>Ga0256833_1002435_pt1 | contig 13039 bp, 19 predicted proteins | sample 356284metaG_FD_190535 | JGI IMG/M metagenome (GOLD analysis project Ga0256833, IMG submission 190535) | Hydrothermal vent microbial communities from Mid Atlantic Ridge, Atlantic Ocean - 356-284 | ecosystem: Environmental > Aquatic > Marine > Hydrothermal vents | place: Atlantic Ocean: Mid...
GTATCTGCTCGCGATAAAGAACACCACAGATGAGGAGGTGATAGAATGAGAAAAGCGTTAGGATTGTTTGCTTTCCTTGGATTCACACTGTTCCTTCTGGGTGCAGCCATGAGCCTGAGGCCATTTGGTGCTCCTCCTCATGCCGAGATGGATCACTACTTTATAACCCATGCACAGGAGCAGGCATCGGCAAACAACGTTGTGACGAGCATAGTCTTCGACTACAGAGGTTTCGATACCCTCGGTGAGGCCACGGTTCTCTTCACGGCGGTTGCGGGTGTCCTCATGGCCCTCCGCAGGAGGGAGGTGAGCTCATGACGACCACAATCATCAAAACAACGACGAGGATACTGGCACCGCTGATACTCGTCTTCGGTGCATACATCATCCTCCACGGGCATCTGACACCCGGCGGTGGCTTTCAGGGAGGCGCGGTCTTTGCAAGCGGACTGGCCCTGCTGATAGTGGCGTGCGAAACCGATGTCGTCAAAAAGAGGTTTGAGAAAGTTCCCTTAAGCCCGCTTGAGAGCATAGGCGCCCTCGGCTTCCTCGGAATGGCGCTTCTCGGCCTGATGGGTTACACCTTCTTCAGGAACGTCATAGCAAACAGCGGGTTCATATTTGGAGGAAGGACACCCATAGGGATAAACCCGGGCTTCCTGAACACGGGTGGAACACTGGCATACATGAACATATTCGTCGGAATGAAGGTACTGGCAGGCCTCACAAGCATAGTGCTGATATTCTTCCTGCTCTTGGGAGGGAAAAAAGATGAATGGTGATATAATAGCAATAAACTTCCCCTTCATCGTGGTGGCTCTCCTGCTTGCACTGGGCTTTTACACGATAGGCTTCAAGCGGAACCTGATAAAGGTCGTCATCGGAGTTGAAATCCTTGAAGGGGCCGTAAACCTCTTCCTGATTGCACTGGGATACGTCAAAGGCGGCTATGCGCCTATATACACACTGGCACCGAAAAAGGCCGTTGGGAACATGGTTCTGCCGACACCCCAGGCACTCACCCTCACGAGCATCGTTATCGGTGTCGCGGTCTCAGCCCTCATGCTGGCCTTTGCCGTCAACATATACAGGCATTACGGAACCCTTGATGTTACAAAGATTAGGAGGCTGAGGGGATGATGGAGCACCTACCGGCTTTGATGATAGCCGTTCCTCTCTTCGGAGCATTCACAACACCCCTGCTCAAGAAGCGCTACAGCCTGGCATCAATGTGGGCGATAATAATCACGGCCGCAACCCTTGGTCTGTCGCTCCTCCTCGTTCAGGAGGTTCTCAGCAAGGGAATCATCGTCTATGTATTCGGAGCAAAGAACCCCTCGCTGGTGCTTCCCTCAGGATACAGGGTTCCCGTTAGAATCATATTTGAAATTGACGCCATAGGGGCGTTCATGGCACTTTCGGCAACACTCATGAGCTTCATCGGGGCGCTGTATTCATACAGCCACGTTAGAATGGAGAGCGGCCTTGAGAAGTACTACGCGCTGCTCCTCCTGCTCGAGGTGGGAATCCTCGGCATGGTTCTGACAGGAGACCTGTTCAACCTCTTCGTGTTCCTTGAGATAGCGGGAATAGCAGGTTCCGCCTTAGTGGGCTTCAGGAACTACAGGGGGGAGGCAAGCGAAGCGGGAATAAAGTACCTCATCGTGAGCGCGGTCGCTTCGCTCATGGTGCTGTTCTCGATAGGCCTCCTCTACGGCCAGTACGGCAACCTCAACATAGCATACCTGAGCACGCAGATACACTTTGATACCGTCGATATGATAGCCCTCGGACTGCTCTTCGTCTCGTTCGCTATGAAGTGCGGTTCGGTTCCGATGCACTACTGGGTGCCGGATGCATACACGGAGGTTCCGGCGGGCATAAACCCAACGCTGCTGGTGGCCACGTATGCAAGCCTCTACGCCCTGTTCAGGGTTAGCTTCAGCCTCTTCGGGGCAATCACATGGAACATGGCAAGAGTGGGCTGGATAATGAGCATCCTCGGAGTGCTTACGATGTTCATAGGAGTTACCATGGCATTAGTTCAGAAGGATGTCAAGAGGCTCATGAGCTACCACGCCATCTCGCAGACGGGCTACATGCTCCTCGGTGTTGGCGTCGGTTTAACGGTCCTCAACGACCCGGCCAAGCTTTCTGCATTTGGAAGAACCGCAATGGCGGGAGGAATATTCCACATCATAAACCACATAATCTACAAGAGCCTCCTCCTAATGACCGCGGGAGCTCTGTTCTACGTGACAGGCACGAGGAACCTAAACGAGATGGGCGGACTGGCGAGAAGGATGCCCTACACCACGATAGCCTTCATAGTTGGAGCCGCTGCAATATCCGGAATCCCGCCATTCAACGGATTCGCCAGCAAGTTCCTCATCTACGAGACCTCCTACCAGCTCAATCCTCTCTTAGCGGTGATAGCAATGGTAACGAGCGTTTTAACGCTTGCATCGTTCGTCAAGGTATTTGCATCGGCATTCCTCGGCCCGCCGCTTGAGAAGTATAACGAGGTCAGGGAGGTTCCGAAACCGATGGTAGCAGCAATGATAATCCTCGCAGTGCTCTGCATACTCTTCGGTCTGTTCCCGAATGTGGTGCTCAAGAACCTGATTTATCCGGCCGTTGATGCTCTGCTCAAGCTGGCACAATACCAGTCATGGGGTGGTCTGGCATGAACTTCACTCTGCTTTCACCTTCGGGATTCTGGGATCCCGTGCTCTGGCTGATATTCCTGATCCTCTTCGGAATCATAGGATACATCATCTACTCAAGGGGCAACCCGGGCTACAAGCCGAAAACCGAGCAGGTAAAGCCATACCTCAGCGGAAATGCGGAGCCCTCAAAGGAGAAGATAATGGTCAGGGCAGGGGACATCTACTGGGGATTCATAGAGGCCATGAAGGAGTACTATGAGGTGCTAAAAAGAATGCACACAGGCGATCTCAGGGACTACATACTCTGGTACCTTGGGATAGGGGCCGTTATACTCTTTATCCTCGTGGGGGGTGTGTGAATGGGAAAGCTTTACAGCTTTAAGCGCTCCCTCTGGGTTTTCCATGCCTCAGGGGGAAGCTGCAACGCCTGTGATATCGAGATCATCGCAGCACTGACGCCGCGCTACGATGCCGAACGCTTTGGAATCAGGCTCGTTGGCAGCCCGAGGCATGCGGATGTCCTCCTCGTCACGGGAGCAATCCCGAGGGACTTCGCCGACAAGCTGAAGAGGATATACGAGCAGATGCCCGATCCCAAGGCAGTGGTGGTCGTAGGATGCTGCGGAACGAGCGGAGGGGTCTTCTACGACTCCTACAACATAGCCGGGCCGATAGACGAGATAATCCCCGTTGACGTTTACATTCCCGGCTGTCCTCCGAGACCTGAGGCCATCATAGACGGAGTCGTCAAGGCGTGGCTCAAGATAGAGAAGCTCGAAAAACAGCTGGAGGGTAAGGAATGAGAGGAAAACCGCTAACACCTGAAAAGGTCATTGAAAAGCTGCAGGAGGCCCTTGGAGAGGCTATCCTCTCACATGGAATGAAGGAATACACCGTGGGAATTGCAAAAAAGAGGTCCTACAGGGAGATATGGATGGAGATAGACCGAAAGGCATTCAGAAAGGCGGTGGAGGAGATTTTCAGGCTCGACTATCCCCACCTGCACTTCATAATGGGGGAGGACAGCGGCGGAGATATGATAAAGATGATATACGGATTTGCGCTTTACCACGGCCTCCCGTGGGAGCAGGTTAGCATCGTGCTGAAGTTTAACCTGCCGAAAAGCGAGCTCGTTCTGCCGACAATCACCGATTTAATGCCCGGAGCTGAGACCAACGAGAGGGAAATCAGGGAGATGCTCGGCATTGAGTTCGAGGGGCTGAAGAACAAGAGACACCTGTTCCTTCCGGACGACTGGCCTGAGGGCAAGTATCCGTGGAGAAGGGATGAGTACGGAGTTGAGGACATGGTGAAGCACACCCACAAGAGCGTCAAAGAGATAAGGAAGGGGAGGGGTGAATGATGGCGAAAACCCAGTACTATGTTCCGGTCGGCCCGATTCATCCCGCACTGAAGGAGCCCATAAGGGTCGAGGCCGAGGTAGAGGGAGAGAGGATAGTCAGGGTGGATGTCAAGAGGGGATTCGCCCACAGGGGAATAGAATACATGGGCATGAAGAGGAACGCCATACAGACGCTCTACCTGTCCGAGAGAATCTGCGGCATCTGCTCAATCTCCCACCCATATGCATTCGTCATAGGCAGCGAGAAGGCGCTCGGAATTGAGGCCCCGCCGAGGGCGCAGTACATAAGGCCCATAATAGCGGAGCTTGAGAGAATTCACAGCCATATCCTGTGGCTCGGCGTCGTTGCCCACGAGATGGGCTTTGACTCCCTCCTCTTCTGGACATGGAAGGGAAGGGAGAAGGTTCTCGACCTGCTGGAGTTGCTCACAGGCAACAGGATCAACTACTCTGTCTTCATGATAGGCGGTGTGAGGAGGGACATCAAGGAGTCGCAGATAAAGGCGATAAAGGATGCGATTGACTTCTACAGGATATTCACAGAGGAAATGAAGAACGTGTTCCTCTCCGACCCGGTCTACAAGGCCAGAACAAGGGGGGTCGCACAGCTGTCAAGGGAGATGGCGCTCAAGCTGAACGTGTGCGGCCCGGTGGCGAGGGCCGCAGGGCTGAGAATGGACGTCAGACAGGACAACCCCTACGACGCATATGCTGACATAGAGGTCAGGGCGATAGTTCCCCAGGATATAGTTGGAGAGGCAAGGGGGGACGCATACGACATAACCCTCGTGAGGCTCTACGAGATAGAGCAGAGCCTTGACATAATCGAGTTCTGCATCGAGAACATGCCTGAAGGAAGGATAATGGCGATTCCGAACTACGTCGTCCTGCTGAGCAAAATAAAGAAGACGAAGGGGGAAGCCATCGGGATGCACGAGGCACCGAGGGGGGAGGTCGTGCACTACTTCAAATACGACGGAACCCGGGACGGTCCGGCCGTGTGGAAGGTCGTTGCCCCGAGCTACAACAACATCAACAGCTGGGCGCCCCTGCTCCTCGGGGCGGAGGTTGCGGATATCCCGATAGTCGTGGCATACATTGACCCGTGCATGTGCTGCAACGACAGAGTCGCTGTCGTGAGGGACAGGGATGGCAGGATCATGGACTACTCGCTCATACACAGGAAGGCGGTCGAGAAAACAATGAGGCTCAAGAGGGAGCTGGGGGTGAGGGCATGACCCCCGAATTCATAACCTATGCATTTGCCTTCCCCATCCTCGGGGTCTTCCTCGGACTTGTGTACAAGGGTATCGACAGACGTGTATCCGCGAGGCTAACGTCGAGGATAGGGCCGCCCATAAGACAGCCCTTCTGGGACGTAGGAAAGCTCCTCCTCAAGGAAACGATAGTCCCGGAGAATGCTGTGGCGTGGCTCTTCAACGCCATGCCCCTCGTGGCATTCGCCTCCTCGATGACGCTGCTGCTCTACATACCCTTCGGCATTCTGAAGGCCCCCCTTGAGGGATACGGTGACCTAGTCGTCATACTCTACCTGCTGACGCTCCAGTCCCTCGCAATGGCCATAGGCGGCTTTGCCTCGGGAAGTCCGTTCTCATCGGTTGGGGCCCAGAGAGAAATGGTTCTCATGATGAGCTACGAGATGCCCCTTGCAACGGTCATAGTGGGCTTCGCCCTTGTATACAGGAGCTTTTCGCTGACGACCATCGCCACGACGCCCGTCTGGAACATGGTCGGGCCTTTAGCCGGCATAGGAATTCTGCTCCTGCTCGTGGCACTCCTGATAGTAACACCTGCAGAGCTCGCAAAGCTCCCCTTCGACATAGCTGAAGCGGAAACGGAAATAGCCGAAGGTATGCTGGCGGAATACAGCGGAAGGAATCTGGCCCTGTTCTACCTCTCGGATGCGGTCAGGGGCTTCGCAATGGCGGCAATAGAGGTTGTGCTCTTCATACCCTTCACGCTGAGCTCGATATTCAACCTGAGCCTTACCGGCCCGGCCCTCTACATCGTGGAGGGGCTCTGGTTCCTCTTCAAGGTGCTTGTGGTCTACCTGCTGGCAATAACGCTTGTCAGGACGTCATTCGCAAGGTTCAGAATAGAGCAGGCATCAAGGGTGTTCTGGGTCTATGTGAACATCATAGCGCTCGTCGGGCTGGCTCTCGTGTGGATGGGGGTGTGAAGCATGGTCAACAAGATGATGTTCGTACTGCTGAAGCAGCTCGTCAAAAAGCCCGCCACAAACCCGTTCCCGGTCAAGCATGCACCAAAAAACGTAACAGAGCTTATAGAGAAGGTTCAGAGGGGAGAGGTGAAGATAAACCCGCCGGTCCCGGTTCCGGAGGGCTTCAGGGGGAAGCTGGTCTACGACCCTGAGAGGTGCATAGGCTGTCAGCTGTGCATAAAGGTGTGCCCCGCCGATGCGATGGAGTGGATTCCCGAGCTGAGGAAGATAAGGCACTATGTCTCAAGATGCATGTTCTGCGCCCTCTGCGTCGACATCTGCCCGGGCAAGAAGTTTCCGGGGGAAAAGAAAAACGTCAAAGCCCTCAGGATGAGCGAGGACTTCCTGCTGGCTGACTACGACAAGTACAGCGACAGCCTCATAGAGGAGCCGCCCGAGGCAAAGGAAGGGGGAGTTTAGCCCCGTTCCATCTAATTTTATTCTGTTCTGGCCTTTGCGTGCCAGTGCTATGCATGGCCGTACCTGTATTCCTTGATCAGGCTCTCAATCGTTCTCCTGTGAAGCCTCTCCGTCGAACCAAGGTAGCTGAAAACCGCCTTCATGTACTCATCGGTTGCCGTTCCAGCGAGTATTTTATAAACCTCCTCGGCCAGTGCTTCAAGCCGGAGAGCGGCCTCAAGAACCCTGAAAACATCGCCGCTCTCCTCAAGCTTCTCATCCAGCGACACGGAAGGCAGCTTTACCGGGAGGAGTTCCTTTGTATTGAATGTCCTCTCATAAACTGACATAAGCTTTCTATCATGCCGGGTGGCTTCCAGTGAAAGCAGCCTGAAGAGGCCATATGCGGAATCGTCGAGCCCGAGCTCCCTGGCCTTCCGGGCGAGCATCTCATACAGCTCGGCCTTCTTTCTCTCATTTAAAATCCAGTAGCTCAGGAGCTCCCTCAAATCCAGCTCTTTCAGCCGGAGCAGCAGCCCGTCAAAATCCTCCATTTCAACCACCGGTGAAGCATAGGGCTTTCTTTTTATCTTTTTTGTGGTATAAACGTCTAAGAAAGATTTTCTGAAATTAAAAAGCAATTTAGAAGGAGCTCTCAGATGCAGGACGGTTTTTGAATCATCTTTTCTTCCCCGGTTGATGTTTGGGGAGGAGCCTCAATTCCACGGGAATACTTCTTCACGCATATCTCATATTCCTTCCTGAGCTGGTTATAGTGTTCCTGCTCCACCATTGCGAGATATTCATACACCTTCCCAACATCTCCATTCCTCACTTTTTTCATCAGCTCCTCATAGATAGCCTCTGCCAAGAGCTCACTCTTCATGGCTTCATAGAGGATGGATATCACATCAGATGCCTTTTTGAATTTTTCAATTAACGGAAGCACCTCAACAGGAGGAATATCAACTTTCTCAAGCTGCTCCCCATAACGTCGTTTGTATATCTCAAAGAGCCTATCCCCATGTCCCTTAGACTCTTTTGCCAGAATGGCAAAAGTTTCTACTAAATCATCATCTAATCCAAGCTCTTTTGCTCTCTCAGCCAGTTCCCAGTAAAAACGTTCTTCTTCATGTTCTCCCGTTATCCAGTAGGATAAAGCCTCCTTTTCGCTGAGGCCAGCGAGCTTCTCCACAATTGCAGTCATATCAATTCCCATAACTAACCCTCCATCTACCTGACCAGCCATATCAGGAGAACCATCAGGATGTAGGTCACAACACCCAGGATGACGTGAAGTGCAATCCACAGCCGGTTCATCCTCTTCTCAATGAATATAAGGGCCCCGCTGAGCATTGTGATGCTCATAAGCACGAAGACGGCGTAGCCCAGCGTGTGGTGGTCTATCATCTCGGCACCCCCACGGGGAAGATGTATATCGGGTCTCCGTCCGTCCCTATTACCTCCGCGACCCTGTCATCGTGAAAAGCCCCCACGGCCACGGTTCCGAGGCCGAGCGCAGTTGCCTGCAGGTATATGTTCTCCCCTATGTGCCCCGCCTCCATATGCACGTATCTGATTCCCCTGTCACCGTAGTAACCGGTGGTCCTTTCGTAAAATGCCACGAGAACTATGTCTATGGCGGCATTTCCAACCCATGCCTGATCAAGGGCAGCCTTCTGAAGGGCCCTCCTGTAGTCCCCCTCCCTGACCAGAGCTATGGCGTGTTCAAATGGGTCGTAGCGGTAGATACCCGGCTTCAGCCCCCTCACATTTCCGACCACGACGTAAATCTCAAAGGGATACGTTGCCCCCGCACTCGGCGCGCTCCGTTTTTTCTCATGCGTTACCCCCTGGGCGGCCCAGAGCAGCTGGGAAAGCTGTTCCAGCGTCAGAGGCTCATTCCTGTATGAGCGTATGCTCTTCCTCCTCGCTATGGCCTCCTCAAGGCTCATGCTCCCCTGGAGTCTTGGCTCCGGGAGCTTTATGACCTCACCTGAAATGATACCACCCCCGCTTTCAATCTCAAGATACGGCTTGATGACTATCAGAAGGGAGGAAGCAAACACCAGAAGGACGACCGCATAGGAAAGCTGTCTGTAGTTCATAATTTATATATCGGCCTTCACCTATTTTAGATTTGCCTTTAGGGCTGTGCGCCGTTAAGCCGGGCAATGCCCCGAAAACGGCCCAGCACATACCTACTCTTCAACCGCCTTCTTTACCAGCTCCTCCGCCCTGACGACACCTATCCCTGCCTTCCTGCCCAGAACCTCCACGAGAACGTACCACACGGGCGAGCCCAGGTCGACGACCGCTCCTGTCTCGGCCTTTATCCTCGCCCCCAGCTCGACCTCGACCCGCCTGCAGGATTTTATTCTGCTCCCCCGCCTCCTGCACCTTACCGCGAAGCTCTCGCCCGGTTTTATTCTGGCCACCGCTATCTCAAAAGCCCTTTCAATGATCTCATTTTCCTCGCTCCTCACGAACTCATCTATGGGGATGACCCTGAAAATCGACTGGGTTTCAAATTCCTCAATCCTCCTCAATGCCTCCTCCCTCAAAAGGGGCGTTTCGGCTATCAGAACCCCCTTCCATTCAGTCCTTCTGATCAGGACTTCACCCAGAGCCCACTCAAGCTCAAGGGATGCATCCCCCTCCCTCCCTGTCGGAACAGTAACGAGCAGAAGTGTCATCAGAACACCTCCAATGGACAAGCTTTTATATGTCCGTGGCTTTAAATTTAAACTTGGTGGGTAAAATGGAGCCAAGAGGCCTTAAACTTTATCCCATTGAAGGTTATGAAATCTATGGGTTATCAAGGAATCCCTTCGAGCAGCTCGCGAGTGAGGGAATAAGCGACGTTGAGAGCATTCATGTTTATCAGGAAATTGACATGCGCCTCTCCATGATAATTTCGGAGGTCATAGGGAACAGAAGCTCAATCGCACTGTCCATAATCGGTCCCCTCGGGATGGGGAAGACCCAGAGGCTCAAGAGCATCGCAAAGGCCATAAGCGACAGCAGGGGAAAGGCCATATACGTGAAGGTCGACACGAACGACATACTCAAACTCACGAGGGACATCTTCTACGCACTAAAGCCGCCGAGGAGCAGGACGAACATATTCCTTGAGAACCTAAGCAGAAAGCTGGGCTTCATAGACAGGCTTGAGAAGATGCTGAGCTCGACCCAGGAGTACAAATCGAGGGACATAGCGGAGCTCCTGACGGAGCAGATGGGAAAATACCCCTACTGTGCCCTCCTCCTCGATGAGCTGGAGAACATGCAGACGGCGAGGGAGCAGGATAAAATCCAGTTTTTTGAGATGCTCAGGCACTTCATAAGCAACATGCCGCAGGGGTGCATCGTGGCATTTGCCTGCATCCCCGAGGCATACGAGGAGTACTCAAAGATATTCCCCGCTTTCTTCATGCGCCTTCACTACGAGTTCAGATTAAGACCGATGAGCATTGATGAGGCATATGAGCTCGTGAAGAAAAGGCTCAACAGGGTCAGAATCCGGGACACTGCCGACCCGCTCTATCCATTCACAGAGGAGGCGATAAAGCTCATCCACGAGCTCGGACACGGGAACCCGAGGCAGATTTTAAGGCTTCTCCACTACGTGCTCAGCGAATCTGCAAAGCACAAGTTCGACCCGATAGATGACTACGTTGTTACGACGATCCTTGAGGAACCCAAGAGCCTTGAGGAGTATCTGACGAGGATTCCGAAGGAGTACAAGGATCTCGTGGAGATCATAGTGCACAAGTTCAGCGGGGGCCCCGTGAGCTACATTCAGGTTGCGAAGGAGGCAAAGAAGCCGGGGATACAGGTCTACGACCAGCTTGAAGAGCTTATAAGGCTCGGCTTCCTCGTCGGTGATCCGAAGGGCAACTACAAGGTTCCGGAGTACGTCAGAAAGTTCCTCGAAGGGGAGGAGACAGGGACGAAAGAAGTGTGATGCACATGCCGAACTACGACGTCCACGTGCTCAGTGGCATAATCAGTTACCCTGCAGCCGTGGCTGTGGCCGGCGTTCTGTCGGCTGCAGGGGTTCCCTTCAGGCTCACCTCAATAGCCCTCATCCTGGGCTATGCATTCTACGTTCTCGGAAGCGATTTGCCTGATATGGATCACCCCAATGCACTGATACACCGGGGAACGAAACCCCTCGTCGCCGTTGCGGTTGGGAGTGCGGTTTTCATCAGGAGTTATCCATATATCAGCGTCTCCTCCCGGAGCTGGGTGAACCTGACAATCAGCTGGCTGATAGCGGCAACAGCAGCCTCCGCTTCATGGTATGCATTCACCGCGGTCATGCCGAAGCACCGGGGCATAGTCCACTCCCTCCTGTTTGCCCTGATATATGGGGGGACGGTGTTTGCTCTCGTCCATTTCGGAATTGGAATCAGCTACGGAGAGGCCCTCATGGTTGGCTTCGCGGCACTCAGCGGCTACACCCTTCACCTGATCCTCGACAGGGACGTGGCCATTGTATGAGCTCCCATTCATTAACCATAAATGTTCCATAATGCTTTTAAATGACTCAAATCAGCTGAATCTGGAGGTGGGAAAATGTTCAGTTTGACAGGATTTTCACGCTCTAAAGAGGACGAAAGTAAAGTCTGGGATGTCCTTATCATAGGTGCCGGGCCCGCGGGATTCACGGCAGCCATATACGCCGCCCGCTTCGGCCTTGAGACGAGGATAGTGAGCAGGGATCTCGGGGGGAACATGGCGCTGACCGACATCATAGAGAACTATCCGGGATTTCCTGATGACATAAGCGGTTCTGAGCTCACCGCGAGGATGCACGAGCAGGCCAAGAAGCTCGGCGTTGATGTGGTCTTCGACGATGTGGAGAGAATAGACCCGACCGAGTGCGCGTACTACGAGGGGCCGTGCAAGTTCGTGGTGAAAACGAAGAACGGCAGAGAGTACAAGGCAAAGACCATAATAATAGCGGTCGGTGCCTCCCCGAGAAAGCTCAACATCCCGGGAGAGGAGGAGCTGACCGGAAGGGGTGTTTCCTACTGCGCCACCTGTGACGGCCCGCTCTTCAAGGGGAAGAAGGTAATAGTGGTTGGCGGCGGCAACACGGCACTGCAGGAGGCGCTCTATCTCAGGAGCATAGGCGTTGATGTGACGCTCGTCCACAGACGGGACAAGTTCAGGGCGGACAAGATACTCCAGGACAGGTTTAAGGCGGCAGGAATTCCGGCCATACTGAACACTGTCGTCACTGAGATAATAGGGAAAAACAGGGTCGAGGCGGTCAAGCTGAGGAACCGCGTGACCGGCGAGGAGAGCGAGATGGCGGTTGATGGGGTCTTCATCTTCATCGGCTACGAGCCGAAGACGGAGTTCGTCAAGCACCTCGGCATAACCGATGAGTACGGCTACATACCGGTGGACATGCACATGCGTACGAAGGTGAAGGGAATCTTCGCCGCCGGCGACATAACCAACGTCTTCAAGCAGATTGCAGTGGCGGTGGGTCAGGGAGCTATTGCCGCAAACTCAGCGAAGGAGCTTTTGGAGGAGTGGAACTCAAAGGTTGTTGAGTGAGGTTTCCTTCTTTTTAAGCCTTTCTCTAAGCTCTTCTTTTGTCAAATACACTATTCCACTGGAGTTGCCTATTATGTACGGCTCACTCTTGGGAGTTTTCTGCTTCGTAAATGAAACCATCCCGGTAAAAAGAGCCTGAATGAAGATGAATACTCCAATTTTTTCGTCAAAGAGATATGAAAACACAACGCCAAAAATAAGAGCGACCATCATGGCCATCAGAGAACGATAAACCCGATTTCCGCGGGGCTCCTCAAACGGTGAAGCCTTTTCAAGTTCAATCCCATCGAGCTTACCCATATTCACTACCTAACCACCGAAAAACAACACCATTGAAAGTTTATTAACTTTGCGCCCTCATGAACAGCTATCTTTTGCAAACTCACTCTTATCGGGCGTTTATCGAAAATTCTTCGGTCAAACATGTGCATTGATGAACATAGAGTTATATAGTTTTACGTGTAGTTTCTCCGGTGATTGTCATGGTGAAGAGACCCGAGGTTAAGGAACTCCCGGGCCCGAAGGCCAGGGAGGTTATAGAGAAGAATTTTGAACTCCTTGCAACGACGACGCAGGATCCGGAAACCCTTCCAATAGTCATCGACCATGGAGACGGGATATTCGTCTATGATATTGATGGAAACGCATTCTACGACTTCGGAAGCGGCGTTGGAGTTTTGAACGTCGGTCACGTCCACCCGAGGGTCGTCGAGGCAATAAAGAAGCAGGCAGAAAGATTTACCCACTTCGCCCTGAACGACTTCTTCTACGAGAACGCAATAACACGCGCCC
>Ga0256833_1002436_pt1 | contig 13036 bp, 11 predicted proteins | sample 356284metaG_FD_190535 | JGI IMG/M metagenome (GOLD analysis project Ga0256833, IMG submission 190535) | Hydrothermal vent microbial communities from Mid Atlantic Ridge, Atlantic Ocean - 356-284 | ecosystem: Environmental > Aquatic > Marine > Hydrothermal vents | place: Atlantic Ocean: Mid...
TATTTCCCAAAATTGTTAGAAAATATATGCACAAAAGCGTAGATGATTTGCATCTAGGCAAGGTGAGTTATGATGAAGTGATGGAGTCGCTTCTCAAAGAGTACAATCTTTCTAAAGAGTAAGAATCCCACTACGTAAAAAGTGACCAAGCAGGTAATATTTTTATGTTATTATTTTGTATGCTATAAAAAAGAGCAGTTCACACAGGCTTGAACAGATACCCAAAAGATGCTCTCTGAAGCAGGTATAGATGCGAGTAAAGTATCTGTACTTGATAAGGGTGAGATGGTGAAGACTGAGGGTGAATATTTACCTTGGTATTGGATTGGTTATGGTATTTGCATGGGCAGGTGCGTCAATATGGGCACATACCCGTCTAAATTCGTATGGTGAACCAATTCGTTAACTATGCAGAAACACCAAGATTCTATAGTATGAATCTTGGTATATTATGATGTTATGGAGCGTCTCATTACATGTATGAAAAACTAAAGAAGAATTTTAGAGGTTCTCTAAAATATATTTTCCCATGGTTAAAACTTAAAGAAGCAAATCTAAAATGGTATAAACGGCTTCTTATCTATTCGGAGGTAATGATTGCTGTTGTAATGTTTGTATGGATTCTATGGATATTTGTTGGATTAAAAATGACGTTTAATCATATCTATTTATATAATCATCTACATTTTCGAACTGTAATGCCTTTGGATATCCAAGAAGAAAATAGTTTACATGAGATACTCACCCAAATAGAAAATAAGTTAAAAAAAGTAGATATTGATTTTCAAGAGTTGAAAGCAGATATTTTTATAGAAAAAGGTGATATTTCATTCAAATTATCATTAGTACCAGGTATGCAATTACTAAACTTTGGCAGTGCAGTAACTATAGGAAAAAATATTTTTATACCAAATGTAGACATAAAACACAATCAATTTATATTGCAAGGCGATAAGAGTAGTGGAGATATTGAACCATTATTTGGTGATATATTAGCTCATGAATTGGTACATGTATGGCAAAATAAAAAATATGGAAACACTTTTTTTTCACAATGGTTTATACTTCCTAAGTGGGTTATGGAAGGTTATGCTGTATATAGTTCTGAAAGAGAAAAAGTACTTAACAAGCCTAAAGAAAAAATCAAGCATTTTTTAGAAAAGTCTAAAGCATTATCGGCACACATAAGACAAGATGGTGCATATACATTGTGGGGTCTCATGATCCAACACGCCATCGAACATATGCACAAAAGCGTAGATGATTTGCATCTAGGCAAGGTGAGTTATGATGAAGTGATGGAGTCGCTTTTAAAAGAGTACAATATCTCTAAAAAATAAGAATCGCCGTAGGGGGCGATTGCTATTGCACCGTTTGTTGTTGAGATAGAGATAGACTCATCGCTGTGATAATAAAAAACTAAGGAAATATAACAATGAATAAAGAGACATTAGATAAAAATCTTAAACCTGTTTTCCCACTTTGGGTACGTATTGTTTTAATACTTTTGGCATATACTATTGTTGCAGGTTTATTTCAAGGTATAGGGATGTATATTACAGGTGTGCCGATAGATGATTTAGAAGCATTAGAGAACCTAACGATGAATCAACTATTGGTTACGCAAGTCCTTTCAGCTATTGCTGCTGTGCTAGTAGTGTATCTTTTTAGAAGATATATGGATAAAAAATCTATGCACTCTTTGGGCTTTTCATTAGCACATAGAGGTGCTGATATATTCTGGTCAATGGTACTGGCATTTGTGATGATAGCTGGTGTTACATTGGTACTCTACCTGTTAGGATATATTGAGCTGGTAGTCAATGATTTTAGTATAATTACATTGGGTATGAGTCTGTTATTATTTGTTTCAGTCTCTTTAAGCGAAGAGGTGTTGATACGTGGATATATACTCAATAATCTTATGACTTCTATGAATAAATATATGGCACTTGTGATGAGTGCTATGATTTTTACACTCTTTCATCTCTTTAATCCCCATTTGAGTGTGCTTTCTGTGCTAAATCTATTTATTGGAGGTATATTGTTGGGTACAGCATATATCTATACTAAAAACCTTTGGTTTTCTATCGCATTACATACGTTTTGGAATTTTTTTCAAGGAGCGATTTTTGGGTATCCTGTGAGCGGGCAAAAAGTTGATTCCATATTGCAATTAAAATATATAGGGAATAATATTATGATAACAGGTGGTGACTTTGGATTTGAAGGATCGATACTTTCTACGATTGTTACACTTATGTTAATAATGTTAATTGTATGGTTTTATGAAAATAAGCTACTAAAGAGCCCAAATCGATAATTATTAGCACTCTAAATCTATGCTATAATACAATCAAGTAAACATAAGGAGTCTCGATGTGTGCTGTTGAGTATTATACCTATGATGAGTATGTTACCTGGGAAGGTAACTGGGAGATGATAGAAGGAGTGCCGTTAGCTATGGCTCCAGCTCCTATGATAAGTCATCAGGTATTAGCAGGAAATATATTGTTTGAGTTCAAAAAAAATATACAATCATGCAAAAATTGTTTAGTATTTGGTGAAGCCGACTGGAAAATAAATGATGATACGGTGGTAAAACCAGATGTAGTACTCATCTGTAATGAAACCAATGACGCCTATATGACCAAAGCCCCAGAAATTATTGTAGAGGTCATCAGTAAATCTACAGCCAAACGTGACGAGAAGACCAAATTTAAGCTCTATCAAGATGAGCAAGTGAAATATTATGTGATTGTTTACCCTAGCGACCTTAAAGCCAAGGTCTATAAACTTGTAGAGGGTGTCTATGTAAAGCAGGGTGATTTTTTAAATGAGTCGTATGACTTTGATGAGAGTCTATGCCCTGTATCTGTAGATTTTGGGGCGGTATTTGAAGCTATGAGGGATGTATAATATAAGACTCTGACATATTCACACTATGATAGATAGTAGTGCCATACTTTTGACTATAATAGAGTAGTAGCAGCTTTTGGAGTGTGGGTTCTATAGAGGGATAGAACCAACCATTATTGCTAAGTACTATCATGTTTTTTGGGTGTCCGCTATAGAGCTTCTCTGAGGTCGCCTCAAAACAGATGGCATTTCTATATGTTCTGCCATCTATCATATAGTCTGTTATGTTTTTGTCTGCTTCATAATCGATGGCACCATCATAAAATACTTGATTGACCCAACTGCTTAAAAAATGAGGCAGGGGATTACTCTCTCCAAAGGGAACCAACACGACCTTGTTGGCAATCGTAAGTCTGTTGTTGCTAAAAATATAGGTAGAGTTTCTAGGTGTCTTACCATCCCAGTAGAGTGCCCCTGTTACAATAGAGATATCTTTTGCTTTCTCTTTGAGTATCTGCATAAGTTGGGGTGAATGATTCAGAAAGATAGGAAATACAGATTCAGGTAAAACAATGAGAGATTTGTGTGCATCTATGGCTTTGTCAATCAAGCTAAAGAGTCTTTGAAATTGGGCTTGATGTAGGTGGGTGTCCCATTTATCTTCTACCTTTGTATGGGTAGTAACAAGGGTAAAGTCTGGATTGTTTTTTGTCTCTATAGCATGCGTGGGTTGATACGCTAATAGAATAAGCAATAGATAGTTAAAATTTTTCTTCCAAATCGTAAGTGAAATAGAGAGTAGCACGAGGGCAAACTGCCATTTTTCTATACCAATATAACTTTTGACAAACACCAACTCAGGTTTAAACCAGTCAAATCCAAAAGGGTGTAGATAACTAAATACCAAGAGTGCCAAGGCTTTGATAAAAAGAGATGGAAGAGATGTGATTTTAGCAAGTATGGTACTGATGTAAGCAATGAATGCAAAAATAATCCCATATCCTAGTGCAATGAGTAAAATACCTATAGGGATGCCCCATGTATATCCATAATGTTGTAAAGAGAGTGCTATCCACCAAAACCATAGTGCACCAGTAAATAGACCTGTCCAAAACCATGTTTTGTTGTCTGACTGAAGCAGTAAAAAGAGAAAAGATAAACCCAATATAGTATTGAGCACAAAAGAAGAGAAGCCCCAGTACTCTAGGTAAATGAATAGTGAGCCTAAAAGAGCAATAAAAAAGCCTCTTGTTAATACAAAGGTGGTAAAATATTGTCTAATTTTATTCAAAAGGATTCCTCATGGAACAATCAGGTAGCGTAATTGGTTCATTTTTGCCACTTATATTATTATTCGCAATTTTTTATTTTTTAATTATCAGACCACAGCAAAAAGCGCAAAAAGAACACAAATTAATGCTAGAGGCATTAAAAAAAGGTGATAAAATCATCACGACAGGTGGACTCATTGCTACAATTGTTAAACCTGAAGAAGATTTTATCAAAATCAAATTAAATGATGACACGATTGTAAAGTTGGACAGAGCATATGTATCAAAAAAGGTAGAAATCGGTGAAAACGCTTAATTATAGAGTCATACTTTTTGCTTTTGCACTCATTTTTGGAGTGGTTTTTTCTATTCCTTCATTGACACAAAGCGAAGAGGGCAAAAAAATCACTTTGGGGCTTGACCTTCAAGGAGGATTGCATATGCTCCTTGGTATTAAAAGTGATGTAGCTATAGAGTCTCGCATCAAGTCTATGGCAGCATCTGTAAAATATATCTTTGATGATGAAGAGATTATTTTTGATGATTTACGTATGGTAGATGGTGCTAAAATTACTTTTGAACTCTTGGATAAAGATGATGTCCCTAAAGCCAAAGCTCTTTTGAAAAAAGAGTTAGAGGGTACAGTATTACAGGAAGATGGTCTCAAGTTTTCACTTGCTATGACTATCGAGGAGATGGAACGTACTAAGAAAAATGCCATCTCACAAGCAGTAGATACGATTCGTACAAGGTTAGACTCTTTTGGGCTTGCTGAGCCAACAGTAGCGAAACAAGGTCAAGATAAAATCTTAGTAGAAGTACCGGGTATTAAAACCCAAGAAGATGAACAACGTATCAGGGAACTTATCGCGCGTGCAGCGCACTTACAACTGATGGCTGTCGATGAAGATAGAATCGCACGAGTAGATTCCATGAGTGATGCCGAAGCTAAAAGTTATGGTGATGTGATACTCAAAGATGTGAATTCACCTGAGAAGTATCTGCTTCGTGCTATTCCTGTGCTTGATGGGTCTATGCTTACCGATGCGAAAGTGGGTTTTGATAAAAATAATCAACCCGTGATTAACTTTACACTTAATGGACAAGGTGCCAAAATTTTTGGTGACTTTACCGGTAAGTATGTAGGTAAACGTATGGCTGTGGTATTAGACAAAGATGTCTACTCTGCGCCTAATATTAATGAACGTATCGGTGGTGGACATGTGCAAATATCTGGAAGTTTCAAACTTTCAGAGGCACATGATTTGGCGATTGCACTCCGTTCTGGAGCACTTTTGGCACCTGTGTATGTGATGGAAAAACGTTCTGTTGGACCAAGTTTAGGTGCAGATAATATTAAAGCCAGTATGATGGCATTGATGTTAGGATTTGTATTGGTTGTGCTTTTTATGATTCTGTATTATGGTATGGCAGGTGTGATTGCCAATGTTGCTCTGGTTGGTAACCTCTTTTTAATCTTGGCGGTAATGTCACTTTTTGGTGCAACGCTTACACTTCCTGGTATGGCAGGTATTGTATTAACAGTAGGTATGGCAGTCGATGCCAATGTGATTATTAATGAGCGTATTCGAGAACTGTTACATGAAGGAAAATCAGTTGCCAAGTCTATAGAAGAGGGATACAATAAAGCCTTTACCGCCATTTTGGATGCCAATGTCACTACGCTTATTGCAGCAGTGGTACTATGGGCATATGGTACTGGCCCACTCAAAGGGTTTGCCTTGACTATGGGTATTGGTATTTTGGCTTCTATGCTTACGGCTATCGTAGGTACCCATGGTATTTACCAATGGTTACTTCCAAAAATCGACAAAAACAGGCTAGGCTTCTGGTTTGGTATTAAAAAAGAGGGGAGAAAATAATGGAAATTTTTAAATACAAACAACCTCTAAATTTGATGGCTCAAAGCAAGCGTTTTGGGTTGGTTTCGTTGGTGCTACTTGTGCTATCTTTAGGATTAATCTTTACAAAAGGATTTAACTATGGATTGGATTTTGCTGGTGGTACGTTGGTACAAGTACACTATAAAGAAAAAGCACCTATTGATAAAGTAAGAGAGGCTGTGACAAAAGTCAAAGCCTATGAGAATGCTTCTGTAACCTATTTTGGAAATGACAATGAAATCATTATTCGTACGAAAAAAAGTAGTAAATCTTTAGGTAAAGATATGGGTGATGAGATGCGAGAATTACTCGTAGGTACAGGTGACTTTGAAGTAAGACGTGTAGACATCGTGGGAGCCAAGGTAGGATCTGAATTACGTGAAAAAGGGCTCATGGCAATGCTCTTGTCTATACTTGGTATTCTTATCTATGTATCCTTTAGATTTGAATGGCGTTTTGCTATTGCTTCTGTGATGGCACTGATTCATGATGTGACTATCGCTATGGGGGCAGTGGTACTTTTTGGTATTGAAGTCAATCTAGATACTTTGGCAGCCTTATTGACTATCTTGGGGTACTCTTTGAATGATACTATCATCGTATTTGACCGTATCCGTGAAGGAATAAATACGATTAAAAATCCTGATTTGTCTAAGATTATTGATGAGTCTGTGACACAAACACTCTCTCGTACGACATTGACATCACTCACAACATTCTTTGTGGTCTTGACCCTTTTTGTATTTGGTGGAGAGATTATCAAAGGTTTCTCATTTACACTTTTAGTAGGTGTGGTAGTAGGTACATATTCGTCTATTTTTGTAGCATCTCCTATTTTAATGTTGCTAGGCTTCTCTGTCTCTGACTACAGACTCAAAGCAGCAGAAAAAGCAAAACGTGCAAAAGAGAAAGAAAAAATGCGCGCGATGTATGAAAATGGTACAATGTAGCTTGTAAGTATTTTTTCTTCTGAATCACTAGATGAAGCTTTAGTGAGATGAATTTTGTGTGAGCTTTGCTCATACAAAAGAAGAAAGAGTATAAAATAAATGCGCGCGATGTATGAAAATGGTACAATGTAATTACGATATAATATTGAAAAAAAAGGAATGCTATGAATTGGGGTAAAGTTTTTTATATATTTTTCACACTCATGTCGCTGACAACAGCTGCAGCATTTTTGTATGAAAATTCTGTGGTAGCACTATTTATAGCGGGCTCAGTGAATATGGTCTCTACGCTCTTAAAAATAGGTGTAAGAAATATACTCTCAGCTGAGTTACTTGCGGGTTCATTGGTTGCAGATTTGCACCTTATTCCTGCATTTTTTGCTTTACAGTTTTATGGTAATGACAAGATTGCGGTAGGCTTGGTGATTGGAGCAGTGATTGCGAATCTGTATACGATTCTTGTGACAATGATTGAGAGTTCAAAAGAGAAAGTAGATTTTTAGATTAGTGCATATATCTTATAAAACAGAGGCTACTTTATGATAGTATTTTAAGGAATAGCCATGATAAAAATACCTACTTTACATGGTTCTAACCCTGAAGCAAAACGAAAAGAAATCAAAGATTATTTTCAGATTTGCTATCAACGTTATGAGTCTCTTTTTCATCTTGTTTCTGTAGAAAAAGCCTACTTTCAAAAGGCTGATCCTCTTCGACATCCTATTATTTTCTACTATGGACATACTGCCACGTTTTTTATCAATAAATTTAAACTAGCCAAGATAATAGACACACGTATTGACCCTAAGTTAGAATCTATTTTTGCGGTAGGTGTTGATGAGATGTCTTGGGATGATTTGAATGAAAAACATTATGACTGGCCTACACTACAAGAGACACAAATGTACCGTGATAAGGTTTATGAAGTAGTCAATCATGTGATTGACACACTCCCCTTAGAGCTACCTATTACCGAAGCATCCCCTTGGTGGGTAATAATGATGGGAATAGAACATGAAAATATACACCTAGAAACATCGTCTGTACTGATACGTCAATTACCTTTTAAATATATAAAAGAAGATAGACAATGGCAAGAGTGCAGTAAAGACAATGAAGTCCTAGAAAACAAACTTCTGGATGTCACTTCAGGTAGTGTAATGTTGGGAAAAAATAGGAATGCTCAGCTTTTTGGATGGGACAATGAATATGGCACACACCAAGCCAATATACCAGCGTTTAAAGCATCAAAATATTTGACTTCCAATGCAGAGTATTTAGACTTTATAAAGGATGATGGTTATAGCAATGATACCTACTGGTGCAGTGAAGGCCAAGCGTGGAAAGCGTATAACCATGTGAAGCACCCTCTCTTTTGGAAAGAGAAAGAAAATCACTATATGTTGCGTACGGTTAGTCGTGAAATACCTTTACCCCTCTCTTGGCCGGTAGAAGTCAATTATTTAGAGGCAGCAGCATTTTGCAAATGGAAAAGTAAAAAATTGCATAAACATATTACGCTTCCCACAGAAGATGAATATATTCGATTAAGAGATGAAAATCAGGTCGATTCTTATATAGATTGGACAAAAAAAGGTGAGAATATTGCCAATATAAACTTAGAAGGATTTGCATCTGCTGTACCTGTAGACACCTATAAACATGGTGATTTTTATGACATTATAGGTAATGTATGGCAGTGGTCACGCACACCGATATACCCTTTTGATGGCTTTAGAGTACATCCTATTTATGATGACTTTACTGTACCTACATATGATGGGAAGCATAACCTTATTCATGGAGGATCATGGATAAGCTGTGGTAATTTAGCCACACAAAAAAGCCGTTATGGGTTTAGGAGACATTTTTATCAACATGCAGGGTTTCGGTATATTCAGAGTAATTATGAGGAGAAGGTAGTGACAGATTATTATACTACAGATAGTATTATCTCACAGTATTGCCATTTTGGCTGGGGAGAGAATGCTTTAGGGGTAGAGAATTATCCTGCTACCTGTGCAAGCATTGCTTTAGAGGTAATGAAAGATAAGCCTAGAAAAAAAGCATTTGATATAGGCTGTGCTATAGGAAGAAGTACTTTTGAACTTGCACGTGGATTTGATGAAGTTATAGGTGTAGATTTCTCTGCACGTTTCATTCAAGAAGCTGAAAGATTAAAGCAGGATACCGTGTTGCATTATACGATGCCAACAGAAGGTGAATTGGAAAGTTTTCATGAAGTGAGACTTGCAAAATTTGCTTTAGAAAATGTACGGAATAAAGTCTCTTTTTGGCAAGCAGATGCCTGTAATTTAAAACCTATTTTTAAAGGCTTTGATTTGATATTTGCTGGAAATCTTATAGACAGACTCTATGACCCTCAAAAGTTTTTAGAGTCACTTTCAGATAGAATGAATGATGGAGGAATACTTATACTAAGTTCTCCTTACACCTGGCAAGAAGAGTCCACACCTAAAGAGAAATGGATAGGTGGATATAAGCGTGATGGAGAAAATGTGAGTACATTGCAGGGACTTGAAGAGATACTTGGCACAGCATTTAGATTATTGGAAACACGAAATGTCCCTTTTGTAATACAAGAAACAGCGCGTAAACACCAATACACCATCGCACAAATGACAATATGGGAAAAGATATAAAATGTTCAAAGCCATCAATAGGGAAAATACATATACCACCAAATATGATGGCGCCAAAAAAAAATTTGGCACCGATGATTTACTCCCCTTGTGGGTAGCAGATATGGACGTGGCTTCACCACAATGTGTCCAAGAAGCATTGCAAAAAAGAGCGCTACACCCTATTTATGGTTATACAAATTATCCCAAGAACTATTATGTATCTATACAAAACTGGATGCAAAAGCGTTTTGGATGGCAGATAAAACAAGAGTGGATAGTGCCATGTTATGGGGTAGTACCTTCATTGAACTTTGCCATATCAGCTTATAGTGATGAGGGGGATGGTGTGATTGTCCAAACACCACTCTATCCACCTTTTGTGAGTTCGATTAAAAATAAGAATCGAAACGTGCTAGAGAATGCATTGGTCTATGCCCATGGAAAATATAGTATCGATTTTGAGGATTTTGAAAATAAAGCAAAACAAGCAAAACTTTTTTTGCTCTGTTCTCCACATAATCCAACCTCACGTGCCTGGGACAAAAAAGAGTTAGCACGCATTGTCGATATATGTGTAAGCTATGATGTGCTCATCATCTCAGATGAGATACATGCAGATGTGGTGTATGAGAAAACGCATCATGCCATAGGTGCTTTTGAGAAGATTATGCAGCACTGTGTGGTACTTAATGCACCTTCAAAAACCTTCAATATAGCTGGACTCAATACCTCTTATGCTATTATTCCAAATCAAAAAATACGTGAAGCATATATCGTAGCACAGAACAGGTCAGGTATTACCAATGGGAATCCTTTTGGCATTGAAGCTTTGATAGCTGCCTATTCATATGGTGAGGATTGGCTGGAAGCATTGAAAAAACACTTACAGTCTAATATTGTATATGTAACAACATTTCTTGAAAAAGAAAAGATACCTATTGTCCCAATAAAGACAGAAGCAACTTTTTTAATGTGGCTAGATTGTAAAGGTTTGGTAATGAATCAAAAAGAGTTAGTAGATTTCTTTGTCTTTAAAGCAAAATTAGGGCTTAATAACGGGATAGATTTTGGATATTTGGGTGAAGGTTTTATGCGTTTAAATATTGGAACATCAAGAGAAGTACTAGAAGTTGCAATGCAGAGACTTTTACTAACATACAGGAGAAATATTTGAAAAAACATATTATTTTATATTTTATAGTTACTTTATATAGTTTTGCGTTACCTCATGCGATAGAAACTTTCGTTAAAAAATCAACGATTCCTAAAAAAGATATGGCTATTTATATTAAACAAGTAGGTCAAAATGCCCCTGTATTGGCTGCATTAAATGAAACAACTTTAAAGACTCCTGCATCAGTAATAAAGGTGCTTAGTACCTATGCATCAGTATTGAAATTAGGTTTTGATTATCGTTTCCCAACGAAGTTTTATACTACAGGTCTGTTACATGACGGTGTATTAGATGGTGATTTAATTGTGAAAGGTTTTGGTGATCCTACTCTAAACAGTAAAGATTTAGAAAAGATTGTCCAACAGATAAAAGCCAAAGGGATTCGCAAAATCACAGGCAATATTATTATAGATCGCACATTTTTTAGGGTAGGTACTAAAAATAGTTCAGGTTTTGATGAAAACCCGTATAGTGCGTATAATGCAATGCCTGATGCAATGATGTATAACGAACGTATCAGTACAATATGTATTACCCCAAAAAATAATGTTGTGACCAAAAAGGGTCAAGATGCTTCTTATGAAGTCATCAACCAACTTAAAACCGTAAGTCAACCATGTAGAGGAAGATACTCTTGGCCAGGTGTTAAAATTGATACAACACAGGCAACACCCAAAGTATATTTAAAAGGGAAAATCTCTAATCATTGTGGCAAGCAAAATATTTGTCAAGTCGTGACCAAACCCTATCTTTCTTTTTATTATGCTTTAAAAGATAAATTGAAAAGAGAAGGGGTTGTAGTAGAGGGAAATATGCGTTTGCGAAAAGTGCCTCAAATAGCAAAACCTTTATTTACACACTATTCCCGTTCTTTAGAAGAAATTATTTCTAAAACAGCTAAAAAAAGTAATAATTTATATGCAAGACATCTTCTATTGACTTTGGGTGCACATGTCTATGGAGCACCTTCGACATTAGAAAAAGGTCGACGAGCTGTTGAACAGATATTGCGTGATAATGGTGCGTTGAGTCAAAATGGCTTGCAAATAGATAATGGATGTGGATTATCTCGTACAGCAAAATTGTCTGCGAAAATGCTTGCAGACATGTATGATAATGCATACAATCGCTATGGCGAGAGATGGATGCAGACCCTCTCAATTGCTGGTGTCGATGGTACAATCAAAAAACGCTTTCGTGGAAGTGTTGTAAAAAACAGAGCATGGATGAAAACAGGTACACTTAAACGTACTAAAAATATTAGTGGCTATGTCAAAGACGCCTCTGGTCAACTATACGAAGTCGTAATATTGGTACAAAGTAATAGAGGAAATTGGAGGGCATCGAAATTACAAAATGATATTATTACTTGGCTTGCTAAGCGTAAAAGTACAGCACATACCAATGAATCTACCAATGAAGTTGTGATTGAACCTCATGTAATCAATGCAAAATATTATGTGCAAGCTGGTTCATTTTCTGAAGTACCTAAAAAATCATTTTTATTAAAAATAGAGAGAATGGGATTGCTTTACAAAGTACGTTATTCAAAAAAACATAAAGTACTTGTAGGTCCTTATGCCAAAGAAGAAGATGCGAGGGAAACACTCAAAAATATACGTGCAAAAGTAAACCCTCAAGCATTTATCACAAAGTTATAACGCCAACTACGCTATACTACTATAAAAAATTAGGGCTTTTATGAACTTTGAAACCTACCCTTTTGAAAAACTCAATACCTTACTGCAAGATATTACACCAAACAGTGACTATACAGCACTTTCGTTGACTATTGGTGAGCCACAGTTTGCTACGCCACAGTTTATTTTAGACGCACTCAATGAACATGCACCTCTACTGAACAAATACCCAAAAACTGCAGGTGAAGCAGTACTTCGTAATGCGATGCTACAGTACAATAAAGTACGCTTTGGCTTAGAACTGGAGAATACGCAGATTATCCCTACGTTTGGTACACGTGAAGTACTTTTTAACTTTCCACAGTTTTTACTCCATGATGTTAAAGACCCTGTGATGGTCTTTCCCAATCCTTTTTACCAGATATATGAAGGAGCAGCCAAAGCGTGTAGGGCTGAGGTGATTTACCTCAATCTCAATGCGTCAAACCACTTTCAGCCTGTAGTAGATGAAGAGGCATTAAGCAGGGCAGACTTTGTTATACTTAACTCGCCTAACAATCCAACAAGCTCTGTGATGTTGATGGATGATTTGA
>Ga0256833_1002437_pt1 | contig 13034 bp, 17 predicted proteins | sample 356284metaG_FD_190535 | JGI IMG/M metagenome (GOLD analysis project Ga0256833, IMG submission 190535) | Hydrothermal vent microbial communities from Mid Atlantic Ridge, Atlantic Ocean - 356-284 | ecosystem: Environmental > Aquatic > Marine > Hydrothermal vents | place: Atlantic Ocean: Mid...
TTACGCCCATTTCACCTCGCCCATCCGGCGCTATGCCGACACCATCATCCATCGCGCCCTGGTTGGTGCCCTGGGGCTGGGGGACGGCGGGCTGTCGAAGGGCGACATCGCGCACATGGAGGAGACGGCGGAGATGATTTCCACCGCCGAGCGGCGCTCGATGATGGCGGAGCGCACCACGGTGGACCGGATGATGGCGCGGCACCTGGCGCAGAAGGTGGGGGCCAGCTTCGATGCGCGCATTTCCGGCGTCACCCGGGCCGGGCTGTTCGTGGCCCTGGTGGAGACCGGGGCGGACGGCTTCGTGCCCATCTCCTCCCTGCGCGGCGATTATTACGTCTTCGACGAGACCCGCCATGCGCTGATCGGGCGCAGCAGCGGCGAGACCTACCAGCTTGGCGATCCCATCGAGGTGCGCCTCATGGAGGCCGCTCCCATCGCCGGGGGATTGCGCTTCGAGATTCTCTCGGCTGGCAAGAAGGGCAAAAGGCCCTCATCGCGCACCGGCAAGGGCCGCGGCAGGCCACGGGGCAAACCGCGCCCAAGGGGCAAGCGCAAAAGCGGCTGACGAAACCGGCATGCGAAATGCGCCCTTTTTGGCCTGCTGAAATACAAATGACCTGGTGATGGACATATGGAAACTCCCCACCTGGTCATCTGCATGATTTCGCCCCTGAACCAATGGCTTACGCAAACAGGTCAAAGCCGCATGCATGGATTTTTCATCTTGCGGCATCCTGTCGCGCGTCGAGGTGGTGACTTCATTTTGCCAGTTAGCAATGGCATAATCACCACCATGAGCATGGACGTCATTGATTCCAGGCCGGTTGGCGGCCCGAAAAGATTGCCGCGCTGCAATCCGCAGGCGCATGCGCGCTCATGGCTGCGCGCAATGATCTTTGGCGCCCAGTTGCGCTGCCCCTCCTGTGGCGAGGGGCATCTGTATGAAGATGGCCGCGGCAAGGTGGTCAACTACTGCCCGCATTGCGAAGAAGAGCTCTATCACCATCGCGCCTCGCGCATGGCGCCGTGGTTCTCCGCCTTTCTTTCGGCCCATTTCGCCATCCTTGCAGCCCTTGCCGCGGCCTGGCTGCTGCATCCGCCCCTGTGGGCCCTGGCCGTGCCCACCATGATCCTGTGGGTGGGCCTGACATGGCTCCTGATGCCCCCGGTCAAGGGCATGATCGTCGGTCTGCAATGGGCTTTCCGGCTCCATGGCTTCCAGTATGCCGCCATGTGCAAGCCGCGCCATCCGCACAAGCCGCACCAGCAGCAGACCTGAAACCATCGCAAGCGCGCCAGCTTGGCATTTTCCGGAGCAGGAGGCCGAAGGCCTGAAAACAACGCGGGCACGCACCAAATGTGGTCAGGAAAGACAGACTTCAAACATTGATGCGGCCCGGGGTTGAATCAGGGCTTTTTCGGAGGAAGCCCGCCCTTTGGGGGCGGCGGGGGAGTAGGAAGGGAGCTTGTCGGAGGCGGCGTATAACCTGCGGAAGGAGGTTTTTTTCTGCCTGGCCCGCCTGAGCCATCGCTGATATTGTCCGCAATGGTCGTCATGGTCCCGTCAATGCTGCTTGCAAGGGACGGCATGACGATGACCAGCGCGCCACCGATGAAAACGGCAAGCAGGGCATATTCGATGGCGGTCGCCCCCTTGGCGTCCCGGAGGCTGCGGCGAAGAAGTTTGTTCATTGGTCTTGCTCCCTCATGATCGTGCCCCTACTGATATCATGCATCTATCCCCTTAATGCCTCCTTTGCGAGGTGCTGATTTTTTGCTTTTTCCATGTCCTCCCGCCGCCATCAGACCCGGTGCGTCATTCGCGATGCCGCAACCTTGATCCTGCTGAAGCTGGATGGTGGCGCGCCGCGCGTTCTCATGGGCAGGCGCGCCGCCGGCCATGCCTTCATGCCCGGTGTTTTCGTCTTTCCCGGCGGGCGGCGCGAGCGGGCGGACTGCTTCACGCCACCGGGCAGAGACCTGCATCCGGCGGTGCTGGACAAGTTGCAAAAGCGCATGCGCGGCAAGGCCTCGCCGGGGCGGGCGCGCGGGCTGGCCATGGCGGCGGTGCGCGAGACCTGCGAGGAGACGGGCTTTCTGGCCGCATGCCCGCGCCCGGCCCGCTGGCGCTGTGGCAATGATGCCTGGCGGGCCTTCGCAGAGCGCAATCTGGCGCCCGATTTGTCGCATTTGCGCTATTTTGCCCGCGCCATCACCCCGGCGGGCATGGCGCGGCGGTTCGATGCGCGCTTTTTCATCATGGATGCGCGCCATCTGGCGAAGGCCCGCGCGGCATTGCCCCTGGATGCGCCGGAGCTGCTCGGCCTGTGCTGGCTGTCAATCGATGAGACTCGCATCCGGCCCCTGCCGCGCATCACGCGGCGCATTCTCGATCTGTTGCAAGAGGCGCTGGAACGGGAAGGCCCCGGGCTCTTTGCCCCGCACAGGCCCGTGCCATTTCACTACAAGCGGGGCAAGACCTGGCGGCTGGAGTGGCTGTGAGACTCAATTCAGGGCCTTTCCAAAGCGCTTGAGCATTTCTTAGGGCGTAGATCCATAAATTTGAACGGCATCTGCCATCCCTCTTTATGAGTCCTGACCCTAAAGACCATCTCACCCCTGCCAACCACCCGCAGTGTCCCATGACCCGGGTGGTTGGCATGGGGTGAGGATGGTTGCGCAAGCGTTTTTTCAAGATCCTCGCTTGACTTGCGCCATTACATGGGTGATATGCTGCTTTCGAGTTTTCCCCATATGAAGACGACGGCTGAGGCGCCTGGCGCGCGCCGCAAGGAGTTTTTGCAACATGGCCAAGGCAACCACGATCAAGATCAAGCTGGTGAGCACCGCCGGGACCGGCTACTACTACGTCACCAAGAAAAACACGCGCAACATCACCGAGAAGATGAGCATGCGCAAATACGATCCCAAGGCGCGCAAGCACGTGCTGTTCAAGGAAGCCAAGATCAAGTAGCCCCAGAGCGCTTTTTTCTGCATGTGGGCATTTCCATCGATTGTCTGAAAGCCCATCCTCACCCCCTGCCAACCACCCGGGTCATGGGATGCTACGGGTGGTTGGCAGGGGGTGAGGATGTGCGCGCCAGCGTTTTGGAGACCCCCAAGTGCATGACGGCTCCCTTCGTGGGGGCCGTTTTCATGTCGTCTGGCGGGCGGGCGAAAAAAAGGCCAGTCCGCGGAGTTTTCTCCTGCGGACTGGCCACCCGGTCTGGCGGCAGGTGATGCGGCGGACCTGCGCGAGCCGGGTATTCAGTTTCGGCGTTCAATTCGGGACAACTGACCCGGATCGCCCTCAAACACTGCAAAAGGCTTGCCAAACGGGCATCTCCATCAACAGTCTGAAGACCATCCTCGCCCCCCTGCCAATCATTTCAATCGTGGAACACCACGGGTGGTTGGCAGGGGGTGATGAAGATGAAGGCACAAGCGTTTTCAAAGCTCTCCAGAGGCGGCGCATGTTCGGGCAAGACATGAAAAAAGCGCCGCAAGTGACGGCGCCAAGAGTCTTTTTTCTTTCATATGGTCATATCAGGCGGCATCCGCCACCATCACCTTGTTGCGGCCGCCTTCCTTGGCCTTGTAGAGGGCCTCATCGGCGCGCTTGAGGATGCTGTCCAGACTGTCGGTGACTTTCTCGTATCCGGCCAGACCGATGGAGGTGGTCAGGTTCAGTTGCAATTCGCCGGGCTTTTCGCCCACGTCGAAGGGGGTGCTGGCGATGGCTTCGCGCAGCCGCTCGGCGATGCGCCAGGCGACGGAAATTTCCGCGTTGGGCAGCAGGATGACGAATTCCTCGCCGCCCACCCGGCAGACGATGTCGAGGCGGCGCACCTGGCGCTTCATGCGCTGGGCCAGCTCCTTGAGCACGCGGTCGCCCACATCGTGGCCGTGGGTGTCGTTGACCTTCTTGAAATAGTCCAGATCCAGCAACAACAGCGACAGCGCCTTGCCGCGGTTGGCCGCCTCGTCCACCAGGGCCTCGCCATGGGTGGTCATGTAACGGCGGTTGTAAAGGCCGGTAAGCGGATCGGTGACGGCCAGGGCGATGGACTGGCGCACGCTGTCGCGCAGCCGGCAGGTATAGCGCCAGCGGCGGATCTGGGTGTTGACGCGGGCCAGAAGCTCCTGGCGGTCGATGGGCCGCATGAGATAATCATTGACGCCGAGTTCCAGGGCGCGGGCCATGCGCTGGGTGTCATCGGGGTCGATGATGATGAGAATGGGCACCTGCCGGTTGTGGCTCAGGGAGCGCAGCTGCGAGCACAGGCGCAGGCCGTCATAGTCCTCCATGTCGAGGTTGACCATGAGCAGCTCGTAGTCCTCCTCCTCGACCTTGTGCAGGGCCTGGGCGGGATCGGCGCAAAAGTCCACCTGGTGGTGTTTGCCGAGCGCCTTGCGCACGCGCGCGGCCAGCTGGGTCTGATCGTCGATGAGCAGAATCTTGCCGGGGCGGCCGGCATCTTCGGTTTCCATCAGATCATCGGCCAGCAGCATGCCGTCTTCATTGCTGTTGCGCGACAAAAGCTCGTCGATGAGCATTTTCAGCCGCACCAGGGACTTCACGCGCGAAAAGAGCGCCACGTCGTTCACCGGCTTGGTGAGAAAATCGTCCGCTCCGGCCTCCAGGCCGCGCACGCGGTCCTCCGGCTGGTCCAGGGCGGTGACCATGACCACCGGGATGTGGCGGGTGGCGGGGTTGGACTTGATGCGGCGGCAGACCTCGATGCCATCCATGCCCGGCATCATGACATCCAGAAGAACGATGTCGGGCCGGATGCGCTGCACCTTTTCCAGCGCATCCAGGCCGTTCATGGCGGTGGAAACCTCGAAATACTCCGATTCGAGCTTGGCTTCCAAAAGCCGCACATTGGCCAGGATATCATCGACGACGAGGACGCGGGCGCTCATATCAAGACTCCTGATCCTCGAAGAACTCGCCGATGGTCTGCAAGAATCCGGCAACGGAGATGGGCTTGGAGATATAGCCCTGACAGCCGCTTTCGCGGATCTTTTCCTCATCGCCCTTCATGGCGAAGGCGGTGACGGCGACCACCGGAATGGACTTCAGCTCGTCATCCTCCTTGAGCCACTTGGTGACATCTATGCCGGAGACCTCCGGCAGCTGGATGTCCATGAGAATGAGGTCGGGCTTGTGCTGGCGCGCCAGATCCAGCGCCGAGAGACCGTCGCGGGTCTGGATCACCTGATACCCTTGCGCTTCCAGCAGGTCATTGAAGAGCTTCATGTTGAGTTCGTTATCCTCGACAATCAGCACCTTGCGGGCCTGCCGGCTGGCGGCGTCACCAGTCTGTGAGGAATTGGCCATATGTGCTACACCGTGATTCAAGGCTCTGCGTCCATCTCGAATGGAAAGGCCCGGGGACAAAGGCGATGGATCGCCAGCGATCCTGTCCAGCCGTGTTTCCCGCACGTCTCCCTTTTATATTTCTGGCCGCAACCTTGCCAAAAAAGCAATAAACAAGGGTTAACCGCCGCCATCGCGGCAGCCTGTGAGATTCTTCTTGGTTAATCTTGTCATAATAGAGGCATCGATGCGCAAAACAGGATTGCCCTCGCAAAGCCAGGCGGAAGCCATAGCGCTTTCGGCCCTGGCCTTCCTGGTGCGCGACGAGGAGCGCCTGGGGCGCTTTTGCGCCATGACCGGCATGGACCTTGCCACCCTGCGCGCCCAAGCGGCGCAGACCGCGATGCTGGTGAGCATCCTCGATTACCTGCTGGCGGACGAAACGCTGCTGCTGCTTTTCGCCGCAGATGAATCCCTCGATCCGCAGATGCCGCGCCTGGCGCGCATGCGGCTGTCGGGAGAGGATGTCTGATGGACGACGAAACGAAACGCCAGGTTGCACATCTTGCCCTGCGCCGCGATGTGCCGCTCATCATCTGCGACGTGGACGAGGTGGTGCTGCATTTCGTGCGCGGCTTCGAACGCTGGCTCAAGGAGCGCGATCTGTGGCTCGATCCGGCCAGTTACGAGTTCGAGGGCAACGTGCGGCGCAGGGCGGACAACCGGGCCATTTCCGATGCCGAACTGAGCCGGCTCCTGGAGGATTTCTTCCATGCCCGCATCGGCGCGCTGGAGGCCATAGAGGGGGCACAGGCGGCCCTGGAGGCTCTGGCCGGAGAGGCGCAGGTGGTCATGCTGACCAATCTGCCGCACGTCTTTTACCAGGCGCGGCGGCGCAACCTTGCGCGCCACGGCATGGCCTATCCGCTGGTCACCAACAGCGGGCCGAAGGGGCCGGCGGTGCGGGCCATCTCGGAGAAGTCATCAGAACCTGTTGTTTTCATTGATGATTATCCGGCCTTTCTGGAATCGGCCAAGGCCCACCACCCGGATGCCGAACTTGTGCACTTTTTGCACGATCCGCGCTTTGCGCCGCATGCGCGGCAGGTGGAGGGGGCGCGGGCGCGCGTAAACTGCTGGGATCAGGCGCGGCAGGTGATCGTGGATGCGCTGAACGGGAGGAGTTGAGCCATGCCTGCCTCGCGCCTGCGCCTGGGCATCGACCTGGGCGGCACCAAGATCGCCAGCATGGTGCTGGGTGACCATGGCCAGACCCTGCATCAACAGCGCCTGCCGACGCCGCGCCATGACTATGACGGCGTGATTGCCGCCATCGTCCGGCTGCGCGACGAGGCGATCCGGGCGCTGGGCGCGCAAGAAGGGCAGATGACCATCGGCATCGGCATGCCCGGTTCGCTGGCGCCACGCTCGGGGCTGGTGCAGAACGCCAATTCCACCTGGCTCAACGGGCGCGATTTCGGCGCCGGTGTGGAGCGCGCCCTGGGGCAGCCGGTGCGGCTGGCCAACGATGCCAACTGCCTGGCGCTGTCTGAGGCCAGCGATGGCGCGGCGCGGGGGGCGCGCAGCGTCTTCGGCGTCATCCTGGGCACCGGCTGCGGCGGCGGTCTGGTCGTGGATGGGCGCATCCTGGGCGGCAAGAACCGCATCGGCGGCGAATGGGGGCACAACCCCCTGCCCTGGGCTCGGGACGATGAGCATCCCGGGCCGCACTGCTGGTGCGGGCGGCAAGGGTGCCTGGAGACATGGGTCAGCGGCCCCGGCATGGCGCGCGATCATGCCGAATCGGGGCAGGAGCGAATCAGCGCGGAAGAGATCGCGCGGCGGGCGGCCCGGGGCGATGCCGCGGCGCGGGCCACCCTGGAGCGTCATGCCCACAGGCTGGCGCGGGGGCTGGCGCACGTGGTCAACATCTTCGATCCGCAGGTCATCGTGCTGGGCGGCGGGCTCTCGCAGCTGGAGCATCTTTACGATGTCCTGCCCGCTCTGATGGCGGAATGGATTTTCGCCGACGATCCGCAGGTGGACATTCGCCCGCCGATGCATGGGGATGCCTCCGGGGTGCGCGGGGCGGCGCGGCTGTGGGATCATGACGGCGATGAGTGGATATTCTGAGGCGGGAGGCTTTTGCCGCGATTGCGATGCGCCGGTCAGGGCCGGGGCGCGGCGCTGCCCGGCTTGCGGATCGCCGCGGCTGGTTTCGGGAGCGGAGCTCTTTGCGCTGACGATCGCCCATGTGGACTGCGACGCCTTCTTCGCCAGCATCGAAAAACGCGACAATCCGCAATTGCGCGAGATGCCGGTGATCGTCGGCGGCGGGCGGCGCGGGGTGGTGGCGGCGGCGTGCTACGTGGCGCGCACCTATGGCATCCATTCGGCCATGCCGGTGGGACAGGCGAAAAAGCTGTGTCCGGATCTGGTGTGCATCCCGCCGGACAAGGAGAAATACGCCGCCGAGGGGCGCAAGGTGCGGGCCATCATGCGCCGCTTCACGCCGCTGGTGGAGCCCATTTCCATCGACGAGGCTTTTCTCGATCTGTCGGGCACCGAAAGGCTGCATGGCGCGCCGCCCGCGGTATGCCTGGCGCGCATGGCGCGGATGGTGGAGGACGAGCTGGGACTGGGGATTTCCATCGGCCTGTCGTTCAACAAGTTCCTGGCCAAGATGGCCTCCGATCTGGACAAGCCGCGCGGTTTCGCCGTCATTTCACGCTGCGGGGCGCGGGCCTTTCTCGATGGGCTGAGGGTGGACGAGCTGTGGGGCGTGGGACCGGCGGCGGCAAAGGCCCTGGCGAAACACGGCGTGCGCACGGTGCCGCAATTGCGGGCCCGCGAGCATGGCTGGCTCATCGCCCGTTTCGGCAAGCTCGGCGCGCACCTTCATGATCTGGCGCGCGGCCTTGACCCGCGCCCGGTGACCCCGGAGCACGAGACCAAAAGCATCTCGGCGGAAACCACCTTCGATGTTGACATTTCCGCCCTGCCCCGGCTTGAAGCCATCCTGTGGCGGCTGTGCAACAAGGTCATGGAGCGCGGGCTGAAGAAAGGCCTGGCGGGGCACAGGGTCACGGTGAAGCTCAAGCGGGCCGATTTCACCACCCGCACGGCCAGCACCCACATGGACGAGGCGGCGGTGCTGGCCGGGCGCATTTTCGCCGCCGCCCGCCCCTTGCTGCGCAAGGTGCATGATGGCGGCCCGTGCCGGCTGATCGGGGTGGGGATTTCCTCGCTGGTGGAGGCCGATGCCGCCACGCTGACCGGCTCGCTGGATGCGCGCGCCGCCAGAGCCGCCAGGGCGGAGCTTGCGGCCCATGATCTGCGGCGCAAGTTCGGCGGCCGGGCGGCCGATTTCGGCCTGTCGTTCAAGGGCGGCGGGGAGGATGAGGAATGAGTTCTCAGCGGCAGGACGGGCGGGGGAGGATTTTCAGGCTGCTCAGATGGCCGCTGAGCGTCATGTCGCGGTAGATGAAATCGACATCTGAGACGACGCCGTTTTCATAAAGGATGAAGACCATTTCGTATTCCGGCAGGCCGAAATCCTTCTCCTGGGGCTCTCCCGCGCCATCGAGCGGATAATAGGCAAGGGAGACCGGCCAGGCGCGCAGGCCCTTCAGGGCGGCAAAGCGCGCATCCGCGGGACGCGGCTTGCCAATGACCACGGCAATGAGCCGGGCGCGGCCATCCTCGAAGCCCTCATAGCCAAGATAACGGAAACCCGCCTTGCCCTGCCGGGCCTGCCCGATGATCCGTTTCATGGCCGCTTGCGGAAAGAGCACCCCTCTGGGCAGGCTGGTGGTGCGCATCTTCGGCCTGGAGAACCGCACCGATCCTGCGCCATCGGCCCCGATGACGGCCTGAAGGCGGGTCTGGCGCGTCTTGCGGCCATTGACATAATTGCTGGAGGCATAGCTGAAGGCGCGGCCATCGGCGGCCTCCCAGCTGGTGTTGCGCGCATCGGTGACGCGCAGGCCACGGCGGCGGAAGACATAGCGCACCATCATGCGCGAGGTCTGGCTCCAGCCCTCGCAGGCGCCGCCGCGCAGGGCCATGACGATGCGCCCCCTGGCGGCAACGATGCCGGAGCGGCGGGTGGCCTTTTGCAGCGTCAGCTCATAGACCGCCTCGTGGGCCGCCATGGGCACGGGCGGCTGTGCGGCGGCGGAGACGGCGGCAAAAAAAGGCAATGTCAGAAGCAGCAACAATGGCCGGAGCATGGCGGGACCCTTCACGGATGAAAAAGACTTGAGCGCGCCCGCACCATAAGGCAGATTGCGGCCATGACAAACACGCAATCACACAAGCGTGCCCTGCTGGTGACCCGCAAGCTGCCCGAAAAGGTGGAAGAGCGGCTTTGCAAGGCCTTCGAGGCGCGCCTGAACCGCGAGGATGCACCCTTGAGCGCCGCCCGGATCGCGGCGGAGGCGCAAGGCTGCGATGCATTGCTTATCACCCCCACCGACAGGATGGATGCGCGGCTCATCGGGGCCTTGCCCGAATGCGTGCGAATCATCGCCACCTTCAGCGTCGGTTACGATCACATCGACCTTGCGGCGGCAAAGGCGCGCGGGATCATGGTCACCCACACCCCGGAGGTGCTCACCGACGCCACGGCGGACATCGCCATGCTGCTCCTGCTGGGGGCGGCGCGCGGGGCGCACTGGGGCGAGCGCATGGTGCGCGAAAACCGCTGGGGGGCATGGGCGCCCACCCATCCGCTGGGCATGGACGTGAGCGGGCGCAGGCTGGGCATTTTCGGCATGGGGCGCATCGGCCGGGCGCTGGCGCACAGGGCGCGGGCCTTCGGCATGGAGATCCACTATCACAACCGCCGCCGCCTGCCGCCGGAGGCGGAGGCCGGGGCCATCTACCACGAGACCTTCGAGGGATTGTTGCCGCATTGTGATTTCCTGTCGCTCAATTGCGCCTCGACGGAGCAAACGCGCGGCATTCTCGATGCGCGGGCCATTGCGCTCTTGCCGCGCGGAGCCATCGTCATCAACACGGCGCGCGGCGACATCGTCGATGACGATGCGCTCATCGCCGCGCTGAAGGAGGGCCATCTGGCGGCGGCCGGGCTGGACGTGTTCAACAACGAGCCGGACATCGATGCGCGCTACCGCGAGCTGGAGAACGTCTTCGTGCTGCCGCATCTGGGATCGGCCACGCCGGCGACACGCGAGGCCATGGGCATGCGGGCGGCGGACAACCTGGAGGCATTCTTCGCCGGTGAACGGCCCCGGGATGCCCTGACATGACACGAAAGGACCCCTGGACATGGGCAAGGTGGAAGACAGATTGCGCCAATTGGGGATCGAGCTGCCGGAAGCGGCAGCACCCGTGGCCAATTACGTGGGCTGGGTGCGCAGCGGCAAGCTGATCTTCACCGCCGGGCAGATCCCGGTGGTGGACGGCAAGCCGCGATATACCGGCAAGGCGGGGGTGGATGTCTCCATCGAAGAGGCCGCCGATGCGGCGCGCCTGTGCGCCATCAACGCCATTTCCCAGGCAAGGGCGGCCACCGGGGGCGATCTGGAGCGTATCGCGCGGGTGGTCAAGCTGACCGGATTCGTCAACTGCAATGGCGATTTCACCGCCCATCCGCAGGTCATCAACGGGGCCTCCGGTCTCATGGTGGAGGTCTTCGGCGAGGCCGGGCGGCACGCGCGCTCGGCGGTGGGGGCCAGTTCGCTGCCGCTGAACGTGACCTGCGAGGTGGAGGCCGTTTTCGAGGTGTGCTGCTGATGCTGCCGCGCAATCCGGACAGGCTGGGCTTTCTCGTTGAGCGGCCCTTTGCCCATCGCGGCCTGCATGATGGCGAGACGATCATCGAGAACACCGCGCAGGCCTTCGAGGCGGCCATTGCGGGCGGCTATGGCATCGAGTGCGACATCGTGCTGAGCGCCGATGGCGAGGCGGTGGTCTTTCACGATTCGACCCTGGAGCGGCTGACCAGGGCCAGCGGGCGGGTGGATGCCCTGAGCCTGCAAGAGCTGAAGGCCATCACCTTTCGCCAGCCATCGGCGCGGGGCTTTCTGACCCTGCCGGAGCTGTGCGCCCTGGTGGATGGCCGCGCGCCGCTGCTGGTGGAGCTGAAAAGCGAGTGGGACGGCAATGTCCGGCTGGCGCAAGAGGCGGTGAAGCACCTGCGCGACCGGCCCGGGCCCATTGCGGTGATGAGTTTCGACCCGGTGCTCCTGGCCCATGTGCGCAGGCTGGCGCCGGAGATGGTGCGCGGGCTGACCGCGTGCCCCTTCACCCATCCTTTCTGGCGGGCGCGCCTGCCGGGCAATCTGCGCATCGCCCTGCAGCGCATGGAGCACCTGGAGGAGACGCAACCGGAGTTCATTTCATTCGATGCCGGCGCCCTGCCCGCCTGGCAGACGTCATATTTCCGCCGCAGGGGCCTGCCTGTCCTGTGCTGGACGGTGCGCGATGCGGCCACGGCCGCCTGGGCGCGGGCCTATGCGGACCAGATCACTTTCGAGGGGTTTCTTCCACAAACGGATTGAGCAATCCTGCCACGAACATGGAGAACGGAATGACTGATTACGATCCCGGCAACATTTTCGCCAAGATCATCGCGGGAGAAATCCCCGCTCACAAGGTCTACGAGGACGACAAGACCCTGGCTTTCATGGACATCATGCCGCGCACGGAGGGCCATACGCTGGTGATTCCCAAGGCCGGTTCGCGCAATCTGCTGAGCATCGAGGACGAGGATCTGTGCGCGCTGATGAAGACGGTGAAAAAGGTGGCCCGCGCGGTCAGGAAGGCCTTCGATGCCGACGGGGTGCTGATCCAGCAGTTCAACGAGCCGGCGGCCGGGCAGATGGTCTTTCACACCCATGTCCACATCATCCCGCGCCACGAGGGCGCGCCCCTGAAGCCCCATACGGGCGAAATGGCCGATGAAGAAGCGCTGAAGGAAAGCGCGGAGAAAATCCGCCAGGCGCTCAAGGCGCTGGAGGAAGAGGCGGCTTGAAAAAAGGGGGTGGCGGCATATGGGGCCGCTTGCTGGCGGTCATGGCCCTGGGGCTTTTGCTGCTGGCACTGATGCTGCTTGGTCTTGCCGGGCTCGCGGCCCTGTTTGACGCGGGCACCGTCTGCCCCGGCCAGCAGTGCTCCGATGCGGTGCGCATGGTCATCCTGGCGGCGCTCGGCCTGCCCGCTCTTTCTTTCCTGATCGCATGTTTGCTGCGATACATGCGTGGCGGAAGAACCGGCTAACAGCTTTGGGCTCCGGCGGTCATGCGGCGCCGTGCTGGAGAGGGGGTTAGGCCGCCTTAGCCTCTGTATCTTCGTGCGGCGGCCAGGACATGGCGAGCAGTTCGCGATGCTCGTTGACTGCCTTGCGCAGGACGATGACGTGAATGGCGAAAATGACGATGACGGCGGCGGCAAAGGCGGCAATCATGAACATGGGCATGTCCCCTTGGAATTGAACGCTTGACCATGAATGAATAGTTGTCCGGGTTTTGTTAAATAAGGCTTAAGGGGGCTGCCTCCCGCCAACCATCCGTAGAGTCCCATTATTGGGGGGTTGGCGGGAAGCGAGGATGGACGCGCGAGCGTTTTTTGGAGCTGCCCCAGCTGCTGGCAATGAATGACCCCCATCCCCTTGCGTTAACTCTCCCCGCCGTCTTTCTTTTCCAAATTGGTTAACAAAAGGTTAACACCACAGCACGCCAGC
>Ga0256833_1002438_pt1 | contig 13034 bp, 13 predicted proteins | sample 356284metaG_FD_190535 | JGI IMG/M metagenome (GOLD analysis project Ga0256833, IMG submission 190535) | Hydrothermal vent microbial communities from Mid Atlantic Ridge, Atlantic Ocean - 356-284 | ecosystem: Environmental > Aquatic > Marine > Hydrothermal vents | place: Atlantic Ocean: Mid...
ATTTTGTCCGTACCCACGTGAATTGCTACCACGTCAATACCTTCTAAGACGTCACGTATTGAACACCTCGTGAGTAGGTTTGCCTCATGCTCTACGAAGCCCTGTGTAAGTGTCTCTCCGCACCTAACGCTGATTAGTGAGGGTGCATTCGTTTCGAGTCTCAGGAGAACCTCTGCGTAGCCGTCGTTACGTACTTGAAGTTTATTAATGTGCACGTGTAATTCGGGATTACGTGGTACCTTGATTAAGGAGCTCCTGCATATTATGCCTCCTTCCCTGCCCTTAGCCTTAACTATGTTAAAGGTGGGGCCACCAGTAACCATGTACCTTGTGTTGCACCTGAGTCTGTACTCCTTATGCCATACGTAGTCATCATTTACTAGTTCCTCAGTTACTAGTAATGGCTCTAAACATTCTGAGACAGTTACGTTTCCTACGCCCTCAAAAACGTATCCATTACTGCATGATACCAGAAGTTTAGCTCCTTTGACGCTCTTTACCACAGTGGCTTGGTTACTTAGGTGGTTAACGAGTAAATCACTTGAACTCAGGGGGTTTTCTAGGGCGTATTTGCTTAAGTCTATTATTGACTTACCAACTCTGTACGAATCCCCCCTGCCGTACCTAACGGTGACTTCGAAAGGAATTTTAGATTCACTTTCACTATAACCTAATATTTCTAAGATAAACCTGCATGAATTACTTAACGTACACTCCTTCTTCAGGTACTCCACATGATATTCTTTCAGGGAGTTACAGCTTAGTTCTAAGGAAGGCTCCTCGGGTACCGGTGACGTTATGGTTACCTCGAGTGTCGCTTTAAAGTTAAAGTTCGTTCCCCTTATATGTCCTCCTTTAAGGAACGCGCAGTCGATTACTGATACCTCGCTTAAGGTTGGTTCTTTCGATACTACATGAATGTTTGATGACATGTGGTAAATAGGTAGTTTCGCGCTAAATATGACGTTACCGCTCCACCCAAGTCTTCGGGGTCTCAGCGCTACTATTGCTTTAGAACCTGCTGTTACGGCATTAACCACGGTAACTGATCCTTTTACGTCGTAACTGCTTCCGGGAGACCAAGGTTCTATCTCTACTATTGCGTAACCATCGAAGTCCACGGAATCTCTTAGAACCTTAATTTTAGGGTTAAAGAACTCGAAAGGACTTAAAATAGCGATCCCTTCATCGACAATACATATCACAGGTCCCTCAGCAGTTGGTGCGCACGACTTAGCGTACGCTTCACCCATAACTCTCTTGGAGGCATTAATTACGAGGTATTTACCTTCTTTTGCTCTTGCAACGACTATGGGTTTTCTTGACGCTACTTCCTTGGATGGGGTCTCAGTGAGTTTAAATAGGGTATTCCCGTGAAGCAGATATATTCCTGTGTCGTCGGTAAGCACCGCGTCAGTGTCGTCGTAGCAGACTAAGCACCGTGGCTTGACATCCACTAGAGGTTCTAAAACACCGTTTAGGTACCTTGTCAGTAAGTTATTCTCTATATCGAAGTAGTACTCACTGTTCCCACAACTAGTGAGTGGGGAGAGACCAGCAGGAATTGCATGGACATTATTGAATGTTACTGCGTAATGTTCTTCATTGCTACATTTAATGATACATAGCGAATCACTGCACACTGCGCTACTTGGCACGCAATTAGTTATTCGATATTCCCGGGAAATCCCCCTCAGAGGATCGATTATTAATGCTAACGTATCTCCTCGCAGGTCGCCTGCGATTAAGGAGGTCCACGTCCCCCTAACAGTTATGACGTTCTTGATCTCCGTAAGATCTCCGCCTGTAGGGAGATATATCTTAGCGTGATCCTTGCTGGCGCATACTAACAATACCTTATCATGTACTCGAAGCACTCTTGATGCACTCCTCTCGCATCTTAACTTTTCGTTATGTCGGGTAATGACGAAGAACCCGTCTTCAGTTAACTCCACTAGAGAACCCACTACGCCTCTAAATTCATTTTCCCTAGGGTTACTGCACGCGCTTACTTTCCTTATACGTAACTCTGTTCCCTCAAGGAATACCTCGTAAAAGACTTCCTCAGGTGAGATGTCACCTGCGGGGTTTCTCACTAGATACACGTGTCCCTGCCTGTACACCAGCGAGTATTCTACCTTCCCGAAGGGTTCTTTAGAGATTGTGCTCCACGGGATTAAATTAAGCGGCTGAGGTATCATCCTAGATCACCTCAGCAGGAACGCTAGTTCAATGCAAACCGCTCCAGGAAGTAAGGTATTAGTTACCTTGCCAAAGATTACGTAGGACGCGTAACTTGAGTAGATCAGTGACGATGCAATGATATATAACGTTGTTAATGATGATACTGAGGCGCTTCCAAGCGCCCCAACGTAATTAAGTATCAGGGGTAATGCAAGCGCCAGTATAGCAACCATGGCGTTTGATGATAAGGAGAGCTTGAACCCCCTAAGCATCTCGGTTACGAGGTTTCGTAACTTCATTAAGTTCTCCCTATTAAGGGTACCATACGTTAGCCCCTTCATTATGGTGTACATAGTAAACTTAGTTATCCATAACCTAGCGTCGCTGAGGACACTATGATACGCAGACAACAGGTTAACCTTACTTAATTCCTTGAAAACCCTGTAATTGGTTCGACTAAGCGCTTCCTTAACTATTGCTAGGGCATTACCGATACTCAAAGGCGCCTCTATGATAGTCAGTAGGACGTTGGAAAGTTGGCGTGCCTCGTAAACAGCGTTAACCATGCTTGAAACCTGGAATAATCCTAGGGCAGTTAAAGTAATCCCTAATGGGATTAAGTATGGAAGCAATACGCGTACTTCACCGCCCTGCTCTAGTATCGCAGTAACGCACTTAAATATGAGAATAATGATTACGGCTGCCACAGCAGCTAGGCATTTGCGTGGTAATTTCCTAAAGAATATCTCAAAATGCTTTGGTGCGCGTGGAGTAACCAAAAAGAACATAGGGCAAAGCATTAACGTCATGGTCAGTGCCTTAGTAACTACCTCACCACCCATTAGCGCGCTTAATGCGAGAATAATTGGAGGAACGTAACCCAAAAGCACGGCGAATAGTATGGACACCGTAGCCCTAAACTTCACTCTATTCAGGCTATCCACCTTTAACTCCTCAAGAAGTTCCCCACCCTTCTCTTTTAGCCAAGCCTTAACTATTCCTAGGCTCTGAGCGAAAACGAAGTCACTTAATATGTTACCAACGAATCTTGATTTGATCCACTTACTATACAGGTGCACGACCTCGGATGTAGTCATTAACTTCCGCAATCTCCTTAACAACACGGATTCCCTCGATAATTGGTTAAAAATCTCATGTAGGTTTCCAAGCGATGTTAAGTCGTCAATTACGTTGGGTGACGCTGATGCTATAACGGACTCCGAAATTATGAAGTACTTCATCTCCTCCTCAATTCTCCTGGCCCGTGCACGTGCTTTAGCTAACAGGTAAAGGATGTAAAGCATGGGGGTGAGTAACAGTGAGGAGGCAAGCAATTCGAGAATGGCGTTAAACGCATGCGGGAACGTACTGATTGACGCGTTTAGAACGAGTTTATCCATAGCGATTATGAAGCCTCCAATTAATGTGGGAAATAGTATTCTCAGCAGTAAGTTTTTGTTCTCATTGTTCGTCATTGATAATCTCATGCCAGCCTGAACTCTAAGGGTATACATGACTGAGAGGTAACTGTTCAATAACTTCATGAAGTGCTTCATCAGGGGCCTCATGAACATTTCTAGCTTACCTCCGCGGTTCTGTTAATCTTGACATAGAGGTTTACAGGGGATTTACTGGAGCTAATCCCGTTAATCTTCCGTAGCCTCGTCAGTAAGACATCGTAGGTTACGTTCTCGCCATACTCGTATATCCTGTTTAACGTAACGGAATCCTCACCTTTATCATAGATCGGTTCGTCTATGGCAACTACGGCTCTTCTAAGTCCGTTTTTCACTACGTAGTTTAGTGTGACTATTAAGTTAAACATGGCCACCTGCTGCGCTGTCAGATTTATTGGGGGCGACGTCAGCCTCATTATGGCTTCCTCAGCGGAGCCTCCATGAAAAGTTGTCAATCCACCCATCCCCATGTTCATTGCTTGAACGAGCACTCTGGCCTCTGCGCCTCTAGTTTCACCTATAACAATGAACCGGTTAACGGATGAGCGAAGAGCTGCTTTAGTTAAGGTCATCTGGTCGAACTCTATGGAGCTACCATTAGCTATGCGGTACGTCGGCGTGACATACCTGACCCAGCAACTTCCCTGTGGAGGGTCTATTTCCGGGGTATCCTCTATAATAGCTACTTTCCAATCATGCGGAATTAAATCATAGAGTATCGCGCGTAGTAAAGTCGTCTTACCCGAGCCTGGAGGGCCCACTATTAGTATTGAGCCGCGCTTCATTATTATGTCCTGTAAAAGTAGCGCTATGTCTCGTGTCAACATGCCGTTACTTACTAGTTCCTTCACTCTAACTAGCGTGCTTGACTTCTTCTTCCTTATTACGATCTCACCTTTACCGTCCGCTACATCTGGGTGTACTAAGTGGATCCTGTGTCCGCCGTCACTTTCAGGGAGGTTAGCATCAACTATCGGGGTAGCCCTGCTTATGAGCTTGCCTGCTTTTTCAGCAAGCAAATTCATGTACTCTAGAAATTCAAACATGTCCTTTATAACTATGTTAGTCCTGATGTAGTCGGCGTGTGGATCACGTGAAACTATGTATGAATGCCTGACCCAGACATTACCCGGGCCAACTATTGAGATATCCTCAACGTATGGGTCGTCTATCAGCACCTGGAGTTTCTTGTATTTAAGCTCTTTCCGAAACGCATAAGCGATATTAGCCTCAGGCAACTTTCCTTTCTTGCGTGTTTTTAGGAACCTTATGGCGGTCTTCACAAGGGAGTACATGTCGTTGTCACTATCTTCACTACCCATGATTATTACCTCAATGTTTTTCCGGATCTCCTTCCTAGCGTCTTCGACTTCCTGCTCCCTGACAACATATTGGAAGGATCCCTCAGTGTCCCTGACTATGGTTATCTTGGCTGTCCCAACCCTATATTCTACAATAATTTCCGTCATTACTCGCCACCCTGTCAAATAAATATTAATATTTTAAATTACAAAAATACATTTGCTTTTGAGATATTATGCAACATTTATATTTAGTGTTTCTCCTTTATTCGTGTTTAGATTCTCCAGAGTTAGTACTATTGTTTTTACGGTAGCTTTCGTAGGTACTATAACGCTTAATATGGTGGTGGTGCCTGGTTGCAGTACGTTAAGATTTGACGCGACATTAACGGTTACTTCTTTAACTATTGACCCGTTAGCAAGTATAGCTTTAGCCCCTATCGATGTTAGTGAGTAGTTGTAGCTACCACTGTTCCTAACACGTATGACGAATACTTGGCCTGTAGCTGATACTGACTTCGATACTAGTACACCGCTCACTTGGGGCGTTGCTGTGTACGAGCTCATCCTAGATGCTTGAGAGCCTAGCCATCCCTGCAGTGCTAAGGCAACAGGTATTGCGATAGCTACTAACGCCAATATTACCACCAGATCACTTACACCCTTCTTCAAGATCCAGCGGGATTTGTTTCGCATAGGTTTACCCCCATCAAACTCGCTAGTTTAAAAAGAGTTCTGAAGGGGTTCCGCCCTTAAATATTGACTAAAGTCCAGTTCACCAACGGTGTTGCGAATGAGGGAGTTTCGCAGGAGGCTCAAGGCAATAATTGAGGCTATGGTTGGAAGGGTTGTTACGCCCGGTGATGTAGTTGCCGCAACCGGCCTACCTAGGTACGAAGTTCTAGCTACGTTCCACGTTCTTGAAACCCTAGGACTCATAGAGATTATTCTAGAAAAAGGGAATTACAGAGTGTATAAGTTAACAAAGCTCGGACTTAAGTTACTACGGGCATTAGAGAGTGCCAACTCGGTGTTAATCGACGTAGTTACTGACGATTCCTCCGAGACGCCAACATCGATTCATGAAAGTGCCGGGGAAGTTGTTGAGGCTTAATCAGCGAGGTAACTCCTCATTCACCACTCAGCTAAAGCCGGTCTCATCACATACCAAAATACCGTGCCCAGGGGAAATAAAGTTGCGGGAATATCCGGGAAGAAAAGCCAGGTACGACTCAATAAGGATGGACCTCAGAGCGCTGGCTCAGCAATACAGAGAGGAGAGTAAGACTTTAAGGAAGTGTGTTAAGTGCTTTACCGAGATTAAAAGGGAATTCATTAACATACGGGGACGGGAGACCGAGAACAGCGTCAGTGAAAGTCTTCAGGGTATCGGCTTAACGTTCCTTTGCTTCCCTGCAGACCCAACGGGTGTAACCTACGTAATCGGCGCCACGACTTACGGCATTGGCCATCTCCTGAGGTCTGTGGAGAGGCGTCGCATGGGTGTAAGAGACGTTATGAGGATGTATAGGAAGTTGGGTCTCGAGCTAAGGTACGTACTAGAAGTATGAGTATATATGAGTATACAAGGAAGAAGGAAGTATAACGGCGAGGATCAGGTACGCGGTGACATTGAATACCAGATGCGCAGGTTACGTACTGCTAATTCATTGCCCCAATAACATTGTTATGCGGGTCGGTAGCTTAGGGGAAACTAGCCTATGCAGAGGTATGTACCTGTATGTAGGGTCAGCAAACATAAGGAACCCTATCACTCGTGTTATAAGGCACTTTAGCAAGGGCAAGAAAATGCACTGGCATGTAGATTACTTAACTGAGAAGTGTGTTCCTTTCTTAGCATCGCTTTGCTTTGGTCGAGGGGAAGACTACCTCTATGATTTGTTAGTCTCGCTCGATGAGGTTAAGCCCGCCGTTTTAGGTTTCGGGTCATCAGATAAAGTTCTTCATAAGACACATCTGTTTAAGTTGCTTACCGAAGACTCGACAGCAATAATTCCTTTAATTGACGCATTAGTTAAAACCTGCAACCGTGTTGAAGTAATTAGTGTCTCTGACAGGTTTTGCTTCAGTCGAGTTTTACGAGGCCAACTTTAGCTAATTCGTTCAGTATTATGGTTATTGGGGGCTTCAGTTCGTCCTCGCTCATAGCGGTTTCGGGATCTGCGCTTAGTTCTTTGCTTAATCCCTTGACTATCTCTTCCACGGTCTTCTCCCCGGAGCATTGCATCCACACATAATATGCCCCTGCCGTTAACGTGTATGCTCTGTTCTCGTCTAGGGCAACTATGAAGTTATCATTCTCCATACCTAAGCTAATCCCCTGTCTCCTCGGCTTTAGGTTCTTTATCTCGTCATAACTCAGATCGTTCTCACTCATTACGCGTCACCTGCCCCAGTATTGTCTCCTGGTGCCGTACCCCCTTCGGAAACCGCGCCTGGGAGGCCTATAATCCTCTGGTGCCTTAGGCGAGTTCTCCGGTATGTCCTCAGCTTCAGGTATGTTGTGCTCCGTTACGACCTTAACGTTATTAGCACCACCAATGTTTAGTTGAACATCACCGCGGTATGTTGTTGTCCATGCCCCCCTTACCTCTATCACTTGCCCCTCCTTCACGGTTCCGGCTGCCTTGCCCCAAAGCGTCAACTTAACACGCCCCGTCTCGTCACCGACTATTGCCTCGCTAATGGTTCTCTGACCCGACCTAGTGTTTATGGTTCTAGGCTCATCAGAGCTTATGACCCTGACAATCATGTTAATGTTGCGCATCTCGGGTTTTAGTTCCATTACCTTAGTTTGGGGCTTACCTGCTTCATTTCCTACGTATCCGGACATGTGGTTCCAACTCCTACGACTTAACAAATAAAGTGGCACTACCGGGTTATTAAGCTAATATGGCGCTTAGATGGACGGTTAACACCTGAGGCAGTCACACTATGCATCACGCACATCGCTGATACCACTCTCGTGAAAGTACCTGCGGGTAAGACGCTAGGAAGGGGGAACTACTAGGGAAGGCGGAGGACCGTATGCCGGGCGCTCTACCTGGCTGAGCTACGGGCCCATAGAAACCTAAGGAAAGGGATTATATAAGCGTTTCCTCCACAGTACTTCCGGGTGGTCTTCAGTTTTAATTCCATGGGGGTGGCTTTTGATGCGGGTTCATAGGTTAGTCTTAGCTGGATTTTTAGTTACTCTTATCACTCTCTCGATACCTCAACCGCATGTAGTTGTTCACTATTAGCGTTTCCGCTATAGCTGAATATGCTTTACCGATGAATCCCGCATCTTAAGGTGCTCTCCCTAGTCTCTTCGATTAGTTTCCTCCTTATCTCTACGCGTACTCCATGATAACTACTTCCTCGATAATTCTATTTGCTTACTTCTAGCTAGCTCGACGAGTTCTCTCAGCCCTTAATGTAAATTTAACATCTAATTTTAGTGGATCAATCACTGAGGATGGAGCGGTGGTGAGTAGGATTTTAGGGCTTAATCGTTTAAAAGGAAGTGGTGGGCCCGCGGGGATTTGAACCCCGGACCACCCGGTTATGAGTCCCGTACGGTCCTCCGCCATAAGGAAAAGAGAGTAAGCGGATTTTATACTTTACTGCATTCGAGGTGCTACTCTACTTCAATAGCACCAACAGGGCAACCGTTCTTTGCATCCTCAACACAGTTTCTTAAGGAATCAGGAACTTCACCCTCGACCTTCGAAGACGTCCTATACTTCTCCACAAGCTGGCTCTTACCGTCATCGCCGGCTTCGAAAACGTCAGGGCACATGCCGTAGCATAAGCCGCAGGCTATGCACTTCCCCTGATCTATCTTGACTTTTATAACCATGTTATCCCTCACTACATAATAACGTGGCTAACTAAATATCATTATCGCTTAACCCAAGTATGAAGTTAAGGAAAAGGCCTCATATAGCTTTGACTTTCTTGTACCTTTCTTTCCTGATTTTAGTTATTATTTTTGAGCCGCAGGCAGGGCACCTTATAAAGGCATACCCCTCAGCAGCCTCACGCGCTTCGAACGCCTCTATCTCCCTCATGCTGAACACGCGTCCACACTTCCAGCACTTGTAGAAGATCTCGTCTTCACTGGCCATCGCTCACACCAAGGCATACTTTAATGTCTCCCTTAATATCTTAATCTATCTGCTCGCTGCTCGTCCCCCATGATGCATGAATCCACAGCAACCTCGCCCATTACCAATGAAGCTCTTGAGGCACCTTACACTACAATTCACTTCTTCTTACTACGCACATCATTTGAGATTACCCTCGCTCCGCCACGTTAGCTGTTGAGGGTAATGGGCCTCTCTTGAACAGCTTTGAATGAATTTATTCTCAAATACTGCTGAGGTCGATGTACCTTGTTTCTGTAAGCAAACCTTTTTAGGGGTCTTCACGGTTCTGAAAGTGTAGCAGGGTGAGTCATGTCGGGGAAGGATATAGTCGATATTGAAAACCTATGTGGAGGACTGCCTGAGGAACTCTGTGTGCAGTTAGGGGCCGAGCAACAGTTCATTAAAATAAAAATTGAGAAGAGGAAGTTTGGTCGTGAAGTAACCATAATAGAGGGGTTAGATCCGGCGGTCTTCAACTTAAAGAAGGTAGCCTCAACGCTCAAAGCAAAGCTAGCGACAGGAGGTACGGTGAAGAACAATCATATAGAGCTGCAGGGAGATCATAGGAGCAGGGTCAAGCAAATATTAGTCAGGGAATTCGGGATTCCGCCAGAGAACATAATCTTCATAGAAGCGGAATAGGTGTTATGGTTTTTTCCTTAAAATAGTATTGTCTTAAATGAGAGTAATGTTTAGTGTCTCCCCCTACTGCTCAGGTACCCTTATCCTGAGGTATTGTATTAGTTCCTTATACCTGTTCCTTACAGTCACCTCCGTTACTCCAGCCACTCTCGCTACATCCTTTTGCGTCCTTCTCTCATCATATAGTTGAGCGGCAGTATAGACGGCAGCGGCCGCCAACCCCGCGGGATCCTTACCAGCAGTTAAGCCCCTCTTCTTGGCTTCCTCAAGGATCTCCATAGCTTTCTTTATCACCTTACCAGACAAGCCAAGCGCGGCCGCTATCCTTGGCACGAAGTCTATGGGGTCGGCAATGGGTATCCTCACATTAAGCTCCCTAACAAGTAACCTGTAGCACCTCGCCACCTCCTTCTTACTCGTCTTTGTGTACTGCGCTATCTCGTCGAGAGTGCGTGGTATTCTGAAGATCCTGCATGCTGCGTAGAGTGCTGCAGCAACGACTGACTCAACAGCCCGTCCCCTAACAACGCCTTTCTCTACGGCTTGCCTATAAATTGTGGCTGCCCGTTCCTTCACGGCTCGTGGCAAGCCTAGCTGATCAGCTATGCGCTCCAGCTCGCCTGCGGCCTGCGTGATGTTTCTATCTATACTGTTCTGTATCCTTGTCCTTATCTGCCACTTACGCCAGCGCATCACCTCTAGACGACGCTTCATCTCGAGCTTCTTGCCTGAAGCGTCACGGTCTCTCCAGTCAATCATGGTTGAGAGGCCGCCGTCATGGATTGTGGGGGATAAGGGGGAACCAGTGCGTGAGCGTTTCTCACGCTCCTCCGGAGTGAAGGCCCTCCACTCAGGGCCTTGGTCTATGACCTTGTCCTCAACAACCTCCCCGGTCTCCGTGCATATGTATTCACCGCGGAACTCATCGTAAATTATCTTATCGGGAGGGCATTTAGTACTGCCTTCCTCACGTAACTCCTCCTCTTCCGGCACAGGCGAACACCTCATAATTTATGCGTCGTATTTACGCGAAATCTTTATAAGGTTTCCTTAGGGAGTTTATAAGTTTTTGCCTGGGAGAGAAGTGTCCACCTTTTTAAATTGGTGGCAGTTGCCAGTTTATGGTTAGGTTATTAGGTCTATCGATGACGGCTAACCCCGTAAAGCAGGTCCGACGGTGCCCATTTTGTGTGACCCCCAATGAACCTCCAACTCATTGTGAGGTGATTTAGGGGAAGCCCGGCAAGTCATAAGAGTCACTGAGATGCCGAAGACACGGAGCACGAGTAACCGCTATAGGAGGCTCTCAGCGCCCTACCGCCTCATGGCGATATTTCCTGTTTAATTCAGAAACATCTTAAGAAAGAGAACTGCAGGGTTAGTTCCAGGGTGAATGCTAGGATCACCCAATTTATCGTCCCTTGAGTAAAATCGAACCTCCAAAGAGTTTGAGATCCTAATAAAATACCTGCACCTAATTTTCCTTTAAGCGAGGCCACTCCTCTGTTAGTACTTTATAATCGTAGGACGCCTTAGAAGCTCAGAGGAGGTGTTCCAGCAATTCCGGGAAGAACCCTTGTAATAGGGCTGGATGGTGTGTCATGGCGTGTGCTTCACTACCTCTTTGAGAACTCAGCGATGCCCTTCCTACGATCTAAGGTCTCTGAGGAAGGTACTCGGAAAGCAGTTATGAGGTCAACTATACCTCCCTGGACGCCACTCGCCTGGAACTCCATAGCGAGCGGTGTGAACCCCGGTAAACACGGCGTATTTAGCTTCCATAAGGTTCGAAAGCTTGAGGATAAATTCGTAACAAGACTTGTTACGGGGCATGATGTGAAGTACCCGCGAATCCACGAAATGGCTGCTTTGTTAGGACTTAACGCTATAGCAGTGAACCTTCCCGCATCCTATCCCCCTGAAAGCTCCATTTGCTGCCCAGGCGAGTGCATAGTTGTTAATGACTGGGCTGCACCTAGTATTAGGGTGTATCCTAAAGAGTTAGAAGAAAAGTACGTGCACTACTTTGCATCAAGTCTAGAGGGGTTAAAGCTAAAAGGTTCTTCACCGAGCGCCATAGAAAGCATAGCAAAAAGGGCGCAACTATTTAGTGAAGGCGTGTTTAATCTTCTGGCTAATCACGACTGGGACATAGCGTTCTTAATATTCAGTGAAACGGACTGGGTAATGCATGATAATCCAGAGTTTGTCGCTGGCGAAAAGCTCCTGCCCACGGCCAAAGTATTCAACATAGTTGATGAATTCATAAGGAGATCCAGTAGTCTCGCAGACAACATAGTTGTGGTTTCTGACCACGGATTTAATGTTTGTCCGTATATGATTAACATTCCTTACTTCCTAGAAAGGGAGGGAGTCATAGATATAGCATTTGATGAAGGCATAGAACTTAAAGTAATGGGTATACGCGTCCCGCCTAGGTTAATTAAATTCGTCAAGAGGCGCCGAAGACTGGCCGTTCTAGCCCATAGGGTTGTGGGGGCGGTACGGAAAGACTTCATGCATGACAGACACGTTCCTTACTCTAAGGCCAAGGCAATAATGCCTGATGCAGGGATAATTTATTGTGCTCCAGGATGCGAGGACGAGGTACTCACAGCCCTAAGGAAGATACCGGATATAAAGGAGGTAATAAGGAGCAGTGATATATATTGGGGACCCTACCTTCACGACGCGCCTGACTTCATAGTTGTGCCAAATAATGATTACTGCGTGAGCGTGGGTAAGGACAGACCTAAAACACAACGTTGCGCAGCCCACCATCGAGACGGCATAATGATTGCATGGGGTAAGGACGTGGGTAAGCTATCATGGAAGAACGTATTTGAACCTTGGGACGTCGGAACTTACTTAATAGCGTTAGTTGGTATGCCGATACCTAAGAACGCAGACGGCTTCATACCGGTGAAGGAATGCAAGACATTCAATTACCTAGTCAAGTGGCGCATCGCTAAGAGAGCAAGAAGAATTGCAGGAGGAGGAAAATCACTCTAAGGAGAAGAGATCCAGCTACTTAGAGGAAATTAAGTTAACATAGTTACACGGGACATGAACCGTCCCGCCTACGGTTTTAGTTCCTCGTAGGTCGGTTCATTACGGTTTCCCTTAGCCTCCTCCCCACCTGCCCATGGAGTGGGTGTCGGGGGCTTGGGCCACCAGTGCACCTGTAAACACTTCGCCTCCCCCATAAACTCAGCCAGCCCCACCCAACAACACTAAAAATCAGGATCAGATACCTACCCTCTGGTCAAGCCTGAAGCATTAATTGTGGAGCCGCCGGC
>Ga0256833_1002439_pt1 | contig 13031 bp, 12 predicted proteins | sample 356284metaG_FD_190535 | JGI IMG/M metagenome (GOLD analysis project Ga0256833, IMG submission 190535) | Hydrothermal vent microbial communities from Mid Atlantic Ridge, Atlantic Ocean - 356-284 | ecosystem: Environmental > Aquatic > Marine > Hydrothermal vents | place: Atlantic Ocean: Mid...
CTCATCTCCCGATCGCTGACGGCACCGCACTCCTGGATGATCCGGTCGGCCAGTGTCGATTTACCGTGATCGATGTGGGCGATGATGGAGAAGTTACGGATATGGGACTGGGGTATCTTCTGGGACACTCTATCTCCTTGGCAGATGCTTTCTTTCGTCAATGCGGCATTTCATGCGATATCTGCCGCATTCTACCCCCTTGGGGTTAATCAGATTGTTTCTCGTGGCACTTAGACGGTTTCAAAAAGGGAATTGACACTCTCGTTATTCTGAACCCTTCGTATCACTTCGCCCAGCATCGGCGCAGTGCTGAGAACCTTGATCTTTTTACATTCGGCGTGGAGAGGGATGGAATCGGAGACTACCAACTCGTCCAAGGCTCCATCTCGTATACGCTCGATCGCCGGACCGGAGAGTACCGGATGGGTACAGCAGGCCATGACGCTGGTCGCCCCCAGTTCCTTGAGCGCGGCGGCTCCCTTGACCATCGTCCCGGCGGTATCGATCATATCATCGATCAAGATCACGTCCCGCCCTTCCACATCGCCGATAACATTCATCACCTCCGCGACGTTGGCCCGCTCCCGACGCTTATCAACGATCACCATATCCAGTCCGAGGCGGCCGGCAAAATAGCGGGCCCGAGCGACGCCGCCGATATCGGGAGAAGCGATCACGGGGTTTGGAAGGTTTTTCGCACGAATGTAGTCGAGGAATAGGATCGCACCGTAGAGGTTATCCACCGGAATATCGAAAAAACCCTGGATCTGAGAAGCGTGCAGGTCGACGGTCACCACCCGGGTGATCCCTGCCGTCTCCATCATATCGGCTACCAACTTGGCACTGATGGGAACACGGGGGGCCGCCTTGCGGTCCTGTCGGGCGTAGCCGTAGTAGGGGACGACGGCCGTAATAGAACGGGCGCTGGAGCGCTTGAGAGCGTCGGTCATGATCAGCAATTCCATCAGGTTGGCATTGGCCGGCGCACAGGTGGGCTGGATAATGAAGACATCCTTGCCTCGGACGCTTTCGCCGATCTGGACGTTGATCTCTCCGTCGGAGAAACGTTTGATCGTTGCACCGGAGAGGGGCATCTCGAGATACTCGGCGATGTTCTGGGCGAGCTGGGGATTGGCGGTACCGGAGAAGAGCATATAGTGACTCATTAATCAGACCTTTTCTATCAGAAATTTTATGTTACGAGATCGTCAGGAACGAGAACGATAACGATATTTTACTCCAAGAGAGATAAAGAGCGGCTCGACAAAGCGATTTTTGTTACAATCTCGTTAGCAAAGGTTCCGGATCTGCTTCCGGTCCACTTGAGTCAAAGGAGAAAACGATCAAGAATGTCGATATCTTTTTTCCGATTGTAAGTGAACAACTTCACCTGTATGCAGGAAGAAGCTTGAGGTTTTTAATCGTTGTAGTTCTTCTTATGGCTGTTCTGCTCTACGGATCCGTGCCAATCGGACATCTCCTCGGATGGGCCGTTCCGCTTCTCCTGCTCATTCTCTTTCGACTTTATAACCTCTCACGCTTCCCTTCCGATACCAAGGGGTCCGCTTCCCGTCATCGGGAAGCGTGGTATCGACACTTCAAGATCTACGCTTATCTGACGGCACTTGGCCTTGGCCTGGCGGCACCTCTCTTTCTTCCTTATTTGGACCAACGCTATCTCCATTTCCTCTTACTTTTTTTTATCATCGGTATCTCGGCCGGAGCATTGGCGGCACTTTTTCCCGACCTCCAACTCGTCACGACCTATCTTCTCTTGATCAATCTACCTCTTTTCGTCTATTTATTGACTCGGGACGAACCGTATGCCGGCATTACGGCCGCGACGCTTTTCGTCCTGATAATCGTCCTACATGCGATAGCAGGGATCAGCCGGGATCTGATGTTCCAGAACGCCCAACGACAAGTGAAGCTTCAGGTAAAGGAGCGAGAACTCCATGCACTCTTTGAGCAGACTCCGACACCGATTTTCTACTTCGACACCGACATGCGTGTGCGGAAGTACAACCGTGCTTTTAAAGAGTTCTTCCACGTTTCCGACGATGAGGAGCTTGATGGCTTCGATCTCCATAGCCTCAGTCACTATCCGGCCATTCAGCTGATGAAAGAGGTCCTCGAAAACCAAGAACCCAGGAAATACGACGGATACTATCACTCGACCTTTCCCCCCGAGAGGAGGTATTGGATTCGGGCCATCGTCGCACCCCTTTTCAACGACAGAGGAGAACTTATCGGGGGAGTCAGTAGCTTCCAGGACAAAACCCTGGAGAAAGAGAGTATCGACAACCTCCAACGGCTCGCATCCAAAGATTCTCTGACCGGCCTTCACAATCGTCGTGTCTTCTTCCAGAGGCTTAGCCAGCTCCTGCAAGAGACCCGTCGAAGGCTGACACTCCTACTCTTCCTCGATCTCGATCAGTTCAAACCGATCAACGATACCCTCGGTCACAATATCGGCGATAAAGTTTTACAAAAAGTTGCGGATATTTTGAGAGAAATTCTTCCGAAAAACGCACAAGCTTTCCGTCTCGGAGGCGATGAGTTCGTCCTGCTCTTTCCCGATTGCGGTGAAAAGGAGGCCGCTGTCCGCCAATATGCAGAGACCTTTGCGGAACAACTCAACCGACGGCTAAATCTCTCCATTGTCCTCGACGGATACCATTTGCCGATACGAGCGAGTATCGGGGCAATTGTAATCTACCCTCACATGCAAGATAGCGATGAAATCATCCGGCGTGCCGACATCGCGATGTACCAGGCCAAAAGCTCTAGCGGACATCTGGCATTCTACGATCCTAGCTTGGATATGAAACGACAAAAAAACTTCTTTCTCCGCCACGGCCTAAGCAACGAGAAGCTCACCGATCAGTTGCGCCTGGAGTATCAGCCTATCGTCGCTTATGAAACCGGTTTTTTGCTGGGGGCCGAAGCACTGATCCGATGGAAGCATCCTTCTTTAGGATTACTTTCCCCTGAGGAGTTTATCCCCCTTGCCGTAGAGAGTGGAGAGATCCTCAAAATCGGTCGATGGGTAGCCGAAGAGGTCTGCAAAACACTTGCTCTGATCCAAAAGAGTTTTCCCCGGACGACGCTTCGCTATCTCTCTTACAATATCGATGCCCATGAGCTTCATTTTGAAGATTTTGCCGATTATCTCTCTTCACTCTTGGACCGCTATCGGCTTCCTCCCAAAAGCCTCGTAGCCGAAATCACCGAAAACTCCCTTATCGACAACCTTCCCCATATCGAAGAGACGATTCATAAACTTAAAAAACTGGGAGTTCTCTGTGCAATCGACGACTTCGGGATAGGCTACTCCTCCCTCTCCTACCTCCAACGTCTCACCTTCGATATCCTCAAAATCGATCAAAGCTTCGCCAGAGTGCTAACGGAAAAAGATCGCTCCGTTTTCCTTATCGGACATATTCTGCAGATTGCCCGCCAACTCAACTACACGGTTGTCGTGGAAGGGATCGAAGATGATCGCCAGCTTCAAAAGCTCAAGGGGATTTTCCCCGGCTTGCAGTGTCAGGGCTTCTATTACAGCAAACCTCTATCCAAAGAGGCATTTTTCAAACTGCTCGAACACCCCCAAGAACTTGGGCGCAAGAAGCCAGACTAAGGAAGCGCTATGTATCTCTTCGCCGACCGCCTCTACCGCAGAGACGAAATCACACTTGACGATAATCGCAAGCAGGTAATCTTCACCACCATCGACAACGAACAGATCCTTCAGTGGCTCCGGGAGCATGATTTCCCCGAAAGCTTCATCGAAGACATCCAAAATGAAGACCAGAGTATCACCTATGAAGATAACGAGCGCTTCAAACTAATTATTTTGAAATATTTTGTGCCCGACCCGGAAGACCGGCTACACTTTCACGATAAAAACATCGTCATCATCGTAATGAAAAATACCTTCCTATTGATGGGACGGGATCAGCGCACCATCAAAGAGCTCAGTGCCCGCCTCTACAAACGCTACCGTCAAAGAGACAGCCTCGAATATATCACCTATACAGTGATCGACATCATAGTCGACCACACCATGTGGATCATCGACCGCATCGACGATCAGCTCGAAGCGATCGAAGACCGTATCTTCGCGGAAGATCTGGACGAGCAGGAGGTTCAGAAAGATCTCTACTTTGCCCGGCGTACCCTCAACCGTATCGCCAAACTCTCGGTCCAATCCAACGACGTCGTCAACAAGATCTACAACCACTTTCCCATCGAAACCCGCAAAAAACTCAAATATGAATTCATCGACCTCAAGGAACACCTCTCCTTCAGTATCAACGAATCCAAAACCTACCTGGACCGCACCGGCTATCTCCAAAACCTCCTCATGGGCTTTCTCAGTAACCGAATGAACCAGGCGATGCAACGTCTAGCGGCCATCAGCCTGATCTTTCTCCCCCTGACTTTTATCGTGGGCAACTACGGGATGAACTTCAAATTTATGCCCGAACTGGAGTGGCGCTACGGCTATCTTGCCGTCTGGGTCGTCAATATCGCCATCGCCTGGGCCATCTACCGCTGGCTCAAGAGGCAGAAGTGGATCTGAAGCCCTGATGAGGATCTCCACTACGCCCTCGGTCGTCATCCGCATCCTTCTTTGGATCCTGTTGCTCATCGGCGGTGCCGTCGGCTCCATCCGCTGTGACCTGCAATGCTTTCGTGCACTTTTTAGTTCCTGGAGCTTTCATCTCCTAAGTCTAACGGCGGGAGTTGCGGTCGTCCCCTTGGCCTTTCGTGCTGCGGCGACAGGAGGAAGAGAGCTCGCCCGTCAGGGTCGCGAAGGTGATCTCCCACGCCTGGAGACCAACCGTCTGGTAACGACGGGAATCTACCGCTGCACCCGCCATCCGATGCTCTTCGGTCTGATGCTTCTGCCTCTGGGCTTCGCCCTGCTACTGGGATCTCCCACCTTCATCTTCTTTGTCGCCCCGGCGGAAGCCCTTTTTATCCTCCTAATGATCCTGACACTGGAGGAGCGGGAAGCGATCGCCAAATTTGGCGATGCCTACCTGGAATATCGGCAAAAAACTCCCCTACTCCCACGATCGACTGAATGCTGGAAAAAACTGTTCGGGAGAAAGAAACGGAAGAGATGAAAGCGTAGAGGGGAGAGAAAGACAACTTAATGGCGTGAAATCTCTAGTGAAATCGGTGGCTAAAGAGCGAACTACATCCGTTCCGCCACGTAATCCGCCAGCTCCAGGAGACGCCCGGCGTAGCCAAACTCGTTGTCGTACCAGGCCATCACTTTGACCATCGTGCCGTTAAGGACTTGAGTGGAGAGTCCGTCGATGATACTGGAGTGGGGATTGCCCAGGATGTCGGTGGAGACCAGCTCCTCGGTCGTAAATTCCAGGATCCCTTTGAGCTCGCCGTCGGCAGCCTTTTTGAAGGCGGCGTTGAGCTCCTCGACCGTCGTCTCCTTCTTGAGATTGGCGACGATCTCGGTAATCGCTCCGTCGGGTACGGGCACCCGCAACGCCATCGCGGTCATGCGACCTTGCAACTCGGGGATAACCTCCACGGTCGCTTTCGCCGCTCCGGTGGTCGTGGGAATGATGTTGACCGCGGCCGCCCGGCCCCGGCGGTGCTTGCCGGGCTTTTTCCTATCGATCGTTACCTGACTGGAAGTATAGGCATGCGTCGTGGTAATATGGGCGCTCTCGACGCCGAAATTCTCCTCCAGGACCTTCATCGCCGGCGCCAGGGAGTTGGTCGTACAGCTGGCATTGGAGATGACGTGGTGATCTTCGGGCTTGTACCAGTGTTGATTGACCCCCAAGACGACGGTCAGGTCGACGTTTTTCCCGGGTGCAGAGATGAGGACCTTCTTCGCCCCCGCTTCCAGGTGCTTGGCCGCACCGTCGCGATCCGTGAAGTGTCCGGTGCACTCCAGGACGATATCGATGTCATGCTCTGCCCAGGGAAGTTTGGCGGGATCCCGCTCGTCGACGATAGCAATCTTCTGACCCCCCACCCTTAGTGAGTTGTCGTCATATTCGATCTCGGCGGGAAAACGACCGTGAACCGAGTCGTATTTAAGCATATAGGCGAGATCTTCGGGGGTGCCGCTGCCTCCGTTAGCGTAGACGATCTCCACATTTTTAGGGGGATGGGTGACATAGTGCCAGAGGACCATCTTGCCGATGCGGCCGAGACCGTTGATGGCGATGCGTTTTTTACTCATCATTTGACTCCTTTGAAAATATGGGATAATTCTAATACAGAATGGCTAACGAACAGTTACATATACAAAATAGAGATCAAAAGGTGAGTCGATAAAATGCGTCGAATGAAACTTAGGGAATATGCGCGGGAAAAGCGCCTCAGCCTCTTTGAAGTGGTCAAAAAGATCCAAAAGGGCGAATTACACTCCGAACAGGTGGAGGAGAACGGTCTCTTGGTCCAATACATTCTCCTGGAAGAGGATGAAACGGCACCTTCAAAAGCTCAGGAACCTACACAAAAGCGGACAGAAGCCGGCGATGGAAGAGATCCGTACATGGAGGAGCTGGAGCAGCTTCGCAAGGAGGTAGCCCAATTACGCAAGCTAATCGAGTCCTGCTGCGGCGAAGAGCCTCTCTAGTCCAAAGGCTTTGCCGCCATCAAGAGACGAATATGCCCTTTAAGATACAGCGACTCCTTGAAGGAATCGAAACCGTGATTTCCAAGCATCTCACGGGTATCCCGGCGGATAAAATCTTCCGCCAATGGACACTCGACTTTTCGAATAGCAAAACGCACCCATCGGGGAGCCCTGTCCACGTCGAAGTTGGCATAGTCTAGAATCGCGAAGCGTCCGCCGGGTTTTAGGGCTCTGAAAGCATTTTCGATGATCCGATCCCGCTTTTCCTGGATAAAGCCATGAAGGACGAAGGAGATAAAGACACAATCAAACTCCTCATGATAAGGCAGCGGCTCGTCGATGCGCCGATTTTCGAGGATAAGATTAGAGTAGCCGCTCGTCTTTCGTCGGAAAGTCTCCTGCATCACTGCTCCGATTTCAAGGGCCCTCACCTCGCCGCTGCGGCCGATATACTCCCGCATCAGCAGAGCGTTGCGCCCCGTCCCGGCTCCCAGGTCCAAGACCCGTTCTCCCTCCTTTAACTCCAAATCTCCTATCGCTTTTTTGATAAAAGAGGGATACCAGCCCACAGTGATAATATTCATTAATATATCATAATACTTCGCTTCCATTCCCTTCACCTCGACCTTGGAGAGATCCTGAGTCAATTCCATAGCGAACTCCTTTTATTCTCGACCGAAAATCAAGATACGGCCATAGAGCACAAGCCAGCCGACCCAAAGCGCTATCCAGAGCATCGCGCTGATATCGAACCAAGGGAAAATATGCCCATCTACCGCCGCAAGTGAAAGCAAAAAGCGTCCCAGGACCACGATCTGCGTCATCCAAAAGATCGCTACGCCCCAGGGACCCACTTGCAACGGCATACCGCCATGTCCCAAGGTCACCCGGGTCCCGAAAGCCACCAGGATCGTCGTCAGAAACCCAAGCGCCAGCAGATGAATTTCCAGACGCAGAGAAGCCACCGCGAACCAGGCTTCGAAAAACTCCGACAGCGCCCCGACGAAGAAGCCCAGCGGCAGCCAGAAGAGCGCCAAATGCAGGCTCCAGAGCAACGGATCGGAATGGGGAAAAGGCAAGCTCGCCTTCAAGATTTCACGCCCAAGCCAAAATGCCAGAAGCAGATCGACAAAGAAAAGAGCTCTGGGATAAAAGGCCTCCACGATGACATGAGAAAAGAGAAGTGCAAAAACGATCCCGTGAAAAGAGTGGCTCTTGGCATAGTCCATGGCGCCGCTGAAGAATGGCACCATCCGGAAGCCGATGACGATGGGAAGAAACATCAGATAGAGCCAGATTCCCACCCCCACGGCCCAGAAGGCGAAGACCCCCGTCCGACAGCCCTGGCAGGGGATCGCCGCCAGAAGATAGAGCAGATTCGCCGCCGCCCCCATCCCCAGCGCTACGATGATCCAGTACTGATCCCCTTTGGGCTCGGGTGCTTCGGTATAGATCACCAGGAAGTTCCTGATCGTCAGAGCAAAGGAGAGTGCCATGAAAATTGTTGCGGCATAGAAAGCCTCGGGTAGAAAAAGCGAAACATAGAGGCTCAGCGATGACAAAAAGTTCAATAGCCAGACCCGGAGAATACGTCGAGTCTCGATAGGAGGTCTGGCGCTGAAACGGGGAAAAGTCGTGTAGGTGAATCCGTAGAAAAAGTTGCTAAAAACCGCAAAAATCATCCCGTAGCCGTGCAGGCGCAAAGCATCGGCCTCTATGATGCCCCGGTAGGCAAGGATGAAGAGCGCCATAATCACAATCGCATTGATCACACCCAAGAGAAAAAAGGGCTGATGCGGCTGAGAAAAGAAGTAACTCAAACGATTCGATCCCATAGAAGGGTCTCCTTTTTTTCCGACCATTATGCCCGTAGGTGTATAATGAGTCCATGAAAAGCAATGAAGCGATCATCGTCATCACCACGACCGAAAAAGAAGAGGAGGCGGAGTTTCTGGCCCGCACTCTTTTACAGAGCCGTCTCGCCGCCTGCGTCCAGATCGAAGCGATTCGGAGCCTCTACCCTTGGGAGGGGGCGATCGAAACAAGCGGCGAGTACCGCCTCCAGATCAAAACATTGCGCTGCCTCTACTCCCGGATAGAAACGACCATCAGACAATATCATAGCTACGAGCTTCCCGAGATCCTCGCCCTTCCCGCCGTCGAGATCAGTCCCGACTACCGACGATGGATCGAATCCTCCGTCACGATCGGCTCTGCCTGATTTTCTCCTGTGATTCCTTCGCTTCCCGATTCTTCAAAACCGCTTGTAATATTTATTAATATATCTCAAAGTTCCTTCCCCCTTCTATTGCATCAAGTCAACTTTGGCTAAAATATCTTCCAAATTCACAGTGTCACGACCCAAGGAAAGATTTATGTCCCAATCCTGCAAAAAAGCCTATATCACTACTCCCATCTACTACGTCAACGACATCCCCCATATCGGCCACGCCTACACTACCATCATCGCCGACACCCTGGCCCGATACTCACGGATGGCCGGGCTGGAGACCTTTTTCCTGACCGGAACCGACGAACACGGCCAGAAGATCGAAGAGGCCGCAAAAAAGCGGGGCAAATCCCCCAAAGAATACGCCGACGAGATCAGCGGACGCTTCAAAGCCCTCTGGGACGAGTTCGGCATCAGCTACGACCGCTTCATTCGCACTACCGATGCGGATCACAAACTGGGGGTCCAGGCGGCCTTCAAGAAGATGTACGACAAGGGCGACATCTACAAAGACGTCTACCGGGGCCACTACTGCATCAGCTGCGAAGCTTTCTTTACCGAGACCCAGCTCGTCGACGGAGAGTTCTGCCCCGAGTGCGGGAAACCGACCCAGATCGTCGAAGAAGAGAGCTACTTTTTCCGCCTCAGCAAATACCAGGAGCCTCTGCTTAAGTGGTATCGAGAGAATGAAAAGTGCATCCTCCCCAAGACCCGTCGCAACGAAGTAATGCGCTTCGTCGAAGGAGGCCTGGAGGATCTCTCCATCACCCGCACCAGTTTCGACTGGGGAATCAAGCTCCCCCAGGAGATGAACGACCCCAAACACGTCATGTACGTCTGGCTCGACGCGTTGATGAACTACCTGACGGCCCTGGGCTACGGCACCGACGAGAAGCTCATGGATTTCTGGCCCGCCAGGGTCCACCTCATCGGCAAGGATATCCTGCGCTTCCATGCCGTCTACTGGCCCGCCTTTCTCATGAGCCTGGATCTACCCCTTCCCAAACATATCGCGGCGCATGGCTGGTGGACCCGCAACGGGGAGAAAATGTCCAAATCCAAAGGCAACGTCATCAATCCTAAAGAGGTAGCTGACGCCTACGGCCTGGAGAACTTCCGCTACTTCATGCTCCGGGAAGTCCCCTTCGGCGGCGACGGGGATTTCAGCCAAAAGGCCCTCATCGACCGGATCAACTCCGACCTGGGCAACGACTTGGGCAACCTCCTCAACCGTCTTATCGGTATGAGCTCCAAATATAGCGACGGTGCCGTCTCCAGCGCCAAAGTCGCCGAACTCTACCCCGAGGAGCTCGCCGAGCTTCACGCTTCGATCGACAGGCTCGAACCCCTACTCTATGAGATGCAGCTGCACCGCTACCTCGAAGAGCTCTGGAGGCCCCTCTCCGTCGCCAACAAAGCCATCGACCGCTACCAGCCCTGGGGCCTGATGAAAGAGGGCAAAGAGGAGCAGGCCCTGGCCCTGCTGGGACTCATCGCCAATATCCTGGCCAAAGTCTCGGTAATGCTACATCCCGTCATGCCCCAAACCACTCAAACCATCGCCCGGGCCCTGGGCTTTACGATCACCCCCGCCGCCTATGAGGATCTGATCGTACGCAAAGACCTGCTTAGCGACTTCAGCGTCGAGAAGGTTCCGCCCCTCTTTCCCCGGATCGAAGAGGTCCGAATGGCCGAGGCGGCCCCCGATGTCGAAGCGAAGCAAGCCGAACCCAAAAAGGCGGAGAAAAAAGCCAAAAAACCTATCGAAGGGCTCATTACCATCGATCAGTTCTTCGAAACTTCCCTCAAAGTCGGTACCGTCGTCGAGGCCGAGGAGGTCCCCAAGAGTAAGAAGCTTCTACTCCTCAAGGTCGACCTTGGCGAGGAGACCCCCCGACAGATCGTCGCCGGGATCAAGGAGTGGTATGCCCCGGCGGATCTGCTAGGCACCCAGGTCTGCGTCGTAGCCAACCTTAAACCTGCCAAACTCATGGGGATGCTCTCGGAGGGGATGCTCCTGGCCGCCAAGGATGACGAGGGGCTCGCCCTCATCCGTCCCGAGCGTCCCGTCGCCGTCGGCACGGCTATCGGGTGACGATGAAGATCTCCGACATCCTCCACATCACCGGAGGAGCCCTGGACAACAAGCCTCAGATCCAGGCCATCGAAAGTGCTACGGTCTTCCCCTCCAAAGTCGAACGGGGCGATCTCTTTTTCGCCGCCAAGACCGAGGAGATTCCCTCCGCCGTGGAGCGGGGAGCCTACGCCGTCGTCTACCAGGGAGAGCGTCCCGAGGGCCTCGATGAGGAGATCGCCTGGATTCGGGTGGAGAGCGTCCGGGAAGCGGCCTTTCGGCTGCTGCGCTACGTGCTCTTGCATAAAGAGGCCGACTTCGTTCTGCTGCGGCCCCACGAGGAGAGCCTCCTGCGTCAGGTCCTCACCCACAAGGGTAATATCGCCTTTCTTCCCTCTGACTGGATGAGGGCCTTCGAGCGGATTCTCAACGGCGAGGAGCATCTCTTCGTCGGGAGCGACCGCAATATGCTGGAGACGATTCGTCCCGAGATCGAACGCCTCGAAGAAGAGGCCGAGGGCACGATGATCAGCGACACTCTCTTTCGCTCCACCTTCAAGGTCCACGGCTATATCTACCAGCAAAAAGAGATGGCCCCCTTCCATCTGGACCACCTTCTGAGGGTCGTCGCCTTTTGCGACCGGCGGGATCTCCCCTACTCCCTGGACCGGGTCCGCTACACCCGCCACTTCCAGCCCCTTTTTGTCGACGGCCGTCTCGAGAGCGTGCCCAGGGGAAGCACCGACAGAGTCCTGATCTTCGTAGACAATCTCGAAGATATCGTCCAGGCCCGAGAGTATGTGCATTACCAGAGCAGCTGGGCCAAAAGCATCGTCCTGACGCCTCCCAAAACCCGAGTGGAAAAGGTCGAGCGCCCCTACTGGTTCGAAAGCCCCGAAGAGGCTAGAGAGATCCTCAAAAACACCCACTTCAACTACGCCTTCATCTACAGCCTGGACCGGAAAATGCTTCAGAGTATGCGCGAAGAAGCGACGCTTTTTTAGGAGCAAAAAGCATAAAGTGGAAGGCTTCAGGCCTTTTTCCCTGACGGAACCTGCCTTTTATCCCAACCGTGTATAATATTTTCCAAAAAGAAGCATCGCAAAGCGATGCCGACCAAACCTATTCCCTATTCCCTTTTACCTATTCTCTAAAAAAGGATCGATTTTGCTTGAGACCATGTTACGCCTCCAGCAGGAGCTCAACGACGCCACCAACGGCCCCGGATGGGAGCGGGGCCTCACCCGCCAGGGCAAGCGCATCGACTGGCGACGCTGCATCTGGCTCGAGGCTGCAGAGCTCGTGGAAAGCTATCCCTGGAAACACTGGAAAAATATTGCCGCCGAACCCGACTACGCCAATATCCGCATCGAAGCGGTCGATATCTGGCACTTCGTCATGAGCGAAGCCCTGCGGCTCAATACCCTCGAGGGTGATGGAGAGATCATTTCCCTAGCCCGCCGCATTACCAAGACCGAGGCTTTCACAGCCTTTGACGACGGTAGCCTGGAGATCCCGCAGGATCTCTACGCTCAGATCGAGATCGTCGAATCCTTCGTCGCCGCCCTCTTCTCCCACGCCTCCATTGAGGATCTGACGGAGCGGTTCTTTCGCGTCGCCCGCCTGGGTGATCTGAATCTGCAAAGTCTTTACGATCTCTATCTCGGCAAAAACCTCCTCAACCGCTTCCGCCAGGAACACGGCTACAAAGAGGGAAATTACCTCAAGACCTGGAACGGCCGCGAGGATAATGTCGTCATGCAAGAGCTCCTCGCCCAGCACCCCGGCATCGCTCCCGAAGAGCTCTACACCAGATTACAAGAGGCCTATCCAGGCTAGAATCCCTCTCCTATTTGCCGATCTTTTTGATTCAAAAATGAGTCGCTACTTCCGACTCCGCTTTAGACGGCTTTGTAACTGCTGAAGGAACTTCGTCTCGTTCCGGTCATAGAGGAAGCAGCGATCGATACGGCAGGCCTGATAGAGAGGATCCGGACTCTTCGTAAAAAGTACGAAGGGGTAGCGGATCTCCTTTATGGCCTCATAGCGCACTTTGGCGAAATGCCCTGTGGGGATCTTGACCAGCACGTAGCCGGCGCGAT
>Ga0256833_1002440_pt1 | contig 13030 bp, 13 predicted proteins | sample 356284metaG_FD_190535 | JGI IMG/M metagenome (GOLD analysis project Ga0256833, IMG submission 190535) | Hydrothermal vent microbial communities from Mid Atlantic Ridge, Atlantic Ocean - 356-284 | ecosystem: Environmental > Aquatic > Marine > Hydrothermal vents | place: Atlantic Ocean: Mid...
CTTTTTCATCTTTTTCTGCTTTAAAACCAATAGTAATTAAGCCATCTTTATTTATGCTCTTTAATATATCTGGATTTTGTGTTAACTCTAATGACCACTCATTACCTAACATACTCTTTTTTAACTTCCCATCTTGCGGATATTTAACTCTATAATCTGCAACAGCAGCAGCCATAAATAGATAAGGTATCTTTTGTATCATACCCATAGCATTTGGGTTATTTAAACTAGCTTTACTCATTACACCTTTTTTAGCTACTCTAATAGCATCAATAGTAAACTCTAACATCTCTTGAGCATCATCTACATCTATTGTATATAAATCTTTTGGTATAGAGTTATCTCTTTTTGTTGTTATTAAACATACATCAGCACCCTTTAGATATAGTGCTAGAGCTAAAGCGTTTGCCATTTTACCACTAGAGTGATTTCCAATAAAGCGAACTTCATCTATTGCCTCTCTTGTTCCTCCACCTGTTACTATAACTCTTCTATTACTCCAAAAATCATCTTTTAAAATAGATTTAACTGTTGCATAGTATATATCTAAAGGTTCTGCTAATGCTCCAATGCCTTGAGTGCCACAAGCTAATAGTTTACTTTGTGGGTTTACTATAGTAACATCATTTACAGCTAACATCTTTAAAGAGCCTTCTGTATAGTGATTTTTAAGCATTTGAGTGTTAGCAGATGGTGCTATAATTAAATTTTTATCATAAGCTAATGCACAATCTAAAACTATACTATCAGTTATACCTTTTGATAATTTGTTTATAGAGTTTGCAGTAATTGGAGCAATTACAAAAGCATCACTTGATTGTGGTAACTCTATATGATTTAAATTACTAGACCAATCTTCACTACTGCTTGTTAAAACTCTATTTCTTGTTAATGCTTCAAAAGTTAAAGGAGTAACAAATTTTTGAGCACTTTGGCTCATGACAACATTTACATTTGCACCACTCTTTACAAATAGTCTAACTAACTCACATGCTTTATATGCTGCAATAGAGCCCGTTATTCCAACTAAGATATTTTTACCGTTTAAGTCTATTAAATTCATCTATTTCGCTTTAAAAAATTTATTAAAGAAGCCATTTACAATTTTTTGTTTAACTCTACTAATTGCTAATGCACCACTTGGAACATCTTCTGTAATAGTTGAACCTGCTGCTATCATTGTATTATCTTCAATATTAACAGGTGCTACAAGTTGCGAATCGCTTCCTACAAATACATTTTTACCAATTTTTGTCTTATACTTTGCTTTTCCATCATAGTTACAAGTAATTACACCAGCTCCAATATTTGTGCCACTATCTATTTGGCTATCTCCTAAATAGCTTAAATGTCCAGCTTTTACATCATTAAGGTTAGATTTTTTAACCTCTACAAAGTTACCTATATGAGAATCTATAATTGTAGATTTTGGGCGAATATGTGCCATTGGACCAATGGAGCTATTATCTATTTTACTATCTTCTATAACTGAGTAAGCTTTAATATGAGAGTTATTAATAGTGCATTCTCCTTCTATTGTTACACCATTTTCTAAAATACTCTCACCCTCTATAACAGCACGAGAGTCTATATAGATACTCTTAGGATAACGCATAATTACACCATTGTCCATAAATTGTTGTTTAATCTTTTGTTGCATAAACTCTTCGGCTTTTGCTAAATGAACTTTAGAGTTAACACCCATAAACTCCTCTTCATTTACTATAATTGGCTCTATTTGTTTACCACTATCAACAGCCATCTTTATAATATCTGTTAAATAATATTCATTCTGTGCATTTTTATTATCAATTTTTGGAACAAACTCTTCTAAAATTTTACTATTAAAGCAGTAAACTCCAGCATTAACACTTTTAATTTTTAACTGCTCTTTGTTGCAATCTTTTTGCTCTATTATCTCTTTGACAAAACCATCTTCTATTACTACTCTACCATATCCTGTTGGGTTATCTAAATTAAATATTGTCATAGCAATATCTGCATTAGAGTTTGTAAGATTTTTTAGTGTATTAGCAGTAATAAGAGGCATATCTCCATTTAATATTAATACTTTATCACTTTTAAATTTTAAATTTTTAATTGCTCCACCAGTTCCTGGATAGTTTTCTAAATCTTGTTTAACAATATTTAAATTTTTAAAGTTATTTTCTAATTTATCTTTTACTAAATCAAACTTATGGCTTAAAATTACAGTTATATCATCACTTAATTTATAAGACTCTTCTAAAATGTGAAAAAGCATAGGTTTACCACTAATTTTGTGTAAAACCTTTGGCAAGTTGGACTTCATTCTAGTCCCTTTTCCTGCAGCTAAAACAATAATTGATAGAGACATTTATATTCCTTTGCTAAAATGTTGTAAAATTATATCAAAATATATAGGATTTGAGATGAATTGTAGTCATTTTGGCAAGTGTGGTTCGTGTAGTTTATATAATATTTCATACGAAGAGGCACTTAAAGCTAAGGTAGATAGGGTTAAAGAGTTAATTAGCAGTTATTATAGTAAAAAAATAGATATTTTTAGTTCAATTAAATCAAACCATAGAGCTAGAGCAGAGTTTAAAATTTGGCATAAAGGAGATATGGCATATTATGCTATGAGTAATTTAGATAAAAATGGTGTAGAGATTTTAAGCGAGTGTCCTAAAGTTACTAAACCAATCGAAAATATTTGGAAAATATTACTTAAAGAGATAAATAATAGCGATATACTTAAAAATAGACTCTTTTCAATAGAGTTTTTAAGTTCTCAAGATGAAGTATTAGTCACTATGATTTATCATAAAAAGTTAGACTCTTTGTGGGAAGAGGAGGCAAAAGCTTTACAAGATAGAGTTAAAATTTCTATTATAGGAAGAGCAAGAAAACAAAAGATAGTTTTAAATAGAGAGTATGTTACTCAAAAGATAAAAGTAGATAATAGAGAGTTTAGTTATAGATATTATGAGGGTGGATTTACTCAACCAAATTCATATATAAATCAAAAGATGATAACTTGGGCTATAGATAAAGTTAAAGATAATGGTGGTGACTTTTTAGAGAGTTATTGTGGACTTGGAAATTTTACACTACCAATTAGTAGATATTTTAGTAAAGTTTTAGCTACTGAAATTAGCTCTAACTCTATTAAAGCTGCAAAAGAGAATTGTAAGTTAAATAGAATAGAAAATATCTCTTTTGTTCGCTTAAATGCTCAAGAGACAGCCTTTGCATTAAAGGGTGTTAGAGAGTTTAGAAGATTAAAAGGTATTAATTTAAATGAATTTAATTTTACAACAATTTTAGTTGACCCACCTCGTGCAGGGCTAGATTATGACTCCTTAAATTTAGCTAAAGATTTTAAGTATATTGTATATATCTCTTGTAATCCTCAAACTTTAGCTAGAGATTTAAAAGAGCTTACAAAAACTCATATTGTAAAAAATGTAGCTGTGTTTGATCAATTTCCATATACATCTCATATTGAGAGTGGAGTATATTTAGTAAGGAGAGATATTGCAAAGTAGTCACAAATGGATAATGCCACTATCTTTAAAGAATGATTTTTTATTTAATCCAAGCAGTAAAGATTTTAGTGTAGAAGAGGTTCCTCTATATGACTTTAGTGGAGTGGGCGAACATTTAATTTTAAAAGTTAGAAAGAAAAATTTAACAACTTGGCAAATGGTAGATATTTTTAGTAACTTTTTAGGAGTTCCAAAAAGAGAGTTTGGTTATGCAGGATTAAAAGATAAAAATGCAATTACAATACAATATATCTCTTTACCTAAAAAGTATGAAAATAAGTTAGATTCTTTTGAACACTCACAAATTAAAATTTTAGATAAATTTTTACATGATAATAAAATAAGGGTAGGTCATTTAAAGGGTAATAAATTTTGGCTAAGATTTAAAAAGGTTTTAGGTACAAATAGAGATAAAATAGAGTCTATTTTAGAGTGGATAGAAAAAGAGGGTATGCCAAATTACTTTGGTATGCAAAGATTTGGAAATAGTGGTAAAAACTATTTAGATGGAGAATCTATAATAGACGGAAAATTAAAAATTAGAGATAGAAAAAAAAGAGAGTTTTTAATAGGTAGTTATCAAAGTTACCTTTTTAACAATTGGTTATCTAAACGAATTGAAATTAGTAGATTATCTAAAAGTTTTAACTCTAATGAGTTAGAAAAAATTTTAGAATTACCAAAGGGCTCTTTAAATGGTATTAGTAAACAAAAACAGTTTTTTAAACTTTTGAATGGAGATTTATTTATGCATTATCCATTTGGTAGAGTATTTTTTGAAGATTTAGATTTAGCAGTAGATAGATTTAATAAAAAAGATATATCACCAACAGGTTTAATTGTAGGTAAAAGGGTAAAAAGAGCAACAGATATTGCTTTTGAGATAGAAAAAGGGTATGATGTTACTATAAAAGAGTCTGGAGCTAGAAGATATGCTTGGATATTTCCAGAGATTAATACTAAAAAATATATAACAGAAAATGCACATTATGAGTTGAGCTTTTATCTTCCTAAAGGCTCATATGCAACAGTTCTAGTTGATATGTTAAGAGGTGCTGAAGTTGGAGAATTTAGATAATTTAATTATATGTAAACATTGTGATACGCTACAAAAAAGAGTAAAACTTCCAAAGGGTAGTGTAGCAAAGTGTGTAGAGTGTAATAAAATTCTTTATAGAAATGTAAAAGATGCATTTCATAAATCTATTGCATACTCTATAACAGCACTTATTTTATTTATAGTTGCAAATCTATTTCCTATATTAAATATATCTATTGGAGGTCAAAAATCCTCTTTAAGAATATTTGATATGATATATATGTTGTATAATGAAGGTTTTTTTGTAGTTGGTTCTATTTTAATTGTTGTTTTGGTTATCTCTCCTTTGGTTGTAATGTTTTCATATTTAACTTTAGCTCTTATTATATATTTAAAAATTTTTAAGAGTGTTGCAAGGTATATTATATCTTTTTTAATCATTAGTAGAGATTGGGAGATGTTAGATATATTTTTTATTAGCATACTAGTTGCTTTAGTAAAATTAATTGGATATGCAGAAGTAGAGTTTGGTGTATCTTTTTATGCACTACTTGGATTTATTATAGTTAATATATTTATATTAAGAAATATTAAAGTAGTAGAGTTATGGACTATGTTTAGTAGGGAGTATAATGTCAAAAAGAGATAACTATATTAGTTGTAAATTTTGTGAAAGTGTTAATAGATATAGTGATAGTAATAAAGATATATATTGTAGAACTTGTAAAAATAAAATAGGTAATGGTAAAGAAGCCTCTTTATCTACAGCTTGGGCTTTATTAATAACTTCTATTATTTTTTATATTATTGCAAACTCTTTCCCTATTTTAGTAGTTGAGAAATTTGGAGTCACTTCAAGTAATACAATAATTGGAGGAGTTATAGCACTTTGGGAAGAGGGGTCATATCCAATTGCAGCTATAATATTTATTGCTTCTGTATTTGTGCCTATACTGAAGTTTTTTTTGATACTATATATTTTAATAAATTATAAAAAACCTCAGGGTGGAAGTAGAAAAGTTGACCAAGCTAAATTGTATCATATTACAGAAATCATAGGTCCTTGGTCTATGGTAGATGTTTTTGTTGTTGCAATATTAACTGGTGTTGTGCATATGAGTGCTGTAAAAATAACAGCTGGTGTTGGTGCTACAGCTTTTGTTTTAATGGTTTTTTTTACAATGCTTAGTGCTATGTCTATTGATATAAGGTTTATAAAAGAGGGAAAAAATGGAGATTAAAGAGCCAAATATAAGTGAAAAAAGTAGCTTTAACTTTATTACATCTGTTTGGATTGTTCCTTTTGTTGCATTAATTGTAGGTGGTTGGCTTGTATATGAACACTTTAGTAAATTAGGACCAAAAATAAAGATAGAGTTTAAAAATAGTAATGGTTTAGTAGCAGGGCAGAGTGTAATTAAATTTCGTGATGTTTCAATTGGAAAAGTTACAAATATAGAGATTAATAATAAAAAAGAGGGTGTAATAGTATATGCACGAATTAATAAAGATGCAGAGATTTTTTTAAATGAGACTACAAAATTTTGGGTAGTAAAACCAGAAGTTGACTACTCTGGAGTAAGAGGCTTAGATACAATTTTAAGTGGAACATATATTAAGATGTATGCCAAAAAAGGGCATGATAGAGTAAGGGAATTTAAGGGTTTAGATTCTGAGTATGTAGAGATTGGTGAAGACTCCTATTATGCAATAGAGTGTTCTTTTGCAACAAGTGTTAAAAAATTTACACCTATCTTTTATAAAGGTATAAAGGTTGGAGAAGTATCTAGTATGGATTTAGACCCTCAAAGTAAAAAAACAATTATAGTTGTAAAAATATATAAAAATTATTCAAAATTAATTAATAGTTCTACAAAATTTTGGACTCTCTCTTTAGTAGATGCAAAAATTAATAATAATAAATTAGAGTTTAATATCGCTCCTCTTACAACTTTAGTTTTAAGTGGTATTACATTTAATACAGCATTTGATAAAAATTATAGCAAAGGTTATAGTAAAATTTACAAATTATATAAGTCAGCTTCAGATGCTAGAAGTATTAGAATAGGGTTATCACAGCCACAAATAAAGAGATTTCTATTTGAATTTAAAGGTGATGTATCATCTTTAAATAATGATACACCTATTATATATAAAGGTTTTAAAGTAGGAGAGGTTAAAGAGTTAAAAATAATTTATAATAAAGAGTTAAGAAACTTTGAAGCTAAATGTTTAGCTGATATAGATTTTGCAAACTTTAGCACAAATAAGTATGATGGATTTAATAACTTTAAAGAGTTAGCAAAGAGAGGCTTAGTTGCAAAGTTAGAAAAGAGTAACTTTTTATTAAATAATACTTCTATTGTCTTAACTGAAGATAATACTACAACAGTTGAGTTTAAAAAAATAAAAGAGTATAATGCTTACTATTTCCCTACAAAAGATTTAGAAAAGTCTAATTTAATAGCCACTATTAATAAAATAGCAGAAAAATTAAAATCTTTAGATTTAGATAAAACAATTAGTGGAGCAAATGGAATTATCGATAAATCTAAAGAGTCGATAGAAAATTTAAATAAATTACTTAAGAGTTCGAATAAAACAGTTCAAAGTATAGAAAAAATTATCTCTAGTAAGAATTTTAAAAATATCTCTAATAATATTAATGAAGTATTAATTGAGTTTAAAAAGAGTTTAAAAGATTTACAAACTACAATTAAAGGTTATAACTCTAACTCTCTATTTGGAGATAAATTAGATGCAACTTTAAAAGAGTTACATAATACAACAGAGCAAACCAATCAATTATTGCATAAATTAAATCAAAAACCTAATTCAATTATTTTTGGAGATTAAAAATGAAACTTTATCTATTATTAGCTGTAATATTTTTTATTAGTGGGTGTAGTAGTAAAGAGAGTAGATATATATTTCCTTCTACTCCTAATAATGTAGTAGCAAATACAAAAGTGCAAATTGGTGTTAAAGAGGTAGTTGTGCCTAGTTATTTAAATAGTGATAAAATTTTAGTAAAGAGTGGAGCAAAAATTACACAAATAGATGCTAAATTTGCAGATACACCAAGCAAAATGTTAACTCAAAAAGAGATAGAGATATTTAAAAAATCTTTAAATAATCCATATGTATTTTTATATCCTTGGGAAGTAAAAAGAAAAAGTGGTTATATTGTAGAGATAAAGTTAGATGATATTACATATGAAGATAAAGAGGTAATTTTAGCTGGTAGTTACTATATTAAATCCTCAAATGGCTCTATAAAGTTAGCTAAAAATTTTATACTAAAAGAGATGGCTAATAAAGATGCTAAATCTATTGTAACCTCTATTTCTACACTTTTTAACAATCTAGTAGTAGAAATAGCGAAGAAAATAGCTAGATAATAGCAAAAAAATAGTAAAATTTCAAAAAAGTTAAAAGGTAAATTATGAGTAATTATATGGTTTTTTCAGGAACAGCCAATCCTGCATTAGCAACAGAGATTTCTAAATATTTAGATATGCCACTATCTGGTGCTACAATTAATCGTTTTTCAGATGGCGAAATTAATATACAAATAGCAGAATCTGTTCGTGGTAAAGATGTATATATAATTCAACCAACTTCAGCACCAGCAAATGCAAATTTAATGGAACTTTTAATTATGGTAGATGCACTTAAACGCTCATCTGCAAAGTCTATTACAGCAGTTATTCCTTATTTTGGGTATGCAAGACAAGATAGAAAAGCAGCTCCTAGAGTTCCAATTTCGGCAAAACTTGTTGCAGATATGATAGAAACAGCTGGAGTTACAAGAGTTGTAACTGTAGATTTACACGCTTCTCAAATTCAAGGTTTTTTTAATATTCCAGTAGATAATCTTTATGGTGCTTCTTTATTTGTAGATTATATAAAGAGTAAAAATCTTAAAAATCCAATAATTGCATCTCCAGATATTGGTGGCGTTGCTAGAGCTAGATACTTTGCTGAAAGACTTGGTTTAGAGATGGTAATAGTAGATAAAAGACGCCAAAAAGCTAATGAGGCAGAAGTTATGAATATAATTGGAAATGTAGAGGGTAAAGATATTGTTTTAATAGATGATATGATTGATACTGCAGGAACAATGGTTAAAGGTGCAAAAGCACTTAAAGCTAATGGTGCAACTTCTGTTATGGCTTGTTGTACACATCCAGTTCTATCTGGTCCAGCATTTGATAGAATAGAAAATGGGGACATAGATGAGTTAGTAGTATCAAATACTATTCCTTTAAGAAAAGAGTCTTCAAAAATAAAAGTATTAAGTACAGCAAGATTACTTGGAGAAGTAATTAGAAGAATTAACAATAATGAGAGTGTAAATTCACTTTTTAATTTTTAAGGGTTTTGATGTCAAAAAGGATTCAGCAAAAAAATATTAGGAATTTTTCTATTATTGCTCATATAGACCATGGTAAATCTACTCTTGCAGATAGAATTATTCAAGAGTGTGGAGCAGTAAGTGACAGGAAGATGTCTGCTCAAGTAATGGATACTATGGATATAGAAAAAGAGCGTGGCATTACAATTAAGGCTCAAAGTGTTAGATTAAATTATGAAAAAGATGGAGAAGAGTATATTCTTAATTTAATAGATACTCCAGGGCATGTTGATTTCTCTTATGAAGTTAGTCGCTCTTTAGCATCAAGTGAAGGAGCTTTACTCATTGTAGATGCAGCACAAGGTGTAGAGGCACAAACAATAGCAAATGTATATATTGCTTTAGATAACAATTTAGAGCTTTTACCAGTGGTTAATAAAATAGATTTGCCAAGTGCAGACCCAGATAGAGTTTTAACAGAGGTAGAAGAAGCAATAGGATTAGATTGCACAGAGCACAATTTAGTATCAGCAAAGACAGGTCAGGGTGTAAAAGAGTTAATAGATACTATTGTAGATAAAATTCCAGCACCAAGTGGAGATGAGAATGCCCCTACTAAAGCTCTTATTTATGATAGCTGGTTCGATAACTATTTAGGGGCATTAGCACTAGTTCGTGTATTTGATGGCTCTATTAAAAAGGGACAGCTTATTAAAGTTATGGGATCTAAAGAGGAGCATCAAGTTTTAGATTTAATGTATCCAAATCCAATTTCCCCAATTAAAACAGAAGTAATAGAGAGTGGCGAAATTGGAATTGTGGTAATGGGTTTAAAAACAGTAGAGGGTTTAAGTGTTGGAGATACAATTACAGATGCTAAAAATCCAACAGCAGAGCCAATTCCTGGGTTTGAACCTGCAAAGCCATTTGTATTTGCAGGAATTTATCCAATAGAGACAGATAAGTTCGAAGATTTAAGAGATGCACTAAATAAGTTAAAACTAAATGATGCAGCCTTAACTTTTGAGCCAGAGAGTTCACTAGCTCTTGGTAGTGGATTTAGGGTAGGGTTCTTAGGAATGCTACATATGGAGGTTGTAAAAGAGAGGTTAGAGCGAGAATTTAACCTAGATTTAATAGCAACTGCACCAACTGTTGTTTACGAAGTAAAATTAACAAGTGGTGAAAAACAAGTTGTTCAAAATCCTAGTGAACTACCAGACCCATCTAAAATAGAAGCTATTTTTGAACCATATGTAAAAGCAACAATTTTAACTCCAAATGATTTTGTAGGTAACTTAATAAAGCTTCTTAATGACAGAAGAGGAATTCAAGTTAAAATGGATTACTTAAACGAGAATAGGGTGCTCTTAGAGTATGATATTCCTATGAACGAAATTGTTATGGATTTTTACGATAAGCTAAAATCTACAACAAAGGGTTATGCAAGTTTTGATTATGAACCAATAGGCTTTAGAGAAGGAGATTTAGTCAAACTAGATATTAGAGTTGCTGGAGAAGTGGTAGATGCTCTATCTATTATTGTTCCTAGAGAAAAAGCAAGAACTAGAGGCTTAGCATTTGTAAATGAGTTAAAAGAGTTAATTCCAAGACAACTATTTGAGGTAGCAATTCAAGCAAGTATTGGTAATAATATTATTGCAAGAAGCAATGTTAAATCTATGGGTAAAAATGTTACTGCTAAATGTTATGGTGGAGATATTACTAGAAAAAGAAAGCTTTTAGAGAAACAAAAAGCTGGTAAAAAGAGGATGAAAGCTATAGGTAAAGTCCAAGTGCCACAAGAGGCATTTATGGCAGTATTAAAAATAGATAAATAAGGGCTTTTAGTGGATTTTATTAAAGAGTGGGCATTTCATATACATTTAATTATGGCTATCTCTTGGATAGGTGGCAGTGTATTTATGTTTGTACTTGGAGTTACTTTAAGAGATAAAAAGGCTCAACAAGAGGTATATCCACATGTTGGTCCAATATTTGGTTGGTTTGAAGTAGTTGCATTAATTAGTCTATTAGTTACAGGTATAATATTAGGTGTTAAATATAATCTATTTGATTTACTATTAAACCCAAATAATAGTGAAATATCTAATGCTTTAAAGCATAAAGTCTATTTAGTTACTATTTTAACTATAGCAACAGTTATTCACTTTATTATAGCTTACAAAACAAATGGTAAAGAGAGAACAAAATTAGAGCATATGTTATCAAGAGCTTCATCTATGACTATTTTTGTATTAAATCTTTTTGTAATGCATTATGCTATTGTTTTAAGAGATATTTTATAAATGAGTTTACCAAAAAATTTAATTACGATTTATGGAAGAAACCCAGTATTAGAAGCACTAGAGAATAGTAATTTAGATATTTACTCTCTACATCTTAGTAAATCAAATAGACCTAGCGATAAATTAAAAAAGATAGAGCAATTAGCAAAGAGAAGAGGTATTGAGGTTAAGTTACATTCAAAAGAACAACTTAGTAGGATAAGTAAAAATGGTAAACAAGACCAAGGGGTTGCTTTAGATATTATTTTAAATAATTTAGTTAGCTTAGACTATTTAAGAGATAAAAATAGTTTTAGAGTCTTAGCATTAGATAGCATTACAAATCCACAAAACTTAGGAATGATAATAAGAAGTGCAACAGCTGGTAATATAGATGCAATTATTTTACAAAAAAAAGGTTCAGCATCTTTAGTATCCGCTTTAACTATTAAAGCTAGTGCTGGAACACTATTTAAATTGCCTATTATTCAAGTAAACTCTTTATATAAATCTTTGCTAGAACTCAAAAAAAGTAATATTAAAATTGTCTCTTTATCATTAGATACAAATTTTGAGTTAAAAAATTTTACTGCTCCTAAAAAAGCAATTTATATTTTAGGTAATGAGAGTTTAGGCGTTAGCAAAGAGATTTTAGATATTTCAGATTATAAAATAAAAATTAAAATGAATAGAGGTGTAGAGTCTTTAAATGTTGCAGTAACAGCATCTTTAATAGCTTTTTTGTAAAAAATATACTTAAAACTATAAATATTTACATTTTTTTCTCTTTTTAAAATTTATTTAAACACATTTTAGTTATAATCCCGCACTAATTGAGTCTATAGACAAGTTAAAGGGTAAAATATGTATGCAATTATTAAAGCAAGTGGTCAACAGTTTAAAGTTCAAGAGGGTGATATTATCTGTTTTGATAAGATGAACCTAGAACCAAAAGCAGAAGTAGAGTTTAATGAGGTTCTTGCACTTAACGATGGTGAATTAAAAGTTGGAACACCATTAGTAGATGGTGCAGTTGTAAAAGGTGAAGTAATAAATGAAGGAAGAGATAAAAAAGTTATCTCATTCAAAAAAAGAAGAAGAAAAGACTCTAAAGTAAAAAGAGGCTTTAGAAGAGACTTCACAAGAGTTAGAATCACTAAAATAGCATAAGGAGAAGAGATGGCACACAAGAAAGGTCAGGGATCTACACAGAACAATCGTGACTCAGCAGGAAGACGATTAGGTGTTAAAAAATTTGGTGGCGAAAAAGTAATTCCAGGCAATATTATTATTCGCCAAAGAGGAACAAAAGTTGTTCCAGGTACTGGTGTTGGTATTGGAAAAGACCATACTATTTTTGCACTTATCGAAGGGTATGTTAAATTCGATAACAAAACAAAAGATAAAAAAAGAGTTTCTGTAATACCAGCGTAACTCTTAACTTCTTAAAGGCTTTTGCCTTTAACTCACATTTATAATTTCAGCAACTTTTTTACTACTTCCATTTTGTAAATAATCTCTAAGTAGTTTGCTATTATTTAAAAACTTTTCGAATTTAAAATTGTTAAACTCTTTTACTAAATTTTCAACCGTAACTTCATTTTGTAAAAACTCCTTATGCATTGCCTCTTTGCCCATCTTTTCAAAAAAGATATTTGCAAGTCCAATATAATTTAATTTAATAAGTTTTGTGCCAATAAAGTAATCAAATGGCTTTGCAATATAGCTTAAAACAAACGGCGTACCAATTAAAGCAGCTTCAAGCGTAGCAGTACCACTACAAATAAAAGCAAAATCAGCCTCTTTCAAGGCTTGT
>Ga0256833_1002441_pt1 | contig 13030 bp, 13 predicted proteins | sample 356284metaG_FD_190535 | JGI IMG/M metagenome (GOLD analysis project Ga0256833, IMG submission 190535) | Hydrothermal vent microbial communities from Mid Atlantic Ridge, Atlantic Ocean - 356-284 | ecosystem: Environmental > Aquatic > Marine > Hydrothermal vents | place: Atlantic Ocean: Mid...
AGGGCGACCCGGTGAAGATTTTCCATGCCGTGGCGCATGACCCTTTGACTGCCGCGGTGCTTACTTTGGATGAGATTCGCGACATGGTCAATGAACTCTTCGCCGTGCATAAGCCATACCTGCCTTATTTCAAGAAACACCGGGTGGACCTGACGGATATTGGGCCGTATCGTCGGCGCTGGCCGCGGATGGATGCCCGGGCCTTATGGGAAGGCGCCATGCCGACGACAGCAGGGAGGTGACCTCATGCGTCTATGGCCTTGGATGGCGGCCTGGCTGACTTTGGCCGCGGCCGGGCTGGGCAGTGCGTGCACCCCGGCCACAGCCCCGGCGGAACCGCCCGGTCCTTCGCCTGTGGGTTCCCCCAACCCCAGCCTAACCCCGGCCCCCACCTGGTGGCGGCCTAAACCCGGACTTTCGTGGCAGTGGCAGCTCACTGGCCGCCTCGATTTGGACCTGCATACCGATGTCATCGATGTGGACCTGTATGTGGGTCCCTCGGTGGTGGAGCATTTTCATCGGCAGGGAACCAGGGTCATTTGCTACATCAGTGTAGGGTCCTACGAAAACTGGCGGCCCGATAAAGAGCAATTCCCGCCAGAGGTGTTGGGCAAGGACTACGAAGGCTGGGCTGGCGAGCGCTGGCTGGACATTCGGCGTATCGATTTGCTGGCCCCCATTATGCGCGCCCGGCTGGATTTGTGCGCTTCCAAGGGCTTCGACGCGGTGGAACCCGACAATATTATGGTTTATTCCGAGGAGACAGGCTTTCCTATTTCGTATGAAGACAATATCCGCTACGCGCTGTGGTTGGCCGAGGAAGCCCACGCCCGGGGCCTGGCCATTGGCCTCAAAAACGGCCCTGAGATGGTGCGCGATTTGGTGGATGTGTATGATTTCGCCATCACCGAAGAGGCCTTTTATTATCGTTTTGCGCGTAAATTCACACCGTTCATTGCCCAAGGCAAAGCGGTTTTCAACGCGGAATACACCGATACGGATGTGGATTGGGAAGCCGCGTGCCGGCAATCCCGAACGCTGGGCTTCAGCACCATTCTCAAACATCGGGAGTTGGACGCGTGGGTACAGTTTTGCCCGTGATGCCGCCTGGGGCGCGGCCGTATGATGTGTTGGTGGTGGGGGAGATCAACCCTGACCTGATTTTACGCGGCGCGGATGTGGAACCGGCCTTTGGCCAAGTGGAGAAGTGGATCGCTGCGGCGCAGTTGACCGTGGGTTCGTCGAATGTGATTTTTGCCTGCGCGGCAGCGAAGCTGGGTTTGCGGGTGGCCTTTGTGGGATTGGTGGGCGACGATTTGTTCGGTGCCTTTATGTTGCAAGAAATGGCCCGCTGCGGGTTGGAACTGAGGGGCGTGCGCCAAGTGCAGGGCGCTCAGACGGGCCTGAGCGTGATTTTGCAGCGCGAGGACGGCGACCGGGCTATTTTGACCTTCCCGGGGGTGATGCGGGACCTGCGGGCCGAGGAGGTGCCCGAAGTTTTGTTGCGTCAAGCCCGACATGTGCATGTGGGTTCTTTCTTCTTGCAAACGGGCCTGCAACCCGGCTTACCAGCACTCTTCCGTCGTGCGCGGGCTTTGGGCCTTACGACTTCGTTGGACCCCAATTACGACCCCGCGGCCCGGTGGGAACCGCTGCGCGCGGTGTTGCCCTATACCGATATCTTTTTGCCCAATGAGCAAGAAGCTTTGGCCTTTACGGATACCGCTACCGCGCTCGAGGCTGGGCGCGCGTTGGCCACCCAGGTGCAAGTGGTAGCCGTCAAAAGGGGCGCTCGCGGCGCGTTGGCTGTCGCTGGTTCCCATTGCGCGCAAGCCCACCCTCCTCAAGTGACGGTGGTCGATACGGTGGGCGCGGGTGATGCTTTTGACGCCGGCTTTTTGTGGGGGTTGTTACGGGGCTGGCCTTTGGCAAGCGCTTTGCGGCTGGGCGTGGTGGTAGGCGCGTTGTCGACGCGCGCAGCCGGGGGAACCGCAGCTCAACCCACGCTCCAGGAAGCGCTGGCTTGGTTGCCACGCATATCGGCTAAGGCCGACGAGGAGGTATAGCCATGCATGTGTTGGATTGGGTGGTGGCGTCGCATCGCTATCCGCCGGCGCGGGGATTGCCTTCGGTGTGTTCCGCGCATCCATGGGTGTTGCGGGCTGCACTGGAACACGGGCGTACTTTGCCCCAGGCGCTGCCGGTGCTCATCGAATCCACCAGCAATCAGGTCAATCAAGAAGGCGGCTATACGGGCCTACGCCCCCATGAATTTGTAGCCCGGGTGCGCGATATGGCCCAAGAAGTGGGCTTTCCGAAAGAGCGGTTGATATTGGGTGGCGATCATTTGGGACCTTTGCCCTGGGCGCACCTGCCGGCCGAAGAAGCGATGCAGCGGGCCGAGGCCTTGGTAGCGGCCTATGTACGAGCCGGGTATACCAAAATTCACCTGGATTGTTCCATGCCCTTGGGTGACGAAGATGAAGTGCCGGTGGAAGTGGTCGCTCAACGTACGGCTCGCCTCGCTGCAGTGGCCGAGGTCGCGCGACCCGCGGGGATGCCGATACGCTACATCGTGGGCAGTGAAGTGCCCCCTGCCGGTGGCGCTAAGGCCGGCGAAGGCCCCCCACCGGTGACTACCCCTGAGGCCGCCGCTGAAACCTGGGAAGCCCTGGCCACCGCATTTCGCCGGGCCGATTTACACACCGCGTGGGAACGGGTGCTGGCCTTGGTGGTGCAGCCGGGCATTGAGTTTGGAACGCATACCGTGCATGTATATCAACCTGGTGCCACCCTGGGTTTACGGGCCTGGGCCACCCACATCGGCCTGGTCTTCGAGGCCCATTCCACCGATTATCAACCCCGGCACGCACTGCGAGCCTTGGTGGACCATCGTTTTGCCATTCTCAAGGTAGGGCCGGGACTTACTTTTGCCTTTCGCGAAGCCGTGTTTGCTTTGGAGGCTTTGGAGCGGGAGTTAAGGTTGGAACCGGCCTCGCGGCTGCGAGAAGTCCTGGAACAAGAGATGTTGGCTGACCCCCGGCATTGGCAGCGCTACTATGCCGGCGATGCGGAAATCCAACGCCTGGCTCGGGCCTATGGGTACAGTGACCGCATTCGCTATTATTGGCCACGGCCCAGGGTGCAAGCTGCGCTGGCGCAGCTGTTCCGCAATTTGGAAGATCGGAAAGTGCCTCCGGGCCTGGTGCGGCAATATTTGCCCTGGGCGCTGGCCGGGGAGGCGCCGCGCGGCCTGGTGACCGCGGCCCCGCGGCGATGGGTGCTGGCCCACCTGCGCGCGGTCCTGGCCGACTATGCCTGGGCCGCGCGGCTGTCGCTGGAGGGGTGGGAAGTGTAGGGCCCCCTTCAGCCTAACGCCCTCAAAGCGTCTGTTCGTCGCGCGAACCCAGCCGTTGTCCACCGCGTAACTGCCTTTGCTCCTCCCTTCCCTTCTTTGGTATCATTAGGGTGCCGCCCCGGTGAACCGCGCTTCGCGCGGTGCGGGGTTTGGCCATTTCGTGGTAAGGGCCATCGTTATGGAACTGCAACCTGCCGACCGCATCGCCGACCTCAAGCCGTATTACTTCGCTCAGGTCGGCCGTCAAATTCGCCAAATGCAGGCCCAGGGCCGGGATGTGGTGCGCATGGACATCGGCGCGCCCGACTTGCCGCCCCCTGATTTCGTCATCGAGGCCATGGTGGCCGCGGCCCGCCGTCCCGACCGCCATGCCTATCAACCGTATGGCGGCACCCCGGCCTACAAGGCCGCCTGGGCCGCGTATTATGCCCGCCGCTTCGGCGTCACCCTGGACCCCGAAACTCAGGTCGTGGGCCTCATCGGCTCCAAGGAGGGCATCTTCCACCTGGTGCAGGCCCTGGTCAACCCCGGTGATGTGGTGCTGGTGCCCGACCCGGGCTACCCCGTCTACGCAGCCGCCACCCGCATCGCCGGCGGCCAGGTGGTGCCCATGCCTTTGCGGGCCGAAAACGACTTCTTCCCCGACTTCGCCGCCATCCCCGAGGCCATAGCCCGGCGGGCCAAAATCTTGTGGCTCAACTACCCCAACAACCCCACCGGCGCCACGGCTTCGCTGGAACAGTTGGCCGCCGTGGTCGATTTCGCCCGTCGCTACAACATCCTCCTGGCTCACGACGCGCCGTATGTGGATGTGGTGCTGGACCCCGCCGCACCTCCGCCGCCCAGTGTGCTGCAGGTGCCGGGCGCGTTGGAAGTCGCGGTGGAGTTCAATTCCCTTTCCAAGCGGGCCAACATGGCCGGCTGGCGTTTGGGCGTGGCCGTTGGCCGGGCCGATGCCCTGCAGCACCTCTTCCGCTACAAATCCCAGGTCGATTCGTCCCACTTCGGCCCCCTCATGGACGCGGCCGCGGTGGCCCTCAACGACCCCCGCATGGAGCCCTGGCTGCAGCGCCTCACCGAGATTTACCGCACCCGTCGGGACCTCATCCTGGACGCGCTGCCCGATTTGGGCCTGGAGGCCCGCACCCCCACCGCGGGGTTGTATGTGTGGGCCCGGGTGCCTCGGGGCCTTGATAGCCTCACCTTTTGCCAGAACCTGCTGCAGCGTCACGGCGTGAGCTGGGCCCCGGGCCGCATCTTCGGCCCCCACGGCGAAGGCTATGTGCGTATTTCGCTGGGTACGGCCACCGAGCGGGTGCGTCAGGCCCTGGCCCGCCTGCGCCAAGGGAGGGAAGCCTATGCCCCGTGACGACGAGCCCCAGGTGTGGTTCGTAGACGAGCACGGTAGCACGCCGGTTCCCGTAGAGCAAGCCCTGGAAACCTGGACCCCGCCCGACGAGGACGAAGACCTGGCCGGACGGCGGCAGGGTCGGCCCCAGCCCACCGCGCAGCCCCCCGAGCGCGCGGTGTTGGTGGGCGTCGAGCGCCGCGACGCTCATGCCCTGTTGCCGGTGGAAGAATCCCTGGCCGAACTGGCCCGCCTGGCCGAAACCGCCGGCCTGGAAGTGGTGGGCCAGGTGGTGCAGCGCCTCAAGCGGCCCAACCCCAAAACCTTCGTCGGCAAAGGCAAGCTGGACGAAATCAAAGCCCTGGTCGAAGCGCACAAGGCCGATGTGGTCATCTTCGACGATGAGCTCACCCCCCGCCACCAGCGGGAGCTGGAGCGTTTCTTCGGCGAAAAAGTGCGAGTGCTGGACCGCACGGTGCTCATTCTGGACATTTTCGCCCAGCACGCGCACACCAAGGAAGGCGCGCTGCAGGTGGAACTGGCCCAGCTGGAATATCGCCTGCCCCGGCTAACCCGGGCCTGGACCCACTTAGAGCGGCAGGCCGGGGGCGGCGGCGGCCGCGCGGGACGGGCCGGAGGCGTGGGCCTGCGCGGGCCCGGCGAAAAGCAGCTGGAGCTCGACCGCCGGGAAATCAAGCGCCGCATCGCCCGCCTCAAGCGCGAGCTGGAAAAAGTCCGCGCCCACCGTCAGCGCTACCGGGCCCGCCGGCGCAAGAACCGCCTGCCCGTGGTGGCCCTGGTGGGCTACACCAACGCCGGCAAATCCACCCTGCTCAACCGCCTGGCCGGCGCGGAGGTGTATGTGGCCGACCAGCTCTTCGCCACCCTGGACCCCACCACCCGCCGCGTGGAACTCCCCGGCGGGCACCTGGCCCTGTTTACCGATACCGTGGGCTTCATCCAAAAGCTGCCCGCCACCCTGGTGGCCGCGTTTCGGGCCACCCTGGAAGAAATTGCCGAAGCCGACCTGCTGCTGCATGTCATCGACATCGCCCACCCCCAGGCCCAGGCGCAGGCCGAAGCCGTGTTGCGCACTTTGCACGAAATCGAGGCCGACCACATTCCCATCCTCACCGTGCTGAACAAAATCGACCTGCTGCCCAACCCCCAGGCCGCACAGGCCGCGCTGGAGCATTTCCCCAACGCGGTGGCCGTCTCCGCGCTCACGGGTCAGGGCATCCCCGACCTGTTGGAAGCCGTGGCCCGTCAACTCTTCGCCACCTATGTGCCGGTGGAAGTGCACCTGCCCTACGACCAGGGTCAGCTGCTGGCCCTGTTCCATGAATTGGGCCACATCGAGCGCATCGAGCACCGCCGGGATGGGGTGCACATCAAAGGCCGCCTGCCGGGTCGCCTGGTCGCCCGCTTCGCGCCTTTCATCGTCCACCAGGGGGCCGCGGGCCTGCCCACCGCGGCCGCCGAGGTCGCCGAGCGCACGCCCCAAGCCCTGGCCCCCACCCCCGCGGACTAAAAGGAGCCGCCCATGCGCCAACCCTCCCCTTTGCGGGCCTTCCTCAACCGCTTCATCGACCAAACCGGCGAATATCTGGCCCACCGCAAAGGCATGTTGCCCCTCATCGGCCTGGCCCTCATCGTGCTCAACGGCCTGTTGGGCCTGCTGGCCGGGCTGTTGGGCTGGGGCGATTTCTTCTTCTTCCGCCAAATGTGCCTGCTGCAAATCGGCGTCGCCCTGGCCGTGTTGGGCATTTTGTTAGCGTGGGCCCTGTGAGGACGCCATGAGCCAACAGCCGCCCCTTTTTCCCCTGGATGTGTATCACCTGGCCTTTCAAACCCCCGCGGCCTTGGACCCGCACCTGCCCACCATCCCGTCCGACGCGCTCTTTGCGTCGTTGGCCGCGGCCTGGGGCCGGGCCCAGGGTTCGGCCCAGGCGGAGGCGTTGTGGTGGGAACCCTTCCGAGCGGGCCGGCCGCCCTTTTTGTTGACTTCCGCGTTCCCCTATGCGGGGTGGGTGCGTTTTTACCCCTGGCCTCCCGCGAGCCGCTGGCTGTGGCCGCCCCAGCAGCGGGACGCAGTGGGCTCGCATCCCGAGCTGGCCTCGGCGCGCTTTTTCTCGGCCGGCATTTTGGCCCAGGCGCTGCAAGGCAAAGACCCAACGCCCCTGCTCGTGGGGCCCGAGGCCCGGGCCTTGCAAGGGGGCCTGCTGCGCCTGAGCGCGCAGGAGCTGGCCGAAAAGAGCCGCCTGCCCGGGGAACAAACCGAACTCTGGCGGCCGACCGCCGATGGGCGGGTGCGCTTTGGGCCTGTGGTCGGGTTGTGGTTGGGCGTGTGGTGGCTGCAAAGTGGGCCCAAGACTTTGGCCGACGGCACCCCCTGGCGCACGGCCTGGAAGCAGGCCTTGGTCGCGTGGCTGCGCGACAACCCCTGGGGCCCGGCCCGCTGCGTGCGCACCGGCGACACGGGCGAACCCTGCCCTGTGCTCATTCAGCCCATCTTGCCCAAGCCGGGTCCGGGGCTGGTCTATTTGCTCAGCCGCGCGGCCCCCGAGCCCGGTTCCCCGGTGGAACCCGTGGCCGGGCACCCCGTGCTGGGCGGCATTGTGCCCCGTTGGGATGCCGGCAGCCTGCTGCGGGTGCGTCAACCCCTCGTTGGCCGAGTGGTCGAAACCGAGGCCGGGCCCGTGTATGGCTACGGCTTGCCTTTACCCTGGCCGGAATAACACGGGCGCGAGGCGTGTGATGGCCGAGTGGTGGTTGCAGGTCGGACACAACCGGGTGTTGCTGGCTGCACTGCTGGCCATGGTGGTGGCCCAGGGGCTCAAGCCGTGGTGGCACGCGCTGCGGGGTCGGGGTTTCGATGGGCGCCTGATGTTCGCGCCCGGCGGCATGCCCAGCTCCCACGCCGCGCTGGCCGCGGCCGCGGCCCATGCCATTGGCCTGACGCGCGGCTTTGCCTCGCCTTTGTTCGCCCTGGCCGTGGTGGTGGCCATGATTGTGATGTACGACGCCGCGGGGGTGCGCCGCGCGGCCGGGGAACACGCGGCCCGCATCAATCGCCTCTTCGACGAACTGCAACACGGCGTGTGGGACGGCCCCGCGCTGCGGGAAGTGCTGGGCCACACCCCGTGGGAAGTCTTCGGCGGGCTGCTGGTGGGCGTGCTCGTTGCCCAGGCGGTGATGACCGGCCTCAAGCCGTAAGTATGCTATACTTGGGCCGCTTCTATTCGCTGGAATTGAGGGAAAACCATGGCTGAAGTCGTCGGCGTTGTATTGGCCGCGGGCAAAGGAACCCGCATGAAATCCGCCCTGCCCAAGGTGCTGCACCCCCTGTTGGGCCGTCCCATGGCCGAATACGCCCTGCGGGCCGTGGAAGCCGCCACGAACGCGCGGCCTGTGGTGGTCATTGGGCACCAGGCCGAGCGGGTGCGCCAGGGCTTGGGGCCCGACCGGGCCCGCTATGTGGTGCAAGACCCACCCTTGGGCACCGGCGACGCGGTGCGCCGCACCCGCGGCGTGCTGGAAGGTCGGGTGCGCACCGTGCTGGTGACCAACGGCGACATGCCCCTGCTGCGGGCCGAGACCCTGCGCGCGCTGCTCGAAGCCCACGCCGCACACGACGGCCCCATCACCCTGCTCACCGTGGTGGCCGACGACCCGCGCGGCTTTGGCCGCATTGTGCGCGACCCCCAGGGTCGGGTGCAGGCCATTGTGGAAGAGGCCCACGCCACCCCCGAGCAAAAGGCCATTCGGGAGCTCAATGTGGGCGTGTACGCCTTCGACGCCGAATGGCTGTGGCCCGCGCTGGAGGCGCTGCCCCTTTCCCCCAAAGGCGAGTATTATTTGACCGACACCGTGGCCCTGGCCGTGGCCCAGGGGCGGGCTGTGCACGCGCTGGTGCTGGAAGACCCCACCGAGGCCGTGGGCGTGAACACCCGGGTGCATTTGGCCGAGGCCGCCGCGGTGCTGCAGCAGCGCATTGTGCGCCGCTGGATGCTCGAGGGCGTGACCTTCGTGGACCCGCGGCGGGTGTATGTGGAAGACACGGCGACCATCGGCCGCGATACGGTGGTGTGGCCCGACACTTACCTGCTGGGCGACACCCACATCGGCCCCGAATGCGACATCGGGCCCAACGCTTATCTTCGCGACACCCACATCGGCGCGCGCTGTCGGGTGTTCGCCTCGGTGCTCGAGCAGGCCCGGGTGGAAGACGAGGTAGACATTGGCCCTTACGGTCACCTGCGCAAGGGCGCGCACCTGGCCCGGGGCGTGCACATGGGCAACTTCGGCGAGGTGAAGAACGCCTACCTGGGCCCGGGCGTGAAGATGGGGCATTTTTCGTACATCGGCGACGCCACCATCGAGGCCGGGGTGAACATTGGCGCCGGCACCATCACCTGCAATTACGACGGCCAGCGCAAACACCCCACCTACATCGGCCCCGGCGCGTTCATCGGCAGCGACACCATGTTGGTCGCACCGGTGCGCATTGGCGAGGGCGCGCGTACCGGCGCCGGTTCGGTGGTGACCAAGGATGTGCCCCCCTACACTTTGGCCGTCGGCGTACCGGCCCGGGTCATCCGCCGCCTGCCGCGGCCCGAGCCCCCTTCCGAGGAACCTTGAGCGAAACATGGACGACAGTCTTCCGCTGGCCCCATCGGCTTTGGTGAGCCTGGGTTGGGCCGCGTTGGCCCTGGTTCTGGCTTTGGATGTTGGGCTGCGTTTGATGTTGGCCCTGGCCCGCCGCCCAGCGGGCGATTTGCAAGCCCTGGCCGCGGGGCAGCCCCGTTTGGCCGCGCTGGTGGAACGCCTGGCCGCGCGCCGGCCGGCGGTGCAGCGGGCCGCGCACGCGGGGCTGCTGGCGTTGCACGGCCTGGCTTTGGGCCTGGCGGCCTTCCTGGGCCGCGAGCAATGGTGGCTGGCCGTGCTGCTCGCCTGGCTGGCCCTGCTGCTGGCCGAAGCCTGGGCCGACGCGCAAGTGGCCGCCCGGCCCCGGGTGTGGTTGCGTCGCCTGGCCCCGTGGGCCGTAGCCTGGGGCCTGGCCCTGCGCCCGGTGACCGCGCTTTTGGATACCTTAGCCCCCCGCCGGGAAGAGCAAGCCGTGGCCCTCAGCCCCGAAACGCTGCGTACTTTGCTGGCCGCGGCGGGCGTGGGCCATTTGGCCCCCCGGCAGCAGCACATGGTCTACGCGGTCATTCGCCTGAGCCACACCCTGGTGCGAGAAATCATGGTCCCTCGGGTGGACATGGTCACCTTAGATGTGACCACGCCTTTGCGGCAGGCCGTGCAGGTGCTGCTCGAAACCGGATTCTCGCGGGTGCCGGTCTATGAGGAGCGGGTGGACCGCATCGTGGGCGTGCTGTATAGCAAAGATGTGCTGCGCTACTGTTGGAACGGCTCCCAGGCCGAGCAGGATGTGCGTCCCCTGTTGCGGGAACCCTACTTTGTGCCCGAAGCCAAGCGGGCCGACGAGCTGTTGGCCGAGATGCAGTCCCGGCGCATTCACCTGGCCATCGTCATCGACGAGTATGGCGGCGTGGCCGGTTTGGTCACCCTGGAAGACATCGTCGAAGAGATTGTGGGCGAGATTTTGGATGAGTATGACCGGGGTGAAGCCGCTTCGTACCGCAAACTGAGCGACGACGAATATCTCTTTTGGGGCCGGGTGGACCTGGACGATGTCAACGACCTGCTGGGCACCCATTTCGACCGCCGCGTGGCCGACACCTTGGGCGGCTTCATCTACAGCCGCCTGGGCCGCATTCCCCAAGAGGGGGAGCACTTGCAGGTCCAGGGCTGGGATATGACCGTGGAAAAGGTCGAAGGCCGGCGCATCCAGCAGGTCCGGCTGCGGCGGTTGCCTCCCCCATCCCCCTCGGCCCCCGCGGAGGTTTCCTCATGACCACGAACATCGACTGGCATCCCCTGGTGACCGCGGCCCTGGAAGCCCGCCAACGGGCTTACGCGCCCTATTCGGGCTATGCCGTGGGCGCGGCCCTGTTGACCGCCGACGGCAGCATCGTCACCGGTTCCAATGTGGAAAACGCGGTGTACCCCCTGGGCATTTGCGCGGAACGGGTGGCCGTGGCCCGCGCGGTGCACGAAGGGCATCGCCGTTTTCGGGCCTTAGTGGTCGCCACCGTCAACGGCGGCACACCGTGCGGTGCATGCCGTCAAACCCTGCGCGAATTCGCCGCGAAACTTCCCATTTTGATTGTCGACGCCCAGGGCCGGACGGTGCTGGAAACCGATTTGGCCGAGCTCTTGCCCCACGCGTTCAGCCCCCAAGACCTGCCCCCCGCATAGAGGCTGCCATGCGCATCGTGGTGTTTTCCGACATTCACGCCAATATCGTCGCGCTCGAAGCCGTGTTGGAACACGCCGGTTCGGCCGACGCGTACTGGTTTCTGGGCGACGCGGTGGGGTATGGGCCGGACCCCAACGCGGTGCTCGAGCGGCTGCGTTCCTTGCCTCAGCGCATTTGCCTTTTGGGGAACCACGACGCGGCCGTCGTCGGCCGTTTGCCTTTGGGCTGGTTCAACCTCAATGCCCAGCGCGCGCTGCTCTGGACCCAGCAGGAACTCAGCGCGGAAAACCTGGCCTTCCTGGCCGAATGTTCCCCCCGGGTGGATTTGCCCCGGGTGACCCTGGTGCACGCCAGCCTGCGGGAGCCCCTGCAGGAGTATGTGCTCAGCGAAGACAGCGCCCGGGCCAACTTAGCCCGCCTCGAACGGCCCTACGCGTTCATCGGCCATATTCACATCCCCCTGGCGTGGGTGCAGGATGCCGAGGGTCAGGTGCGCCTGCTGCGCCCCGACGAAAGCCTGTATGGTCGCGCCGTCCAACTGCCTGCGGGCGGGGTGTTGCTCAACCCCGGCTCGGTGGGCCAACCCCGGGATGGCGACCCCCGGGCCGCGTATGCAGTCTATGACCCCGAGACCAACCTGTGGACCTGGCATCGGGTGCCTTATGACCTCGACGCGGCCATGGCGCGCTTCGCCCGGGTGCCGGCCTTGCCCCGCCGCTTTGCCCAGCGCCTGCGCGAGGGCCGTTGACCTGCCGCGCCCTGCACCGCCAACATGGGGAACCCAACCCGCCTCCCGGGCGTTGAGAATCATGACCAAAGGGGCCGCACCCGGCCCTCGGTTTCCTTCCCCTTTCCCCTGGAGGTATGGCGATGATGTGGAAGCCTTCGTGGGCCCGTCCCTGCGTGCGGCGGGTGGGCTGGTTCCTCATGGGCATGTTGTTGGCCGCCATGGTGGCGGGCTGCGCGATGCGCAAGGCCGCGCTGCCGCCCATGGAGGGCCAAGAGGCGTTGGCGGTGGAACCGGCCGATAAGGCCATGCCCCTGGCCGCCTCGGCCCCGGCCGTGGCCCGGCAGGCCGAAGTCATGCCGGCGGATGTGTCCGCGGCCGCGCCGTCGGGCGAGCGACTGGTCATCAAGACCGCGGACCTGGCCGTGGTGGTGGAGGACCCGCCCAGCGCCCAAGACCAGGTCATCGCCTGGGCCGAAGCCCACGGCGGCTATGTGGTCAACAGCAGCCTGACGGAGCGCACCCTGCCCTCGGGCAAACGGGTGCTGTATGGCCATCTCTCCTTCCGGGTGCCGGCGGACCAGTTTCTGCCCGCGGTGGAGCAGGTGGTGAGCCTGGCCGTGCGGGTGGAGCGTAAGGATTTGCAGGGCCAGGATGTGACCGACGAGTATGTGGACCTGGAAGCCCGCCTGCGCAACCTGCAAGCCGCGGAAGCCGAACTGCGGCGTTTGATGGAACAGGCCACCGACACCGAGCAGGTGTTGGATATCTACCGGGAGCTGATGCAGGTGCGGGAGCAAATCGAGGTGCTGCAGGGCCGGATGCGTTATTTGAAAGAATCGGTGGCTTATGCTCTGGTGGAGGTGGAATTCATCCCCGTGGCGGCCGACGAGCCCATCTCAGTGGCCGGGTGGGAGCCGCAAGGCGTGGCCCGGGATGCCCTGCGGGCCCTGGTGCGGGCCGTCCAGGGGCTGGTCAACCTGCTCATCTGGCTGGTGCTCTTCGTGCTGCCTTATCTGCTGTTGCTGGCGTTGGTGGCTGCGCCCTTCGTGCTGCTGGCCCGCTGGCTGTGGCGGCGGCTGCGGCGGGCCAAAACCGCGGATGAACGACAGTAGTCAGCGGTCAGCACGGTAGGGGCGCAGCGTGTGTTAGCCGGTGTAGGGTTGTACCCCACTGTCCGTCAGGCTTTTGTACCCCTTTTGCGTCTGGAAGGCTTGACATAGGCGATGTTGAGATTACAAATGGCTTGGGCATCAAACTGCTTGGGCTTCA
>Ga0256833_1002443_pt1 | contig 13025 bp, 10 predicted proteins | sample 356284metaG_FD_190535 | JGI IMG/M metagenome (GOLD analysis project Ga0256833, IMG submission 190535) | Hydrothermal vent microbial communities from Mid Atlantic Ridge, Atlantic Ocean - 356-284 | ecosystem: Environmental > Aquatic > Marine > Hydrothermal vents | place: Atlantic Ocean: Mid...
TGTTAAAGATCATTCATAAACACGCTATCTCTAGATATCTCTGTTACCAAACATTGGCTCCATCTGTGTTTGTGGAGCGTATTATAGTCAAATTAATATTATTTGTCAAGAGTTTTTTGAAAGTTTATGAAATTTATGGGGATATTTTTACTGTTTGTAGCATAAAGTGCCGTCTTATGGTGGTGTTAGTAGTCTTTAGAAAATATTATATCGGCACTCTGTTTATCTTTGCCTATCTCTATTATACTATGAATATCTTTTGTTATATCTATTTTTGTTTTTACTGAAGCTTTTTCTCCATCTTGATTATAATATATTATAATATTTTTACTCACACTCTTACCTACACTAAATCCATTCTCTTTAACAGATATATGATCTATTTTAATTCCAATAGAGCCTAAAAGTGATTTGGCTAAACTACCACCAACCATATTAATCATTGACTCTTCACTATGCGTTCCAACTGCACTTGTATCATCAAATAATAAATATGCTAAAATTTGCTCTTTTGTCAAAGGTGGATTGCTTCTAAAAAATAGTATAGGCATAGTTGGTGTTCCGGATATATTAATATATACTGTATAATCACTACCTTTATATTTTAACTCAATATTTAAATTTGGAGAGCTGCTTCTACCCCTAAATGTAATTAAACCCCTTTTAACCATAAGCTTTTTCCCATTTAGCAAATAGTAACTATCTTTTGTTATTTTAACTACTCCAGTAAATTTAGATAACTTTCCATACTCTTTTTTTATCTTTATATTTGGAATTAATTTGAAATAGCTTCCGGTATTAGAATATATTAAACCCTTTTTTGTTATTATTTTTAAATCTAATTTAATATTTTTAGCAAAATCAGTATTCTCTTTAGCTCTTTTTCTCTGTAATATAATTATATCTTCATTATCTGCTATATTTTTTCTTGTTATTGCACTCTTAATTTTTCCTTTCAATATTTTTACAACCCCTTTAATATATTTTTTACTCTTTTTTATAATTATATTACTATTTATATAGAGTGACAAATCTGCTCTATCGCTATTTATATTGAACCTTTTTGCATCTACTTTTAATTTTCCATACATTGTAGATAAATTATAACTCCCCTTAATTAACAATGAATCATTAACCCAAAATCTATTTATATCTATTAAACTGTTATTAAAATATAATAATGATGGGATATTAGAGTATATGTTATACTCATCATAAATTAATTTATATCTATCTATATTTAATGTGCCATCTGAATAAACTCCCTCTATATTTACATTTTTAATTTTATTTCTTTTACCACTACTTTTATAGCTAACAAAAGGAGAGTTAATAATAAATGCAACTTTTTTAAAATTTTTAACCATTAAATTTATATTTAAATCTCCATCAATATCTTCACTACTATCTAGTTTATATACTCTTTTTATAGAACTTATAGCTCTCTTAATTGATTTTGTAGAGATAGATAAATTCAAATTATCAATATAGCCATTACCCCTCAAGCTTAATGTTCCAATCTCTATATTTGATTTTATATCTTTACTATTTAAATTATAATTTAATTTTGATTTTATATTTTTATTTATTAATTCTAAATTTAATATATTTTTTGAAAAATTAATTTTTGTTATAAACTCTTTTATAGCACTATATTTTAAACTAGAAACACCCTCTATTATTTTAGAATTTTTTGGTATTATGCAATTTAATTTAGAAGTTAAACCATTATTATAACCCCATTTACCATTAATATTTAATAAATTACTTTTTAAATTTATATTACCAGATATAGGTAAAATATTATTAAAATTAATCTTACTATTAATATTTAAATTAGATATATAGCTATTTTCATACTTTTTGGGTAACTCTACTAAAGATGCTAAATTAATATTTTTACTGTTTTTTAAAGTAATGTTTCCACTCTTGAAATCTGTAGAAAAATTAGCTAAAAGTTGCTTAGCTTTTGCATTTGCAATTAGTCTGTTTTCATCTCCACTATAATCAACTTTTAAATTTTCTAATAAGCTATTTACTCTTTTATCATCTAAGAGTAAATTAATATTAGATAGCAAACCTTTATATGTAAGCTTATCCTTTTTATCAATATACTCTAGCTCATTAAATATCTTTGCACTTTTTATTTGAGGTAAACTTATATTACCATCTAACTTCCAATTTAAATCTCCACTATTATAGTTATACTCAACTCTATTGTTAGAATTTAATGATAAGTTATTAATATTTTTTAATATATTATTACCACTCAATCTTAGTTTAATTTTTAAATAATCCAGTCCAAATTTTCCATCTATTTTTAGTGGCTCAATATTTTGTGCTATTAAAGGAATTGAATAATCATCCAAAAGTCTTTGTTTTGCACGGTAAAACCCTTTTGTATAGTAAAAATTATTTTTTATATCTCCATCTAATTTAACATCTCCCCAAGGAGATTTAGCTTTTAAGTTTAATAGACCTTTTTGAATATTAAATTTATCTATTTTTCCAATAATATCTTTTCCGTTGGCATATATTTCATTTAATTCAAATTTTCCAAATTTTCCATTATGAGCCTCTAATTTTAAATTTTTTACTTTAAAAATATTAGGTAATAGATTTGACATACTGCTATTACTATTTGATGAATTATCATCAGGTATTAAATTTATAACTTTATCAATACTATTGCTGTAAATATCTACACTATCTAAAACAATATTTTTATCTAAATTACCACTCAACCTTAGTTTTAAAAGAGTTGAATCCAAATTAAAATTTAACTTTTTACATGTAACTCTATTGTTAATTAAACTATACAATATATTATTTATACTTAAATGCATATATTTTAGTTTCTCATCTTTGTATTTATAGTTACTTGCTTTTATTTTACCTTTTAAAAGTATTAAATTATCTATTGGGGCTACTAAAAAGCTACTGTTTGTAGAATTATTACTACTGTTTATATCTTTATATTTCTGATTATATATTTGATACAGTTTATTTAAATTTTTTACATTAACTATTAAACTTTCAATAGTTAAATTTCTATCTCTATAGCTAGAAGCAAATTTCAAATTTAACTCTTTGCCCAAATATGCAAAATCTAAATTTGCACTATTTAACAAAAGTTTCTTAACATCAAAGTGAGCATTTTCAACCTTTAATTTTATATCTCTTGTAGAGATTCCATCTAATTTAAATTGCTTGAAATCTATTTTTGCACTATTTATGCTAATTCTATTTGGTGTAAAAGGACTTGTTAAAAGTTCACTATCTGAATTACTATTACTATCACTTTTTAAACTATTTAATATCTCTACTAGTCTTACTACATCTAATCTTTTAATATCAATATTATCTATTGAAAGGGTTCTTTTTTTATATTTTCCTGTAAAAAATATATCAGCTATACTACTACTTGAATTATAACTTAAATTACCAATATTAAAAATTTCATTTTTATAACTAATTGTATCTACATTTAGCTCTGCTCTATATACTTTAATACTATCCAAATTAAAAGGTTTCATTGTAAGAAGTATATTATTAAATTCAAAATCTATGTCAATTTTCTCGCTACTTGTCGTATTGTCATCTTTTGGTTTAAAATCATCAACTACTCTCTCTAGAGTTCTCTTATTAACATCTATCAAATGTAACTTATTTATTGATATAACACCATTTATAAGCTTTATTATATTAATTTTTAATTCAACTTTTTGGGCTAATTTTCTGCCTTTATACTGTAAATTTTCAACATTAAAACCCTCTAATAATGCACCATTTGCTTTTGAGTAGTCAAACCCATACTCTTTTAAATTTTTTGCTACATATTTATTGAAAAAATATGTGCTATTAATAAATGTAGAAAATCCTACCAACAGTAGTATAACCACTGTAATAACTATAAACAATTTTCTCAAAATGATTGACCTAACATAATTGATATTGCATAATCTTTTCTATTATGTATATTATATCCTAAATCTATTTTTATTGGACCAATAGGAGTTTTATACCTTAAACCAACACCTAAAGTGTCTAACCTTTTTCCTTTAAAATTAAATTCATCTTTGCTTATCATTGTGCTATCAAAAAATATTGCCCCATAAAACTTTTTATATATTTTATAATTAGCTTCCAACTGTAAATTTAAAAAACTTTTACCACCCATTGCACTAAAACTTTTATTACTAACAACATATCCAATTTTATCTTTTCCATAAGCTCTATTACTAAAAAGACCACCACCATAAAATAGTTTAGATGCCGGTAAATGCTGACTTTTCTCATGTATTGCACCAATTTTACCAACAGCAGAGAGAGTTAAATCACCAAAACTCTTAATAGCCCTCCCCTCTAACTGATACTTAAAATACTCAACTCCATTACTTCTATATGATAACCCATATTCTCCATAAGCTTTAAAGTAATATCCATTTTTAGGGTCTAATTTAGAATCCCTACCATCGTAAGTTATAGATGCATATGGATATAGTATATTAAATGTTCCACCAATTTTAGATGGATAATCACCTCTTAACTTTATAATTAACCTCTCTAAACCTAAACCCAATTTAAAGCTAAAATCATTATGATTATACTCTAAATAACTATTGATATATCCCTTTTTCTCTCTATATGAGCTACTCTTTTCTAGTAAAAACCCACTACTTACATAAAGGTCAGCATACTCTTTTTTATAATTAAATATAGCAGGAATAAATAGTTCAGAACTTATATCTTGTTGATTTTTAGATAACTTTGCTTTTACCCTGACTCTTTTTGCATTACCGAAAAAATTTCTACTCTCCCACATACCTCTTACTCTAACACCAACTTCACTATCTACTCCAATTGCATAGAGATATCTTCTTAACTTCTCTGCCTTATCTAAACTTATATTACTATCTACATATCTAGTTTTTTTATCTAAATCATACTTTATCTGTATATTTGCAAAAATATTCAAACTATTTAAACTATTATAACTATCTTTTATCTTTCTTATATCAAATTTATCACCCTCTCTATATTTAATTCGAGAAAATATAACATCCTTTTTAATATCTTCTGGCTTTTTATATATCTTAGTTTTTCCAAAATAACACAAATCTCTCTTATTAATATTATACTTCAATTTAGCACTATAACTTTTTAAATCTACATAAGCCTTAGTATCAACTTTTGCATTGCAATAACCACTCTCTAAAAGCTTCTCTTTTATCTCTTTTTTTATATCATCAAACTTACTGCTTTTAAAGATTTCACCCTTTCTCCAGCTAACTATATTTTTAATATTAAAATTTGTATTAATTTTAATATCTATAACCTTTATAGGCTCTCCTTCTTTTATTGTTATATAAATCTCACTATCACTTTTTTTAATATCAACCTTAGCATCAAAATAACCAATGCTCTCTAGATATCCTTTTATTGTTGATTTAATATCTTTTGTAAACTCTTTTTTAATTACTAATTTATCACTCCAAAAATTAAAAAAATCACTCTTCTTTACACCTATCTCTTTTGCAATACTCTTCTTATCTAAAGCATTAGATACATTAATATATACCTTATAATAATCCTCACCTATCTTAGTGCTATTTGTTTCTGCTGAAAATATAAAAGTTGTTAATATTGCAGTAGAGACTACAATTTTTTTCATACTCTATCCTATTCTTACAATTTTATCTGATGCCCAATGTGCTAAATCTTCATCATGAGTTATAAGTAAAATTGCCATCTCATCCAATAGAGATATTAAAAGCTTCATAGTTTCAAGTTGCACAATATTATCTAATGCACTTGTTGGCTCATCACAAAGTAGTAGCTTTGGCTTCATAAGCAACGCCCTTAATATACTACACCTTTGTAACTGCCCACCAGAGAGTTCATGTGGCAAAGCTTTTAAATTCTCATTAGTTAAAGACAACTTTTTTAAATATTTATTATACTCTTTTTCTTTTGAAACCTCTAAAATTTGAGTCAAAATGTTATACGATGGATGAAAAGAGCTATATGGGTCTTGAAAAATCCAACCAATATTGCCTTTTTCTATCTCTCCACTTTTGGGCTTTAAATTACCGGCAATTAACTCAAATAGTGTAGATTTTCCAGTTCCACTCTTTCCCACTACAGACACTAGCTCTCCAACTCTAAGAGTTAAATTAAAATTTTCAAATAGTAATTTATCGCTATATCCAAAAGATAAATTCTCTATTTTTAATGCAACTTTACTATCCATTATCCTCTTATCTGACCTGTTCCGTAAATTTTATACTTATAAGTAGTAAGTTCATTTATACCCATAGGACCTCTTGCGTGTAGCTTATTTGTCGATATACCAACTTCTGCCCCAAATCCGAAAGCTCCACCATCTGTAAATCTTGTAGATGCATTTACATAAACAGTTGCTGCATCAACTCTATTTAAAAAACTCTCTGCCAAAGTATAATTTTGCGTAATTATAGCTTCTGAGTGACCTGAGCCATATCTGCTTATATGCTCAATTGCTTCTTCAAAACTATCAACCAACTTTATACTCAAAATATTTGCTAGATACTCTGTATCAAAATCTTCATCTGTTGCCTCTTTAGCATCAATTATATCTAATGCTCTACTATCAACTCTAAGTTCAGTATTGTATTTATCAAACGCCTCTTTTAATTTTGGCAAAAACTCTTTAGCAATTTGACTATCTACTATTAGCGTCTCCATTGCATTGCAAACTCCTGGTCTTTGACACTTCGCATTTATGGCAATCTTAATTGCCATATCAAAATCTGCACTCTTTTCAATATAGGTATGACAAAGCCCTTTATCATGCTTTACAACAGGAACAGTTGCATTAGCCGATACATGTTTAATTAATGCTTCTCCACCTCTTGGAACTATTAAATCTACATAACTATCTTGCTTTATTAGATAATTTACACCCTCTCTTGAACTATCAGGAAGCAAAGATATAATCTCTTTAGGCAAACTGTTACTCTCTAAAACATTTTGTAATATTTTAGCAATTGCTCTATTTGAATTCTCAGCCTCTTTACCACCCTTTAATATAGCAACATTTCCACTTTTAAAACAAAGTGCTGCTACATCTGCTGTAACATTTGGGCGAGATTCATATATAACACCAATAACGCCTATTGGCACTGAAACCTTCTCTATTCTAATATTATCATCAGTCCACCACCCCTCAATCACTCTTCCAACTGGCTCTTTTAATGCTGCTATCTCTCTTAAAGATTTTGCCATAGACTCAACTCTTTTTTTATCTAAAAGTAATCTATCAACCATGGCAGAACTTAAATTTGCCTCTTTTGCCGCACTCATATCTTTACTATTTTCATTTATAATTAACTCTACATTCTCTTCCAAACTATCAGCCATATTATTTAATATATTCTTCTTTTGTGAACTTGATAGCACTCCTATAATAGAGCTACTCTCTTTAGCTTTTTTTAAAAAATTTTCCACTTCTATTGCTCCTCATTAGTTTTAAAAATTTTACCCAAAATTGTATTATTACCACTTTTTGTTACATTTTTATCTTTCATATAACTATCATCAACTACTATCTCTGGAATGGAGCTGTCATTATTATCGCTCTTAACCTCTTTTTGCTTTTCGTAATTATTAACTATCTTTATATACTTAAAAATAGCCTCTATCTCCTTATCTGTTAAGTAGTATTTAGGCATTATTCTACCACCTTTACCAACAGCTTTCTTAAAAGTTTTTAAATTTAATGCCCTAATATCTGGTCCGTTAAACTTAATTTCTATATCATCACTATTTACAAATGATGATATATAAGCACCCTCGCCTAAATCTCCATGGCAACTAGCACAACTTACACCTCTTGGGTTTTTATATAACATCTGCCCATACTCAAATTCAGATATAAAATCCTCACCAAATAGAAAAAATGTAGAAACTATTAGCATAAAACAAACTCTCAAATACGCCACCTAATCTTTTTTTAGATATAATACCAAAATTCTTTAAAATAAAGGGTTAGTATGACACTAATAGATGGTAAAAAATTATCAAATAAGATAGAAGATGAGATATCTAAAGAGGTAGAATCTCTAAAGCCAAAGGGTATTGTTCCAGGACTTGCAGTTATTTTAGTAGGTGATGATCCAGCAAGTCATACATATGTATCTATGAAAGAGAAATCATGCAAAAAAGTAGGTTTCTACTCTATTGTTCATAAAATGCCTGATACAATTACCCAAGATGAGATAATAGAGACTATAGAGATGATGAACAATAATCCAAGAATAGATGGGATTTTAGTTCAACTTCCTCTACCAAAGCATATAGATACAACAAAAATTTTAGAAGTAATTGATCCTAAAAAAGATGTAGATGGCTTTCACCCTTACAATATGGGGCGCTTAGTAGAAGGTTTAGATGCCTTTGCACCCTGCACCCCACTAGGTGTTATGGAGATGTTTAAAGAGTATAAAATAGATTTAGAAGGAAAAGATATCTGTGTTGTAGGAGCAAGTAATATAGTTGGAAAGCCAATGGCAGCCTTGCTTTTAAATGCAAATGCTACGGTAACAGTTACCCATATATATACAAAAGATTTATCTTCACATACAAAAAAAGCAGATATAGTAATTGTTGGTGTTGGAGTTCCTAGCTTAATTAAAGAAGATATGGTAAAAGATGAAGCTATAGTAATAGATATAGGTATTAACAAGCTCGAGAGTGGCAAATTAGTCGGAGATGCAGATTTTGAAACTCTTTCAAAAAAATGCTCATATATTACACCAGTTCCAGGAGGTGTTGGTCCTATGACAATAGCCATGCTTCTTAAAAATACACTAAAAGCTGCCCAAAGAAGAGTAAAATGAAAAAATTTTTAACTAAACTATATAACTTTACTACAAGTTGGACTGGAACAATTATAATAGTTTTACTACTGGTATTTTTTGGTTTTCAATCTTTTGTAATTCCAAGTGGTTCAATGAAAAGAACTCTACTTGTAGGAGATTTTCTATTTGCTAAAAAATTTAGTTACGGCATAAGCATACCTGAACTTCCTATAATCGGGTTAAAAATATTGCCCGATATAAATGGCAATGGACACTTAATAGAAGGAGATAGACCAAAAAGAGAAGATATTGTAATATTTTATGTCCCTACAAACAAAAAGCAACACTTTGTAAAAAGATGCGTTGCTGTTGGTGGAGATGAATTAATATATTATGATAAACATCTACTTATTCATTTTCATGAAGGAGATGAATTTATCAAAAAAAACTATCCCAAGAAAAAAATAGTAAAAGCTATGGGTAAATTGTGGGTAGTTAATCCATATAAAGATAAATATCCAGGTATTCAGTATCAGCCAGAGTATGATAGTAACTCATTTTTGCAAATGATATATAGAGGAGAAAAAGAGGTAGATATGAAACCTGTCTATATTGAAGATCTAGATGCACCAATTATTAATTATGGTATAAAGCCATTAAATGCATTCTATAAAAAAGTTTCACCAGATCACTTCTATATGATGGGAGACAACAGAGATAACTCTGATGATAGCCGTTTTTGGGGAGAAGTTCCATACTCTCTAATTATTGGAAAACCTTGGTTTACATGGATGAGTATAGAGTTTAGAGACTACAACTGGGTAGCAAAAGGAGGAGCAAATAAAGGCAGAGACCATGCTCTACTTAAAAAAGTATGTAAAGGTAGTGATATACTATCTAAAGAGTGTGAGAAAAAGTGGAATAGATATAGATTTACTATAAGGTGGGAGAGAATGTTTAGAAATATAAGTAAAATGCAGCTAGAAGAGCCAACAAGATGAGTGAAATAGAGATATTAAAAGTAGTTGCTTTAATATTGGCTTTAGCAATTGCTATTATAGGACATGAGATTATGCACGGATATATTGCCTATAAGTATGGTGATAATACAGCTAAAAATGCAGGAAGACTTAGTATAAACCCAATAGTGCATATTGACCCTATTGGAACTATTTTAGTTCCTGCTATCTTATACTTTTCACCTGCTAATTTTTTATTTGGATGGGCTAAGCCAGTTCCAGTAAATATGCAAACAGTAATAAGAAATGGAGGATATGGCGCTGCAATTGCTGTTGCTCTTGCTGGTATTACATTTAATATTATATTAGCAATACTATTTGCAACTATTTATCCTCTAGTTTTAAACCCACAGAGTCTAACTTCTGCATTTTTTACTATGTTTGTAACTCAAACTATTGTGATAAATGTAGTTTTAGCAGTATTTAACCTTTGGCCCATACCACCACTAGATGGTTCACAAGCTATACACTTTTTAGCTTTAAAATTTAAGTGGTATAAGGTAGCTCAGTTTTATGAAAAGATATATCCATATGGAATGTTTATCCTATTTGGAATACTTTTTATACCACAACTAAGTCAAATACTATTTGCTCCAGCTGGATGGATACTTAATTTAATATTACCATAGAAGGAAAAAAAATGAAATTTTATATAGCAACAGACCACGCAGGAATTAACTATAAAGATTTTGTAATCGAGCTTTTAAAAAACAAAAATATAGAAGTAGAAGATTTAGGACCATATTCAAAAGATAGAGTAGATTACCCAGACTTTGCCCAAAAGTGTGCCAAAGCTGTAAAAGAAGATAGTGGTAGCTTTGGTATATTAATTTGTGGAACAGGAATAGGAATGAGCATAGCTGCAAATAAAGTAGATGGTATTAGAGCAGCCCTTTGCCACGATGCATACACTGCATCTATGGCAAGAGCACATAACGAAGCTCAAATATTATGTTTTGGAGAGAGAGTAGTAGGACTAGGAGTAGTAGAGAGCATAATAGATGCCTTTATAACCACACAACCAGAAGGTGGACGCCACACTCAAAGAGTAAAAAAGATAATGGCTATCAAGTAGGTATATACCCTACTTAGCCTATTTTTATACATCATAAAATACACTACCTATTTGATGCTAAGTTAATTAAAAATTACTTTGGTCTCAAACTTATTCGAGTTAAAAACTCAATGTGTAGTATATATGTTAAAATAGAATAAATAAAGATATTTCTGTTAAAATTGTAAAAAAACTATTAAGGTATTAAATGTTTGGAATTATTAAAGTTGCATCTTCTTCGCCAAAATTAACTCTTGCAAACCCAAAAGAGAATGCAAAAGAGATTATATCAATAATTAAAAATGCTGATGAGAAAAATAGTGCCATCATACTATTTCCAGAGTTGGCTCTAATTGGTTATAGCGTTAATGATTTAATATTCCAAACCACTCTTTTAGAAGCTCAATACAAAGCCCTAGAGAGAATTTTAAAAGATACAAAAGAGTTAAATATTGTATCAATTATAGGTATTGCAATAAAACATAACTCAAGACTATACAATAGTGCAGTAGTTATTCAAAATGGCAAAATTTTAGGCGTAGTTCCAAAAAGCTACATTCCAAATAAACAAGAGTTTTATGAATTAAGACACTTCAATAGTGGAAAAAATATTAAAAATGATTATATAAATTTGCTTAATAATAAAACTCCATTTGGTGTAGATTTACTATTTAAAAAAGAGAGTGCAATCTTTGGTATAGAAATATGTGAAGATTTGTGGGCAGTTACACCACCTAGCTCTCTCTTGGCATCATCTGGTGCAAATATTATTTTTAACCCAAGTGCTAGTAACGAAATTATAGGCAAAGCTAATTATAGAGCAGAACTTGTTAAAACCCAAAGTGCCAGAGCATTATCTGCATATGTTTATGCCTCTAGCTCATTAGGAGAAAGTTCTACAGATACTATATTTAGTGGAGATTTGATAATAAGCGAATATGGAACTATACTAAAAAGAGATAAAGATATAAGCTTCAATAGCAAAGTAATATATGCAAATATAGATATAGAGAGAATATCAAATTTAAGAGTTATAGATACATCTTATAACCAATCTGATATTGGTCAATTAAGAGTAGTTGAACTATCAACTCTTAATCAGATAGAAAAGATAGAAAGAGCCTATAATCCACACCCATTTGTCCCTAAAAATATAGATAAAAGAGAAGAGGTTTGCGAAGAGATAAGCAATATCCAAGCTTATGCCTTAATTAGAAGATTAAAACAAATAGGTATAACAAAAACAGTTATAGGCGTATCAGGAGGGTTAGACTCTACACTCGCCCTACTCTCAATACATAAAGCATACTCTATAATGAGTTGGGATTTTAAAGATATTATAGCAGTTACAATGCCAGGTTTTGGAACAACAAGCACAACAAAAAGCAGTGCATACCAACTATGTAAAATTTTAGGCGTAACATTTAAAAGTATAGACATCACTCCTCTAGCTCTTGAAGAGTTTAAAACAATAGAGCATAGCCCAAATGATTTAAGTGTAACTTATGAAAATGTTCAAGCAAGAGCTAGAACCTCCATATTAATGAATATGGCTAATAAAATGGGAGCAATTGTAATAGGAACAGGAGATTTAAGTGAAATAGCACTAGGGTGGAATACATACAATGGCGACCATATGAGTATGTATGCTCTAAATAGTGGCATTCCAAAAACACTAATAAAATATCTTATAGAGTTTTATACTCACCACTCAAGTGAGTTAAAAGATGTTTTGGAGCAAATTTTAAATACTCCTATTAGCCCTGAGCTTCTTCCGCATGAAAATGATAAAATAGAGCAAGTAACCGAAGATATTATAGGACCATATGAGCTACACGACTTCTTTTTATATCACTTTATAAGAGAGGGTTTTAGTCCCAAAAAGATATTAGAGATTGCAGATATAGCTTTTGATAAATATGATAAAGATACAATAAAAAAGTGGCTTAAACTATTTATAAAACGCTTCTTTACACAACAATTTAAAAGAAGTTGTATGCCAGATGGTCCAATGGTTGGAACCATTAGTCTAAGTCCTAGAGCAAATTGGAGAATGCCAAGTGATGCAGACTATAAAATATTTTTAGAAGAACTTGAGTAAAAATAATTTTG
>Ga0256833_1002445_pt1 | contig 13021 bp, 14 predicted proteins | sample 356284metaG_FD_190535 | JGI IMG/M metagenome (GOLD analysis project Ga0256833, IMG submission 190535) | Hydrothermal vent microbial communities from Mid Atlantic Ridge, Atlantic Ocean - 356-284 | ecosystem: Environmental > Aquatic > Marine > Hydrothermal vents | place: Atlantic Ocean: Mid...
CTTATGCTCTATAAGTTTTGAAAAGTTAAGGAATGAGACAGTCATCCTGTTCAGTCTGTTTACCTCATCTGTTATAACACCTGAAAATTCCTTTACAAGCTCATTATCAATATTTTTTTTCAGATAGTTAGCAGCATTTCCTATAGCATACAGGGCATTCTTCACCTCGTGGGCAATTTTTGCACTCATCTCTCCCATTGTAGCCATACAGTTTAGAGTTTCCCTTTCTCTGTGGGCTTCATCTAACTTTCTCAAATACTCTTTCAGGGAAGCAACCATCATATAGAAAGAGTAGTTCAACTGGCTGATTTCATCACCAGAAAGCTCACTGAACTTTTCACAGGATGGACATTCCTTGAGGGAAAGCTCACCCATTTCTATTAACACTTTATCTGGATTGTCTCCAATAAGCCAGCACTGGTCTGCCACATTTTTTATACAGCTTTTATCCTCCTTTCCTATGGTTTCAACAGGCTTTATACCAAGCTCTGAGCTGTCTATATATGTTGAGGTTATGCTCATAATCTTGTTTTTTAGATTTATCAGTGGCTGGGACATGTAACCTGATATAACAAACACACCGGCAAATGACACAAGGATTACAAGGACAGCTATTGCCATCGTCTGAACTACTATTTTCAGTATCTCCCTGTCTATAGAATACTTCAGAAGATTAAGGTCATAACTGGCAATCACATAACCAACACTGTTTCTGTCAACCTTTACAGGGTAGTAGAGTGTAACGATGTTCCTATTTTTTTCTGTAAATGGAGTAGCTGTAAACTTTTCTAACAGCTTTCTGTTTACAAATCCTAAGTTTGATATGTCAGTGTTTCCAATAATTCTACCGTCTGTATCTAAAACAGATATGTAAAAAACAGAAGGAAGCCCGTCAATCTTCTTTACCATCTCATCTATCTTTTCCAAATTCCTCAGTATAAAGCTGTCTTTGTAGCTCTCTACTATATTTTTTATGTTTTCAACAGTGTTCTGCTTTTTTTCTTTAAGGAGCTTTTGCTCAAAGCTAAATGCTGTGAACATAATTGCCCCAAGGAGAACAAACAGAATGTAAACAGATGTTGCAAGGGCAACCTTCCATCTTATAGAAAGTTTCTTAAAGTAATCTAAAGTCATCTCTTACTGAAGGAGGGGATACTGGGATAGTATGTTATTGTAATCTTTAACAATACTGAACATACTTCTGTCAGGCTTTTCAAAACCATCAATCCCTATCTGCCTCAAAACATTTTTGTCCTTTAGAGAATACAGTATGTCTGTTATCTTTTTTCGCAAATTTTCAGGCAAATCTCCGTGAACAGCCACTACATAGCGGGGAACATATGGAGACTTTGCTATTATTCTTATTCCTTTTCCTAAAAATTTCTGGGCAGATTCTTCTTTTACTCCTGCTGCATCTGCAAGGCCAGATATAACAGAAAGTATAGCTGCCTTATCACTACCAGAATTCCACATGTCTGATATATCTGTGTATCTGATTTCGTTTTTGCTCAGTATGTAAAGGGGCATAACACAGTTACTGGCACATATACTGCTGCCAAGGGTTATTTTTTTCCCTTTAAGCTGTTTCACTGATTTTATGTTGCTGTCTTCTCTGACCACTATAACCCCAGCTTCTACAACATGTCCCTTAATCTTTACAACTGCAGCAGGATAAACGTTGTGTTTCTCTGCTATCTTGTAATAAACAACAGGACAGCTTATGGATATATCCACAGTGTTTTCCTCATAAAACTGTAGCATATCTGTGTATTTACCGAAAATCTTTAGCTTTATACCTACTCCCAACCTCTCTGACAGATAGTCAGACAGAGCTTTAAATCTCCTGTACTCCTCAACAGGATTTCCAGAAGAAAGAACGGCCAGAATCAGCCGTTCAGATGCAAAGGAGGAATAAATGAAGGCAAAAAACAACAGGAGCCCTGCTGCCACTCTCATTTTTTCTTACCGTATTTAGATTTCACAGCTGAAAAATCGTGAACAATAGCCGGGACAAGTCTGTATCCTTCTTCCTGAAGGGCAGCTAATTTTGCAACACCTGCAGGAGTAAGAACCACAAAGGATGGAAAATCTTCTTTATCAAAACCAAATGCTTTAGCAGCGTTATAACATACATAAAACTTTACTCCGTAACTTTCGTGGAAGTTTTTTATTCTCTCCACAATCTCTTTAAAGTATCTCTCATTCTGTTTTGCAAACACAGGAACTTCTGCACCATGACTGACAACAACTATCTCAACCTCTTCAAGGGGAGCATACTCCTCATAGGCTTTTATATGATTTCTCAGGTAGTTAAGAGCTTTACTGACAGCCTCTGGACTCTGGAGATTCCAGTCATAAACGACCTTTAAAGAGGGATAGGTGGAATCTGAAATCTCAAGCTTTGCTCCTTTTTCTCCTGCATATACAGAAAATACAATCAGTAGTAATAACAGAATTATTCTCATGCCATACCTCCTTACTGGAGTAGGATGTATGCATAACCCCTGTTCTGCCAGTTAACAAGACTTTCTAAAGCTGAGTAAACAGGCTTAACAAAATCGTAAATGTTGTCTTCAGATATACCCCGGGCTTTGAGTCCCAGACTGCATATCTCAAACCTGACTCCGTAAAACTTAACTAAATTTTCAAGCCTTTCTTTAAACTCTTTCTGTCTTTTCATCAGCTCTTCATCAGAGTATGGAGATTTCTGTAAATTTTTTATGAAAAATTTATACCCATTTCCGTGTATAACCACGACTACTTTCAGCTCTTCAAGTCTATCTCTGTAATGCTGTATGTTTGACGACAGGCCTTTTAACAAAAACCCTTCAAACTCCCTGATGTCTCCTGACCTAAAATCAACAACCACCCTGTGAACATCCTGAGAAAAAGCAGAAAAGTAAAGGAGAAAAAATACTAAAAAGCCGAACACTCTGCCCATTATCATGCTCCTTATAATTTTTTATATGAAGTATAACATTATGATTAATACATAAAATTGTCAATTTATAAAATTGAACATAAACTATTAATACTAAAGTTACTGAGGTAAGGAAAATTGCAGAGAATACTGCTTATAGACGATGAGGAGAGCATTTTAAAGGTTATTAAGAGATTTTTAGAGGATAACGGCTTTTATGTTGATACAGCAAAAACAAAGAAAGAAGCCATACAGAAATTAAGAAGTAGCTATGACATAATACTAAGCGATTACAGACTTCCTGACGGAACAGGAACAGAAATTTTAGAGTTTTTCAGGAAAAAAGACAGGAACACTCCATTTATCATAATCACAGCTTACGGTTCAATCAATGGAGCAGTTGAGGCAATGCAGAAAGGGGCTTCCCACTACATTGCAAAACCTATTGATGCAAACAACCTCCTGAAGATTATACACTTTCTGTTAGAAAAAAGAGAAAAAAATAGCAGTGATTTTTCTGACAGTTTTGCTGGTATTATAGGGAAGTCCCCCCTGATGAAAGAGCTGTTCAAGGAGATTGATATTGTCAGCAAAAGTGAGTCAACTGTTCTTATAGAAGGGGAGAGCGGAACAGGAAAGGAGTTAGTCGCAAGGGCTATACATTCCCTGTCAAAAAGAAGAGACAACCCTTTTGTAGCCCTTAACTGTTCAGCTATACCTGTTGAGCTGTTTGAAAACGAGCTGTTTGGCCACGAAAAAGGAGCATACACTGGAGCTTCAGGACAGTCAAAGGGAAAGATAGAGCTGGCAGGAGAAGGAACACTGTTCCTTGACGAGGTTGGAGAACTTGACCTTATCTCACAGGCTAAACTTCTCAGAGTTTTGCAGGAAAGAGAGTTTTACAGGCTTGGAGGAACAAAAACCGTCCCTGTAAAATGCAGGATAATAGCAGCAACAAACAGAAATTTAGAAAAAATGGTAGAGGAAGGAAAGTTTAGAGAAGACCTGTTTTACAGAATAAATGTAGTTCACCTTAAAGTTCCGCCTCTCAGAGAAAGGAGGGAAGACATACCTCTCCTTGCAAAATATTTCCTTGAAAAGTATTCAAAACTGAACGGAAAACAGATACTCCATATAGACCCTGAGGCAATGGAAATTCTGAAAAACTATCACTGGAAAGGAAATGTGAGGGAGCTGGAAAATGCCATTGAAAGAGCAGTGGTTATGTGCCAGCACGACACAATAATGACAGAACACCTACCGCCAAGAATTGTCAGAAACAAGGCAGAAAAAAAGGAAGAGGCTATATCTGGAGAGATAAACCTTTTAGAGTTAGAAAAAAGGGTGATACTTAAGGCTTTAGAAGAAACAGGCTGGAACCAAACAAAGGCAGCACAGAAATTGGGAATCTCAAGAAAACAGCTCAGAACAAAGATGAAAAACTTTGGGCTGCTTCAGAGCAGATAAACTGTCCCAAATGGGACAACTAAAATGCATCATCTGTTCCATCTGGAACAGTGAAAATAGAGACAAAACCATCACGCATAAAAAATCAATATAATCCAACAACTTACAATATAAAAACTTTTGGCACATCTGTTGCTTTTATAAAAAACAAAAAAGGAGGTTCGCAGATGAAGTCGTCAACACTACTTCTTTTTATGCCTGCCCTGTTAATCCTCTTCTTTGCAGGAGAAGGTAAAGCAGGAAAAATTGAGTTTGAGCATCCAGATGCAAAAGAGATTATGATGAGTGATATTCCACCGGGACCAAGGCATTATGCTGTTCCTTCAAACTGTAAGCTAGACAGCCCTGCATTTATAAAAAAGATGGCACCAAAAGGGAAAAAACTGTTTAACAACAAAAAGGCTGCAAACTGCGTTGCCTGTCACTGTGCTCCCGGTTCTAAAGGCTGTGGGAACATAGGACCTAACCTTGCCCATTACAGAAGTACACTGATGAAAGCTCCATATCTTGGTAACCAGAAAAAGACTGTATCGTGGCTGTTCCAGAGAATTGCAGACTACAGGGTACAGATTCCTCCAGAGTATAAGAAAGAGCCATACTACAACATCATGACAGTAAACCTTACCACAGGAAAGCTGTCTTACGACGACGTCTGTGCATTAGCAGCATTCCTGCTTTCACTGGAGTAAAAAATGAGAAAGGTTGTCTTCCTTCTTCTTATTGTAGTTTCTTCCTCCTTTGGAGAAATAAAGTGGTACGGACTGAACGATGGATTTCAAAAGGCAATAAAGGAGAAGAAGCTGATTATGATTTATATCTATTCTCCAAAATGTCATTACTGCAAGAGGATGGAAGCAACAACCTTTAAAGACAAGCAGGTTCAGGAAGTTATAAACAGATATTTTGTCCCTATAAAGGTGAGGAAATGTTCAGAAAATGGGATGTTTGTAAAGGAAGAATACGGATACATGGGAACTCCGACCTTTCACTTTATAAAACCTGACGGAAACAAGATAAAGGGAATATTTGGAGCATGGCCTAAAGAAGATTTTTTAAAGATACTGAAGTATTTCTACACAGGAGCTTACAAAACAAAATCAATGACAGACTACTTTATGGAAGAACAATAAAGGAGGTAAATAAACTATGAACAGAAGAAACTTTCTTAAGATGACAGCTGTCGCAGGAGCAGTTGTTGCAGTCTCCCCAGCTGTGCCTTTAGGCCTTGAAGCAAAAGCTCAGCCTAAAAAGAGAAGTTTTGAAGAAGCCCTCAAAGAGATAACAAAAGGAAAAAAACCTGTAGAATCCCAGAAAGTAAAGCTGATAGCCCCATCTATAGCAGAAAATGGTGCGGTCGTTCCTGTTAAGGTTGAGGTGGTTGAACCTATAGAAAATGTGAAAGCCATTCACATAATGGCAGATAAAAACTTTGACCCATGGACATGCAGTGTTCATCTAACACCCCAGAACGGAAAACCATACTTCTCAACGAGGATAAGACTTGCAAAAACGATGAATGTTTATGCCATAGCTGAGCTGAAAGACGGCTCATTTATTATGGCTAAAAAACCTGTAAAAGTAACCATCGGTGGATGTGGATAATAAAAAAGGAGGAAATAAAGATGGGAAGAACAGCATTAATAAAACTAAGACCAAGAAGATACAAAAAAGGAGACTTAGTAAGGGTTGACTCTGTTATTATGCATCCAATGCATACAGGACTGGTAAAGGACAAGAAAACAGGAAAGATTATACCAGCCCACTACATAAACAAAGTAGAGGTCTATTACGGAGGCGAGCTTGTTACCTCCATAGACGTAAATGCTTCTGTCAGTGCAAACCCATTCTTCTCCTTTTACATAAAAGCTGATAAAAAAGCACCACTGAAAATTGTTTGGAAAGACAACAAGGGAGAAGTTACAGAAAAAACAGTCAAGATTAAACCCCATTAAAGGAGGAGAGAAATGAGACTGAAATATATAGCCCTTTTAGGTATGGCGGTGGCTTTCTCTTCCGCCCTTTATGCTGAAGAAGAGATAGGACAGGCCATATCACCGGAAGACTGGAAACTTTATGAAGAGGGAATAAACCCGGGAGAAGTATTTGCTGAAGAGGTAGGTGGGAAACTGTTTGAAAAACCTATGGGACCAAAAAATATATCCTGTGCATCCTGCCACACAAAAGATGGAGACATTGAAGAAAGAGTAGCAACAGCTGCAGCCTACTACCCAAAATACGACAAAGATGCAGGAATGATAATAAACCTTGAGCAGAGAATACAGATATGCCAGTCAAAATATATGGATATGAAACCTTTTTCACTGAAAAGTAAGGAAAATACAGCACTGACCACATACCTTTACTATCTGGCACAGGGAACAAAGATAAATGTTGATACAACATCTCCTATGGCAAAAGAGTATCTGAAATACGGCAGATACATATTTACCCTTAAAAGAGGTGTTAGAAACCTCTCCTGTCAGGTATGCCATGAGTTTGCAGCAGGAAAGGTTCTCAGAATGCAGTGGCTTAAACCTTTAGGATTTGAGTACAACGGAATAAAGGGAACAACGGCTGCAGACCACTGGCCAGCGTTCAGAATGACAAAAAACAAGGTTCAGACACTTCAGCAGAGATTTCAGGGATGTCAGAAACAGGGTGGACAGAAAAAACTTCCATTAGGTTCAAAAGAGATGGTAGCCCTTGAGCTTTACGTAAAATCTCTCTCAAACGGAGCTGAGCTGAAAACACCGGGACTGAGGAGGTAGTTATGAATTTAACAAGAAGGGATTTTCTTGAGCTTGCTGCAATAGCTGGTATATCACTGACAGGAGGAAATGCTCTGGCAAAACTTGATAGACTGAATCCAGAAAAGCTGATGGAGTTTCAATCTGTCGGCAATGTTACACTACTTCACATATGCGATATGCATGCTCACCTGAAACCTCTGTACTGGAGAGAACCTTCCACGCTCCTGTCCCATCCTTCCCTTGTAGGAGAACCGGGATTCCTTTGTGGTAAAGCTTATCTTAAATACTACGACGTAACACCAGGAAGCCTCAGAGCTTACTTTGATACATACATTGACTTCCCTGAACTTGCCCACAAATACGGAAAGATGGGGGGCGTTGCCTACATGGCTACTCTCGTAAAACAGATAATAGCAGAAAGGGGGAAAGACAGGGTTCTGTTTATGGATTCTGGAGATACATGGCAGGGAACGGCTGTAGCTCTTTTTACAAAGGGAAAGGCTGTAGTAGACGTCCAGAATGCATTAGGCATTGATGTGATGGTAGGACACTGGGAGTTTACATACGGTAAAGATAGAGTTTTAGAGCTTGTTGAAAACCATCTGAAAGCTGAGTTTATAGCCCAGAACATAGCAGACGAGATGTGGGAAGAGTTGGTGTTTAAGCCTTACACAATCAGAGAGGTTGGAGGCGTAAAGATAGGTATTATAGGAAATGCTTTCCCATATACACCTATCGCCAACCCAAAACAGTTTACAGAAGGTTGGACCTTTGGTATCCAGCCAGAGAGGCTCCAGCAGTTTGTTGACGAGCTGAGAAATGAGAAAAAGGTTGACCTTGTTGTTCTCCTTTCCCACGACGGATTTTCCCTTGATCAGGCACTGGCTAAGATGATTAAAGGTATAGACATTATATTCAGCGGACACACCCACGACCCATCTCCAAAACCAATATTTGTTAATAACACAATGATTGTTATAGCAGGTTCCCACGGAAAGTATTTAGGGAGATTAGACCTTGAAGTAAAAAATGGAAAGATAAGAAAATGGAACTACAAGCTCATTCCTATAGCCTCAAACTTTATTAAACCTGACCCAGAAGTGGAAAAACTTGTTAATGATATTTACAGGCCTTATGAAAAAAAGCTATCCCAGAAGTTGGCAAAAACAGAGCAGCTGCTGTACAAGAGAGACACATTCTACTCAACATTTGACAGGATTATTGGAGAAGCAATAAGGGAAGAAACAGATGCTGAGATTGTTTTTACTCCCGGATACAGATGGGGAACAACAGTCCTGCCGGGAGAGGATATCACCGTTGACAATGTCTACGAAATGACTGCAATCACATATCCAGATGTTTATACATTTGAGATGACAGGGGAAAAGCTGAAGATGATACTGGAGGACATTGCAGATAATGCATTCAACAAAAATCCCCTTTACCAGCAGGGAGGAGATATGAGCAGACTGCTTGGTGTGGAATACGAGATAAAGTTGGGAGCCCCTGCAGGTAAAAGACTGAGAAACATAAAGGTAAATGGAAAAGACCTTGACCCAAACAGGTCATACGTTGTATCAGCATGGGGTGGAAATCTTTACAGAGCAGGAAAAAATGTCAGACCAGACCACAGACCTGTATACGATATCGTGATTGATTATCTGAAAAGACACAAAACAGTCAATCCTCCATTAAAGTCAAATGTGAAAGTTCTTGACGTTAAGTGTGGCTGTCCTGAAAAAGGAGGAATATGTCCTTGAAAAGATTAATCCTGCTACTGCTTACTGTTTATGCTTTCACTCTAAATAGCTGTATTACAGCTATGGAGTGGTCAACGAGAGATGAGGATGACGATGAGTACATTCCTCCAAAAAAAGTAACTGTGGAAAAGAAAGAAAACCTTAAAGGATATAATCCAAAACCACAGGAAGAAGAGGAAGAAGAGATACCAGACATATACGAAGTATCTGCTGACATATCTTATGAAGAAGCAGACCTTCTTCTCCGCTCAGCTTTAGAAGAGGCAAACTTCAAGATAATAAAGGTTTCACACGTAACAAAGGGGATGAAAGAGCAGGGCAGAAGGGATTTCTGGGAAGATATGAACATCTACATGATATGCAAACTGTCTGATGGATACTTCGTCCTCAGACACAATCCCCACCTTGTAGGTTTCTGCCCATACCGTATTTACACTTACAGGAATAAAGATGGTCTTCTTGTCATTGGAATGGTAAAGCCCTCTATGGCAGTAAGGTATATGGGCAATCCAGACATGAAGGCTATCCAGATTTTGAAAAAACACGACAGACAGCTTAAAGAGATAATTGACCAGATAACATCTAAATAACAGGAGGTTTAGCGGTATGAAGAAGTTAGGACTTTTTCTTTCAGGTCTTGGAGCTGCAGCATTAATAACAGGAACTGCCCACGCAGGTCCAAAGTTTTATTTTGGAGAAGGAAAAGACCTTGAGATTTTTCTGATGGGGCAGATATGGGGCGTTTACGGAACAAATGTTGATATTCCCGGAACAACAGGACTGAAAGAAAACAAAGGAGACCTCTACATCAGAAGGGGAAGATTTGGCTTTAAAGGTCATCTGATGAAAAATCTGTCATGGAAGATATGGTTTGCCCACGACAACCTTGGAAGAGATGACCTTAACCCAGTAGATGCAGCAAGGGGAGCTGTTAAAACATCTGGACTGACATACTCAAAGTTTGAGGTATGGGATGCATACTTCACATGGTCAGCAGACAAACAGTTTGCAAACATATCCTTTGGATACTTCAGACCACAGATAGGAAAGGAAAGCATTACTTCAGGTTTTGCTGTTCTATCTTTTGAAAAGGGTCTTCCAAACTTCTACGTAAGAAGACACATAATAGGAAAACCAGACAAGGGAACAAGTGAGAAATACGGAAGAGCATCAGGAAACGGAAGGATATTCCTTGTTAACTGGGGTGGACTGTATAAATCCAAAGGATGGAGCTTAAACTGGAATTTAGGGGTTGGAGATAACCAGAACTATACAGACTCTAAAAACTGGTCTCCTCTGTGGTCTGCGAGGGTAGCCATATCCATAGGTGACCCTGAGATGAAAAAGTATAAGTTGGGATACAAACAGACTTACTTTGGAAAGAGGAACGGCATAACAATCGGTCTCAACTACGGCCATCAGGGAGAAGGTATAGATAGAACAAAAAGCAAAAAGTTTGATAAAAATGAGATGTACGGTATAGATGTGCTGGCAAATTACGGACCTGTAGATTTGGTTGGAGAATATGACATATTAAAGAGAGACTGGTCTGATGGGACAAGCTACTCTGACAAAGTATGGATTATCAAGGCAGGATATAACTTTAAACTTGCAAACGGTCAGTTTGTCCAGCCTACAGTTTCTTACAGTGTGTTTGACCCTGACAGCAATGGAAACTCCATATATGGAAAGAAAAAGAATACATGGTGGGACGTGGGAGTTAACTGGTATATAAGCAAACAGAGGGCAAAACTGATACTTCACTACTCATCAGGAAAGGTGGAGAACTACTCAGGAACGCAGGATGCTAAATCCTCTTACGTGGGACTTGGCTTCCAGTTCAAAATATAAAAAAAAGGGGCTTTCAAGCCCCCTTTAGCTGTAGGAGGTAAGAAATGAAAAAGTTTGCTCTAACTGTATTTCTCATAATTAATATAATGCTGATACCTGCAAATGCACAGGAAAAATCTAACTCTGGAAATGGACTTGTTATATACAAGGTAGAAATGGATGCTGATGAGGTTGTTCAGATATTAAAGGCAAACCTTGAAGCTCAGCAGATTACGCTCGTTGATACAACAAATCCAGCTGCACCTCTATCAAACAATGTAAAAATATTCCCGGACTTTGATAAGCTAAACGTAACCTTTATACAGAACTTTCTTGTAACCAGTATAACAACACTTTACAAAATCTTTACTGTTGACCCTAATGCAATGGTTCTCTCCCCATGGGTTATAACCATATACCAGTATGAAGATGACGACTATACTTACATAGTAAGGACAAAATCCTCATCTCTTCTTCAGGGAACAACCCACCCTGAGGTAAAAAAAGCTGTTGAAGAATTGGAATCAAGGATAGATGCAGCCATTGCTGACCTGCTGTAGCCTCAGTCTTAACACTTTTCCTGTCTGGGCAGCTTCTGCTGCCTCTTTTTTATGTACTTTTCAGCCGTCTCTCTGTCATCAAAAGGTATCTTTAAACCTTTTATCTCCTGATAAGTTTCATGCCCTTTCCCTGCAATAAGAACTGTATCTCCTTTTTCCGCCATATAAACAGCCCTTTTTATAGCTTCCTCCCTGTCAGGAATTATGTAAACATCTGAATTTTTATCTATCCCCCTTTTTATATCCTGTATTATCTCTATTGGGTCTTCTGACCTTGGATTGTCTGAAGTAATGATAACCACATCTGAATACTGGGAGGCCACCTTTCCCATCACAGGCCTTTTAGACCTGTCCCTGTCCCCACCTGCTCCAAAAACAGTGATAATCCTTCCCCTTTTAAACTCCCTTAACGTTTCTAAAACATTCTTCAAAGCATCTGGAGTATGGGCATAATCTATTAAAACGCTGAAATCTTCACCTCTTATAACTTCCATCCTCCCTCTAACAGGATTTAATTTTGTTGACAGTTTTGATAGATCTTCAGGCTTGAAACCCATCTCAACTAAAATAGAAAATGCCGCTACAATGTTGTAAACGTTAAACTTTCCTATCAGTTTTGTCTCTATAGGGTAAATTTTTCCTCTGTAAAGAACAGTAAAATCAGAACCTTCAGGAGAGAGCTTAACATCAGATATTATAAATGTGGCTTTTTTAGAAAAACCGTATCCTGAGGTATTTTTAAACTCTGAAAGCAGTCTTCTTCCGTATTCATCGTCAGCATTTACAGCAGATGGCTTTCCATAAGACCATAAAAACAGCCTTTTCTTTGCCTGAAAGTAATCCTCCATATCTGAGTGGTAATCTAAATGCTCCTGTGAAAGATTTGTAAATACAGTGCCAGCAAACTCTGTCCCATAAACCCTGTACTGGTCAAGGGCATGTGACGAAACTTCTGCAACAACATATTCAGCTCCCATCTGTTTCATCTGAGACAGGATTTTATACCACTGCAGTGGGTCCGGTGTTGTTCTTCCTTCTGAGAGTATGTTTTCTTCTATCTTATAGCCTGTTGTTCCGATAACTCCTGCTTTTATTCCCAGAAGCTTAAGATACTGGGCTATAAGGTGTGAAACAGTTGTTTTTCCATTTGTTCCTGTAACTCCTATTATCTTCAGTTTTCTGTCAGGAAAGCCAAAGAATGCTCTGGAGCTCTCTGCTAACTTCTTTCTGGTATTTTTGACTAAAACAGTGTTCACCTGTGGATATTTTTCCTTCAAAAATTCAGCCCAGTTTTTATCCTGCAAAACAACAGTTTTTGCACCTTTTTTGACTGCATCTTCAATAAACTGATGACCGTCAGCACTATTTCCCTTGATGGCAAAAAATATGCTGTTTTCAGAGGAGTTTTTTGAGCTGTTTACCACTGCACTGACCGGATGGTTCTCACTAAAATGCGAAAAATCTTCTCTTTTAAACAAATCTAAAACTTTCATAATTTACCTCACATCGGTCGGAAACCCAGTTTTTTAAAACTGGAAGGAGACCGATAATGTTTTTTTGTTAAAATATTTAATATTGTGAAAATAAAAAGAACTATTAAGCTTGTCGTAAAGCCTTCTGAAAAAGAAAAACAAATTCTTTTTAAAACTCTTGAAGAATATAAATTTGCTTATAATTTCGTTGCAGAAATAGGCTGGAAATCCAGTATTCACAACTCTGTTAAACTCCATAATC
>Ga0256833_1002446_pt1 | contig 13020 bp, 19 predicted proteins | sample 356284metaG_FD_190535 | JGI IMG/M metagenome (GOLD analysis project Ga0256833, IMG submission 190535) | Hydrothermal vent microbial communities from Mid Atlantic Ridge, Atlantic Ocean - 356-284 | ecosystem: Environmental > Aquatic > Marine > Hydrothermal vents | place: Atlantic Ocean: Mid...
AACCTTCTCGTTGAGCGTTGAGAGGAACCTCGTTAAACGTCCGTCAACTATCACGCTCGTGTCTGGGACGAATACCTTCATCTCTCTCACCGCTCTGGCCTTGGGCCAAAGGTTCATAAAGGTTTAGTTCAAGTTTAAGCGGGTGACGCTAATGACGAGAATCATAGCCGTTCTCTCTGGTAAAGGAGGAACGGGTAAAACCATTACCGCTCTTAATCTCTCTGTGGCTCTGGGAAAGATGGGTTATCAAGTATGCGCTGTGGACGCGGATTTAACGATGCCCAACCTAAGTTTGATAATTGGGACTGAGGACGCAACGGTGACCCTTCACGACGTTCTTTCAGGTGAGGCGGAGCTTAAGGATGTTCTCTACTCTACCGCCTATGAGAACCTTTACACAATTCCTGCAGCCATAGACTGGGATCATGTAGTAAAAGCAGATCCGAGAAAGCTTCCTACAGTTGTAAGAAGGCTCGCCGAGAGTTTTGATTTTGATTTTATAATAGTTGATTCACCCGCAGGTATGCAGATGGACGCCGTTAATGCGATGTTGAGTGCTAGCGAGACCATACTTGTTACGAACCCTGAGATCTCCTGCATCACAGATACAATGAAAGTTGGAATTGTTGCAAGAAAAGCTGGTTTAAAGGTTCTTGGATTTGTCCTCAACAGGTATGGCAGGAGTAAGAATGACATTCCTCCCGAGGCTGCGGAAGAGGTAATGGAGGTTAAACTTCTTCAGGTAGTGCCTGAGGACTCGGCTATAAGGGAGGCAACGCTTCACGGTCAGCCAGTTGTTGAGTACAAACCGTATTCAAAGGGGGCTAAGGCGTTCCTTGCCCTCGCTAGGAAGGTGGTGGAGAGTGGGTCTGCCAGAGATAGTTGAGAGGATACAAAAAACTCTTGACAAGAAGGATGCAGTGAGGGAAGAAACCCTTAGGACAACCCGAGACATCATTAGGCTCTGTGGAAGTGCCATAAAGAGAATGCATTCAGGGGATCTGGAAGGGGCAGGAAAACTTCTTGAGAGAGTATACTCCCTCATGGAGGAACTTTCAAAGTTAAGGGCCGAGCATCCCGATATCTATTACACGGGTTACGTTCAAACTGCCAATCAAGAATACGTCGAAGCATCTTTACTTTGGGCGTACCTCTCAGGGAAAGAAATGCCCTCCCCGGATAAACTCAAGGTTCCAGCAGGTGATTACGCCCTTGGAATGGCGGACTTCGTGGGGGAATTAAGGAGAGTATTTCTTAATCTTCTTATAGAGGAAAAGATTGAAAGGGCTCGTGAGACCTATCGACTCATGGAGGAAATATACGCCGCCCTTATGACCCTTGATTATCCCAAGGGACTTCTCAACATTAAGGTGAAGCAAGATCAAGTTAGAAAAACCGTTGAAAAGACGCTTGAAGACCTCACAAGGGCCGAGTTAAACCTAAGGTTGAGGAGGAGGCTGGAAGATGTGCTCAGCTCTTTCAAGAAGAAAGAGAATTATCCTTGAGAGAATCCAGAGAAAATTAGCGCTTAGGGTGAGGGAGAGACCTCTACCACTCAGTTCGGTTTCAAGGGTAGCGGCTGTTGATGTCTCTTACTCAGCAGTTGCAAGGGTGGGAGTGGTTGTGTGTGCGTTCCCTAAATGTGAAGTGTTGGAAGTTCTGACTTTTGAAGTCCCTGTTCCCTTTTCCTACGTTCCAACTATGTTTTTCCTTCGCGAGTCAAGGCCCGTTCTAATGGCCGTCAGAAAGCTGGGAAAATTTGATCTTCTGATTGTTGAAGGACACGGAAAAGCCCATCCAAGGGGCTATGGAATCGCCTCGCACATCGGTCTAATCTTGGGTGTTCCAACTCTGGGAATAGCCAAAGCCCCACTGAGGGGGGTTTCACCCGAACTCTGGAGGAGGGTCGGTAGGGCATACGTTAGTGTGGGTCATCTAATAGATCTTGATTCAGCCGAGAAAATAGTATCCCTCATACCTAAAAGGAGGGGTTATCCTCTTCCAGTGGTGATTGCAGATGAACTCTCCAAAGGAAAGCAATATCAAATTGAGAACCCTTAAACTGCTCTTACTTCTCGCGAAGGGTGAAATGTCGACTTTGAAAGAACTCGCCGAATACTTGGGAACATCACCTCAGTCAATCCTCAGGGACTTAAAGAAGCTTCAGAAACTTGGCTTTCTGAGTCGTGAGGGGAGCGTTAGGATAACGATGAGAGGACTTAGGTTCCTCAGCGAACTTCATAACGAGATAGGAAGAGTAATATACGGTGGTTTCATCGTGGGGGAAGTCGTCTCGGGTATAGGGGAGGGAGCCTACTATGTAAAGATCTACGCGGAGAGGTTTATGGAGTATTTAGGCTTTGATCCCTACCCCGGAACCCTGAACGTGAGGTTGATATTTCCAAAGACCGTCTTCGATGCTGTATGTGATGTGAAACCAGTGCTCATACCAGGTTTTGTAAGGAACGACCGGACTTTTGGGGATGTTAAAGCATATCCAGTAAGTGTGGCCGGTGTTAGGGGGGCAATAGTGGTTCCGGCTAGGACTCTTCATCCGCCTCGAATAGCAGAGGTCATAGCCCCGGTTTGCTTGAGGGAAAAACTCGGCCTTAGGGATGGAGACATTGTGGAAATTAGCGTCTGGAGGGGAAATGGTGGGGTATGAAAGGGTAAGTTCCGTTCTGAGCGGGGTTGGAATGGGTGCTTTTTTGGCCTTTATTCTGTCTATTAGATTTCCATCCGTCAACTTAACGGTGTCGTTTCTCTTAGGGATAGGCCTTGGCGGCCTCTTGGGAGCGTTCTCAAGACCAACACCCTCCTCTGGTACAGCATTTTTCCTGGGGATTATCTCGTCTTTGTTGGTTACTGTAACCGTTTTGAAAAATCCTTCTGTAGGACTGCTCCTTTCTATTATCCTCCCTCTGCTTCTCTTTTTCACAGTTCCCTCCGGTATGGTTGATGTCATGGCAACTCCTTTGTCGTACTTGGGAGGAGTTGTGTTAATCCTCTGGGTTGAGTACCTTTTTACAGGAGGCCTCTCCGGCGAAGTCCTCGGAAGGACTGCCTACTTGGAAGTTCTTGGGGCAATCGTTGCGCTCTTCACTCCCCTCTCCAAGTGGATATCGGTCGTGCTCTCCAAGAGGTTGCGGGCTAAACTTTAAATAAAACCTCTGCATATCCCCAGCTGGTGATAACCGTGGTTATGAGACTGTCTAAGCTCTACGGCAAGCAGATATACAACCTCAAGGGAAACTACGTGGGCTACGTTGATGAGGTTCTCATCGAGATTGAGGGGGGAAAGGGAAGAATTCTAGCCCTTGGTCTTCCCGGTGAGAGGATTGGAGTTCCGTACGATCGAGTTTACGCGATTGGTGACATCGTACTGGTTAAGCCAAAAGAGGAAGGCTGATTGGTGAGATCAAATGAAACTTAGGGTTGGAGTTAACGGTTACGGCACGATCGGAAAAAGGGTTGCCTACGCAATAACCAGGCAGGATGATATGAAACTTGTCGGAGTCACAAAGACCAAACCCGACTTCGGGGCTTACCGTGCAAGGAAGATGGGGATTCCAGTTTACGCTGCTAGCGAGGAGTTTCTTCCGAGGTTCGAGAAAGCCGGCTTCGATGTTGCCGGAACGCTAGATGACCTCCTTGGAGAGACTGACGTAATCGTAGATGCAACTCCGGGCGGGATGGGGGCTAGGAACAAGGAGCTTTACGAGAAGGCAGGGGTCAAGGCCGTTTTCCAGGGGGGCGAAAAGGCAAACATTGCTGAGGTTTCCTTCGTGGCCCAGGCCAACTACGAGAAAGCCTTAGGCAAGGACTACGTCCGCGTTGTCTCGTGCAACACCACCGGGTTAACCAGAACCCTCTCGGCCATTCAGGAGTACATCGATTACGTCTACGCGATCATGATTCGTCGTGCAGCGGACCCAAACGACTCCAAGCGCGGTCCGATAAACGCGATAATGCCGAGCGTAACGGTTCCTTCGCACCACGGACCTGACGTCCAGACGGTGATTCCGATAAACATTGAAACGAGCGCCTTCGTTGTCCCGACAACTCTCATGCACGTTCACAGCATAATGGTCGAACTGAAGAAGCCACTCGAAGCGAAGGATGTCTTTGATATCTTCGAGAACACTACGCGCGTTCTTCTCTTCGAGAAGGAGAAGGGCTTCGAAAGCACGGCACAGCTTATAGAGTTTGCAAGGGATTTGCACCGCGAGTGGAACAACCTCTACGAGATTGCCGTCTGGAGGGAGAGCGTAAGCGTTCGCGGAAACAGGCTGTTCTACATTCAAGCCGTTCACCAAGAGAGCGACGTCGTCCCGGAGAACATAGACGCGATAAGGGTGATGTTTGAGCTTGCCGACAAGTGGGAGAGCATAAAGAAGACGAACGAGAGCCTTGGAATCTTGAAGTGATTACAGCCCCAATTTTTTCTTGATTTCCTCAGGGGTTAATCTCTTAACCACCAGATCCTTCTCCCTGCTCGTTTCACCCCTGACGAGCTCAACCTCCGCACCGAGAACCTTCGAGAGGAACTTGACGAGTTCTTTGTTTGCCTTTCCACCTATGGGTGGGGCTTTGATTTTGACCTTTAAGCGACCGCGCCACTCATCAACGCCTTCAATCTCGTTTCTCTTTGCCTTCGGCTGGACGTAAACGAGTAGGAGCATCCCTTCCTTAGTCTCCTTCAGGAACTCCATTCCACCACCCAGAAATGGTGAGACCATGCTCTTTAAACCCCTTTGCCCCACCCTGCACTATGAGGACCTTCATAATCAAGGCGAACGAGGCCACACGAGGGCGGATTTCAAGCTGAGCGACCTTCCAAGAACGAGCGGCAGGATAGACGTGCTGTGCAGGTTCCTCAACTCTGCTTTCCTGCTCTCCCGCGGATTCAGAAAGAACGTCCGCGTCTGGCTCTTCCACTACAAGGCTCCAAAGACCGATGAAGATTTAAGGGAACCGGAAAAGGAAGTCGAGGTTTATCCGGACCTTTACGTGAGTAACAGAACAGACGTGCTACGGCTCATTCTTAAGACCTCTAGAGTTTTACTATCATCACCCCGTGGGTGGTTCTCCTCTCATCCAAACGTGTCCTTTGTGATGGGAGATCCCTAGAATTTCTGAACTCGATGACTGATCCTGCTGAAGGAGGTCACCGAGGGAGGATGAAAGTCGAGGTCAAGGAACTACCTTGCCTCCCACATGGTGTCCTTTATTTTGGACTGGGGGAAACCTCAAAAGGGGATCCCCAGAGGTATTTAGTGGTGGTCCGAATGCTGGCTGAGATCCTTACGGTGGGTGACGAATTGCTTACCGGGAACACCGTGGACAGCAATTCCGCCTTTATGGCTAGGGGGCTGACGAGAAGGGGCTACTGTGTTAGGCGTATTACAACTGTAGGAGACGACGTTTTTGAAATCGAAAAGGCCGTCAGGGAAGCCCTCCACAGACAGCCTGAGGTTCTCGTGATCTCTGGGGGACTTGGTCCAACACATGATGACGTTACCATACTCGGAGTGGCCAAAGCCTTGGGGAGGAAACTCGTTCTTTGCGAGAAGTGTTTGAGGAGAATAAGAGAATTCTACAGAAACCTTTACGAAAAAGGCCTCGTCGATGATCCGACGATTAACGAGGCTAGGAAAAAAATGGCCTACCTCCCAGAGGGAGCCCAGCCACTCGAGAACCCGGTAGGAGCCGCTCCCGGTGCTTACATTGAACATCAGGGTATTAGGATCTTTGTTCTCCCCGGCATGCCTAGAGAGATGAAGGCAATGTGGAGACTGGAAGTTCTACCCAAACTTGGTTCCAGGGAGTTTATACAGGTAAGGGTGCTGGCCAAGATAACGGATGAGAGCAAGCTAGCTCCAGTACTCAAAGAGGCCCTCAAACGCTTTAACGTTCGGATCCACTCCTCCCCACGTGACTTTGGAGAGCACATAAAGCTCATACTCTTTGCTGAGAGCGAGGAGGACATAAAAAGAACCCTCAGATTTATAGAGTCACAGGGTATTGTCATTGAGATGCGGTGAGGAAGATGCTTCCAAGGGAAGTCGAGGCTATTTTACGGGAGATGAGGAAGGAGCGAATTATGGGCGCCAGTTGGCTCGCCTGTAGGGCCGCTGAGGCTTACAAACAACTTGCTGAGACACTGAAAGGAAAGGAGCTTATAGAGGCCCTTAAAGAAATGAGACGAGTTGTTCCCGCTATCAACAGAAGCATGGCATCCCTTTATAACGTCTCCCTCTCCATGCCAATAACGGGGGAGCCTAGTGTGGTTAAAGCTAAAGCCGAGGAATTCCTGAAGCTTGCGGAGGAAATGAAAACTGAGATCGGGAACATTGGGAGTGAACTCATAGAGCCGGACGACGTTGTCATAACGCATTCCTTTTCTTCCACGGTTTTTGAAATTTTAAGGACGGCTAAGGAGAAGGGGAAGTCCTTTAGGGTCATCTTAACAGAGAGCTCTCCCGACTACGAGGGCTTAGCCTTAGCTGGGGAGCTTTTGAAGCTTGGTGTTCCCTTTGAGATAATAACCGATGCCCAACTTGGTCTGTTCGCAAGGGAGGCTACGATGGCGTTGGTGGGAGCAGACTCCATCACTAGGGATGGTGCAGTTGTTAATAAAGCAGGGACGTATCCACTGGCAATCCTCTGCCATGAGGAGGGAGTGCCCTTTTACTCTGCCGCTGAAAGCTACAAGATACACCCCGTGATGAGTTCTAAGGAGGTGGAGATAGAGGAAAGACCTTACTCAAGAGGAGGTTACGGAATTCGAAACTACCTCTTTGATGTAACTCCCTGGAAGTTTGTAAGAGGAATAATAACGGAGTTGGGAATCTTGGTGCCTCCCCGAGAAATATGATGGCGGACCGGCGGGGCTTCGAACCCCGGACCTGCGGCTTAGGAGGCCGCCGCCCTATCCTGGCTAGGCTACCGGTCCAGACCCGGGGAATGGTATTAGGAAAGTCTTTTAAATTTTGCGGTTGGTAGTATTTTAGATATCACGTCTCTGACGACTTCTTCCATTCCTTTTACTGGAAGGATAGTTAGCGAACCGTTGACGTTTCCCCTGAAGACATAGGGTTTCTTCGCCGGAGTTACGCTTTGGAAGTCGGGATTTTTCATTTTAATCCGCTCGAGTGCCTCTTTGAACGTTCCCTCATCTGTCTCCTCTATTACTCCTTTTAGACTTATCCTCTGGTTCCTATCCCTGAACTCAAAGCTGAATTCCTTTCCCACATCTGCTTTCACTAGCAGGGTTTTTCCTTCTGCCCCAAAGATCAAGAATTCCACTCTTCCACCTCCACATAACTCCATGCCGGGAGATTCATTTCCCTCCCAATTTTCTTTAGGGCATCTCCGACACTTATCAAGACAAAAAGACCCCTGAGATTTGCTCCGGCTTGATGACAGAGTTCAATGAGAGCCCTTTGAGTTTCCCCGCTTCTGATAACATCGTCCACTATAAGAACATTTTCGTTCTTTTTAAGTGCCCATCTTGGAAGATACAACGTTGTAACGCTGCCCAAGGCGCTTGGAACGTAGTTGACCTCATAGAAGCTTTCAACTCCTACTTCCTTTTTCTTTTTGGCATAGACTACAGGAACCCCCAGCTCTCTTGCTATATGGACCGCAACGGGTATGCCGTCTGTGGCGGCTGTTAGAATTTTCTCAACCTCAAGATCGCCAAGAGAATTAACGACATCTTCACCTATGAGGCTCATCAGCACGGTATCGCTGAGGACGGGCAGTGCGTCAAAGAAACCTCCCTCGTTTAACTTCAACCTTTTGAGAACTTCCGCCCTAAGGTCAACGTAGGGGGAAAGCCTCTTTGCAAGTTCCCTGGCCCTGTTACCACTGGGGAGGACCTTCCCTCTAACGTATCTGTTTAGAACCGTTATTGGAAGTCCCGTTATCCTTGAGAGCTCTTCATAAGTGTAAGTTTCCTTGAGTAGCTTCAACATCCTGATAGCCCTTAACTTCTCCATTGTGAGCTTAAGCTGGTTCATTGTATCACCTCCTCTTTAATCTCACTCAATAGGCAAGAAAATGTATAAATAGGTTTCGGTCATCTAAGATCTCTAAAAATGTCGCCGTATTCCCTTAGGATAAAGTCTCCATTCACGATTTTTCCTTTTGGATGTCCAATTCCGGGGCACTCTTCACTGATGTACACCTCAATTATCTTATTCTTTTTTACAAAGACAAAAGGGTATAATCTGCACGCAAGTGGTCGATGTTTATACACTCTGCACCTTTTTGTTTCGGGGTCGAGAAAAACACAAGCATCGTCAAAGGGTCTCTTCTTTAAAGCGTAGCCTAGAAATTTTGAACCGCGATAAAACATCTTTGTTTCATCCACGAAATAGCTCTCATCGTATCCTGCCTCGACTAGTCTCTCGATGTCTTCATCACGTAGTGGAATCTCAAGTCGTTCACAGCATTTTCCACAGTTTTCAATGCATTTAAAACGCACTTTCTCTACAACTTCAACGCGCAATGTTTGGAGCTCAATCTTGAGCACTGGACCTCTCAAGAGGTCCTCGCCCCCCTAGAACTGGCTATTAGAGTTTCGGTGGTTTCTATCCCTCCAATCCGCCGAAGGTAGTCGTGAAAATCATCGAGACCTTCGAGATCTTCGACCTCAACCCTAATGATAACGTCGTATTCTCCGTAGACCCGGTACACCTCCTTTACCCTCGGATTCCCCTTTAAGGCGTTCACTATCCTTTCTTCATAGCCGGGTCTCGTGACTATCAACACGAAGGCTTCCATCATATTCCAAACCCCCCAAAGCGCTTTGCCATTTTAGCGAGCTTCCTCTTGTCGAGGTTTTTGAACATCTTCTTCATCTGAGTGTACTGGTTTAAAAGTTCTTTGACGTCCTTCACGCTCGTTCCTGAACCCCTTGCTATTCTCTTTACCCGGGAGTAGTTGATTATCCCAGGGTTTTCAAGTTCCTCCTTAGTCATGGAGTCCATTATTATCTTGTACTTCCTTAACCTCTCTTCCCCAACCCTTACCATGTCGTCCGGAAGAGAATAGCCCACGCCAGGTATCATCTGGAGTATCTGCTTAAGCGGTCCCATTTTACTCATGGCTTCCAGCTGGGTATACATATCCTTGAGGGTGAACCTGCCTCTCAGAAACCTCTCCACGTCCTCTTCTTTAACCATCACTTCACTTTTCAACTCCTCAAATTTTTCTAGGAGCCCCTGTATGTCACCCATGCCGAGAAGCCTTGAAACAAAGCGCTTGGGATCAAAGGGCTCAAGGTCGTTTATCTTCTCACCGATTCCGATGAACTTAATAGGCGCTCCCGTGGCTGCGACTGCAGAGAGAGCCCCTCCTCCCTTGGCGGAGCCATCGAGCTTGGTGACTATTATCGAGCCTATCGGAGTAGCCTCCTTGAACGCCAAGGCTTGGTTGTATGCCTGTTGTCCTATGGTTCCGTCTATAACCAGTATTACCTCGTGTGGGTTTATGGCTTCGCTTATCTGCCTCATCTCTTCAATTAGGCCTCTCTCTTCCTTGTGTCTTCCGGCAGTGTCCACCACAATTACGTCGACTCTCCTTTTACGAAAGTACTCTACTCCTTCTTTTGCAAGCTTGACGGCATCTTTTTCTTGAGGATCACCGAACACCTCAACTCCTACTGGCCTTAAAAGCTGTTCAAGCTGGTGGTATGCCCCAGGACGCCAAGTGTCCGTACACACAACCCCAACCCGATAACCCCTTTTCTTCAAATACTTGGCGAGCTTTGCGACCGTTGTGGTCTTCCCTGAACCTTGAATGCCAACGGTGAGTAGAACTGTTGGTTTCTCCTTGATCTCAAGAGGTTTTGCCTCGCTCCCAAGAAACTTTGTAAGCTCGTCGTAGACGATCTTTACCACGTACCCCCTGGGACTCATTCCCGAGGGAGGTTTCTCCTTCAAGGCCCGTTCTCTTATGTTTTTGGTCAGTTGAAGAACCAGTTTAACGTTCACATCGGCTTGAAGTAGTGCCCTCTGTATGTCCCTCACAATCTCCTTTATAAGCGCCTCATCGACTGTCCGCGCTCTGGCAAGTTTTTTGAGGGCTTCGTTTAGGGCCTTTCCGAGTTTTTCCAAAGCCATTCTTTCACCCTTCTAACCTCCTTTCACATCCCTTAAAAGTTTGTCGAATTATGGACTAATGTATCCATGTATTCATTAACTAAAAGAAGTGTTCATAAAGCTTTTTTCATGACATAAAAGATATTAAAAGTTCTAAGAGGTCAAAAAAGTATCAAAAAACTTTTTAAATCCAAAAACGTCTTTTGCTCTGGAAAATGGAGGTGAAGAGGATGAACATGGTGATAGCCCTCTACGATTACCTAACCTTAAGGGAGATGGAGAGGAGGAAGAGAAGACTCATACCAGAGGAACTTGAGTTCGTTGGGCAGTGACTAACCCGTGGCTCCTTTCAAGGCATTTTTACAGTTGCAGTTTCTTCCCTTTGGAACGTGTTCTATTGCCCTCATGAGCAGAAACTTTATCTCCTCACCCTTCTTTTTCATAAGTTCAACCACCTCAGTGTGGGTTAGCTTTTCCCTGCTGATTCCAGCGGCGTAGTTGGTAACTATCGCAACGCTCGCGTAGCACATCTCAAGCTCTCTCGCGAGAACAGCTTCTGGACACTGGGTCATGCCAACGACATCTGCTCCCAGTATCCTGAGCGCCCTGATTTCCGCCCTCGTTTCAAAGCGAGGTCCCTCCATGCAGGCGTAAGTTCCCGTTGGGTGATATGTAAAGCCCAGCTCCCTGGCGGCTGTGATCAGGGCCTTCCTCAGCTCTGGACAGTAGGGATCTGTGAAGTCAATGTGGGCCACAAACTTCCTGTCGTGGGGGCTTTCTTCGCCATCATAGAAAGTGTAGTGCCTAGTTTTAGTGAAGTCCATGAGCTGGTCAAGAATAACAAAATCACCGGGTTTCATGTCGAGATTGAGAGAACCAACGGCCGAAGTTGCCAATATTCTCTCAACACCGAGCTCGTGGAGTGCCCATATATTGGCGTGGTAGTTTATCCTGTGGGGTGGGACGCTGTGCTTTTCCCCGTGTCTCGGCAGGAAAGCTATCTCCTTCCCCTGGTATTCGCCTATCTTGACCCTGACGCTTCCATAGGGTGTTTCAACGAATTCCTCCCTGACCTTTTCCAAAAGCTTCGGATCGTAGACACCGGAACCTCCAATAATAGCTATCCTTGGCATTTTAACTCCCCCCACTTTTTTCCCAGAGTGTTCTCTGATCAAAGGCCTTCTTCTCTATGTCTTCCTTCACAACGCCCTTGCGTTCCAGCTCCAGTATCTTGACGAGTATCTCACTCAGAAGCCAAGAACCCCAGCGAGGATCTTTAACTTCTAGGGCCGCATCTATCGCCCCGCTGACGTTGTTCTTCTTCAGCATGGCAACGGCTATACTTCCGAAGGCCAATGAACGAAGGTAGTTGTCAGATACGTGAGAGGCAAAGCGCATTGCAGTTGAAAAGTCCCCGAGTTTGGCTAAGTACGTTGTAACTTTGACGAGAATGCTCTCGTTGGGAGTCCTTTTACCTATTTCCAGAACTGCGGGCTTGTAGACTTCGTCTATCGGCCCCTCCAGGAGATTGTCCATGATGTACCTTGCTACTTGGTCGAAGTCCCTCTTGTCAACCTTTTTTATTAGTTCGAGGAGAAGGTCTTCTCTGTCCACTATCGTCCCAACAAGGGAACGCAGCATCTCAAGCCTTTCGGGATCTTCTAGCTTGGAGAGTACATTCAACACAAAATCTATTTCTCCAAGTTCTCCTATACTCACGAGGAGGGCCTTGAGGGCATTGAATCTGTTCTCCTCCGAGAGCCCCATTGCAACGTTTACGAATTTCTCATAGGTTTCTCTGGGAACGTCGGCGTCTTTCAGTCTTCGTGCTATTTCTCTCATAGCCTCACTTATCCAATATTCGCTGTCCAACATCTGAAGGAGGAGCATAACGCTCCCAAACTCTTCTCTCTGAAGATGGGCCTTAAGCAACTCGATAATCGCCAACGACTTCCACGGTTCCTCGCTTATCTCTCCCACTATGGAACGAGCTTTCTGAATGCTTCCACTGTTGATGAGGTGCTTAACAAGCCTAAGAAGGATTTCGTTTCTTTTTATTTCATTTTCGATGGAGAGGGCATACTCTACGACGCTTCCATTAACGTTGAGCTCCAAAACCCTTAGCACAAGCTCCTCCAGAAGATCGTCTTTTATAGGCTGAGGAAAGCCCTTTATTGCTTCGTAAGCCTGCCTAAAAACCTTTTTAGACGCCTTTTCACTTATGGAATGGATGTACGTTCCAATCTCGAGAAGTGCCTTCGCCATTAGATATGGGTTCTTTATCGTATTAACGGCGGTGAGCGCCTTGTCAAAGGCCCTCTTGTACATGGGACTCTTGAGGTGATAGAGATTATAGCCAAGCCTTGCATAAGTCACGGCTCGAAGGTAACCATCTTGAATATTGCCAGTGAGATCGAGAATTTCAGAGTGGAGTTTACCGTTCATGTCACTCCCCCCCAACACTAATCTTCGATGTTTATAAGGTTGTGGGCTCTCTTCATGACTTTTTTCTTGTTTCAGTATTTTTACTTTTAATACTAGATAATTTTAATAATATCTAAAAATTAGATTAAACTAAAAAAATCAAAATAAATTAATAAAATAGCTTTATAAAAATTAAAAAGTTGAACCAAAAATCATATAAACTATATCTCGAAAATTTTTCGCAAATCCTTGGGAGGTGGTTCGATGTTCAGCCCAGCGAGTGATGGCTTTATGTTGATTGCAGCTGCATTGGTTTTCATAATGACCCCTGGTTTGGCGTTATTTTATGGGGGCATGGTCAACAGGAAAAACGCCGTGACAATGATGATGCAGAACTTCTTTTCCGCCGGATGGACAACGATAATCTGGGTGTTATTCGGTTTTAGCCTTGCCTTTGGACCTGATGTAAAGGGGATAATAGGCAACG
>Ga0256833_1002447_pt1 | contig 13019 bp, 13 predicted proteins | sample 356284metaG_FD_190535 | JGI IMG/M metagenome (GOLD analysis project Ga0256833, IMG submission 190535) | Hydrothermal vent microbial communities from Mid Atlantic Ridge, Atlantic Ocean - 356-284 | ecosystem: Environmental > Aquatic > Marine > Hydrothermal vents | place: Atlantic Ocean: Mid...
CGCCCGCGGCCCCCAGGGCGGCGCCGGACTGGGCCTGGCCATCGCCAAGCAGATCGCCGAGGCTCACGAGGGCGCAATCACCGTCCGCTCCAGGCCCGGCCAGACGGTCTTTCGGGTAGAGCTGCCGGGGCTGGAGGGGGAGGGGTAAGCGGGTAGAACGCTTCCACTGAATCGCCGGTGGGGTGTTAACCGTATAGAAACTTAGTTCCGGCAGTGCGTCCACTTGCAATTGTGAAACACGCACAAAAGTCCTTTTCTCAATTTCCGGGTTCTGAGCGGCTGATTTGGGTTTAGTTGCCTGCAACCCCGAAGGTCCGTCGTGTGACGTGCCACGTGTTGGGGGCGCAGGAAGGAGCCAGTATGTACGGAATTGCTGCTGCCATGTCGGAGGCGAACAAGAAGTTAATGAGCATGGGCTACACACCCGTGTACTGCGGACTTACGTCGTTGGGGTGCGTTATGGCATGGCGGGGAAAGCATTCGGCCCTGGCCGACCACAGCTTTCCTGTCGAGGGGGCGCTTGTGTGGTTTGGAAATGAGCAGCAAAGCGGCCAGGCGCTCTATTATATACAACCGGTTAATTGAAATCTAGATATCTATTTTTAGTTGTAGTCGAACACACGGCAAGCAACATCGTTAGTCCTACACCAAAACGCGGGCTGAGGTCATCTAAACTTCATCCCGCGTTTTGACGTGGCGACTATTTGAAATCTGGGAGCAAGGGCGTTTCCCGGAAACCGGGGTTAATCCCTTTCACGACAGTCGCCCACAGTTCTTTACTGATGGATACAAATTCGTCGCCAAGTTTATGAACCGGCTTCACGGTTTTTGGTTTTGTAAGATAGCCCTTCCATAACCGCATGATTGCACTCTGCACAGCTTGCGTATCTTCTAGCTGAACGCTACTCATGAAGTCATCGCCTCTTATTTCCCCGACATGTTTTATCAAGCCTGGAACTACTGAAACGATGTCCACAAGCCAACCCAACGGTGTATGCCGGTACTCCCAAGGACCGACTACGAGAGCAAGGTAGAGATGGGCAATTGTGAATTTTCCAGCCTCGATTTTTTCGGCCTCGCTTGGATATTCAAGGGGCTTTGTCGTTTTTGCGGCGAACCAAACAAGGTCCCCGGGTTTAATTCGTTCAAATGTTTCGGGGCTAGTAAGTTTGTCTTGGCCGTGGAGTTGTCTAGCTTCGTCATGATATTCGTCAGTAGTTTTAAAGTTTTTTCCGGGTTGGCCGATGTCCCACCCTAAACCAATCACCCCATTGCTCAGACAATACTCGATGGCTGCAGGGTGCGTTTCAACTTGGGTGCTTCCCCGAACGGGTATAGGCTCAATTAACACAGCCCATACTTCCGGCGTCCAGTGCTCTAATCCTTTACTCTTAGTAAAAGCGCTCTCTCCCATAATATTCTGTCCCTTCTGAGAGCAAGTCACCAAGTTGAGGGGTGGTGTGAATGGTGTACGCAATAGCGATACCCATTTTGCTGCCGCCTCTCAACCTGGGTACGGCTCCCTGGTCCATATTTGTATTGTATACCTTATGCTTTTAATCGAATGTGCAAATCAACTACAGTCAGCTTAAATTGATAGCGCTCTACTTACTGGGTTGGTTCCCGCCAATCTTTGGTTTACCAAGAAACGCCGGTTCCAGATGCACTGCTTACTTCGCAGGCAAAGAGTAGGTAGGCTTCTTCTTGTTTTAGAACCACCTAGTCCGACGGGGCGCTACGACCACTCCGGCTCGCCGCGGTAGAGCTCGAGCGGCTCAGCCAAGGCTTCGAGGCCCAGCTCTACCAGCTCCATCACCTGCGGCGGGCAGCTGGCCAGGCAGGCGCCGCAGCCTGTACAGGCGGCCGCTTCCAGCTCAACGACAAACTCGTCTCCGTCGCGCTGGCGGCGCACCGCGCCGGTGGGGCAGACATTGGTGCAGACGGGGCAGAGCGTGCAACCCTGCAGTATCTTGACCGCGGGCCAGCGCACCTCGCCGCGGCTGCGCACGGCGGCGGCGCGACGCAGGCGCAACTCGGCGGGGAGAGCGTTCTCTTCTTCCAGGTTGAGTTCTTTGGGCGGGTCGGGCAGCACCTCGGCGGCGATGCGCTTGGTGCCGCCGAAGAGCTGTTCGAAGAGTTCGCGCCGCCCCACCGGCGCCCCCTGGAGCGCCTCGCTGGTAAGCTCCACCTGCAGCTCGGGGTAGTAGCGCCGCGCCTCGGCTATAACGCCTTGCAGGGCCTGGGGCACCCCCGCGCCGCCAATCTTGCAGTTCTCACAATCGCCGTGGGCCAGCGTCAGCGGCCCCAGACGGCTGCCGGCCTCCGCCAGCAGGCCCGGCGTCAGCCGCCCCAGACAGAGCACCTCCTGTCCGTAACCTTCGCTGCGCGAGCACTTTATCTGGCCGCGGCCCTTATCGATGGCCTCTTGCAGCGGTCCCAAGGGGAACTCGAGCGCCACCCCCGGGCAAACCTGGGTGCAAAGGCCGCAGCCGCTGCAACGGGTGTCGTCTATCTCGACTCGAAAATGGCTGAGGTCTACGGCCTCGTGCGGGCAGGCTTGCAGGCATTCGTCGCAACCGCCGACGGCGTATTTTTCCAGCAGGCAGCGGTTGCCGCTGTAGTTGGGCGCGGGGTCGGTAAGCTTGAGGAAAGCGCCGATCAGGTTGTCTAAGATCCCCAAGGCGACCCCCCTTCTAGCCCTCTTTGGGAGCGGGCTCGAGCAGCCCTTTTATGCGGGAGAGGAACTCGTCGAACTGGGCGAAGTCCATCTGTTGGTTGTTGTCGGACATCGCCACCTTGGGGTTGGGGTGTACCTCGACGTGCACCGCGTCCACGCCCGCCGCCAGGGCCGCGCGCGCCAGCGGCGCCATCAGCTCGATGCGGCCGGTGGCGTGGGTGACGTCTACCATCACCGGCAGGTGGGTAAGCTGCTTGGCCAACACCGCTCCGGAAAGGTCGAGGGTGTTGCGGGTCCACTTCTCGTAGGTGCGGATGCCGCGCTCGGCCAGGATTACCTGACCGTTCCCCTGGCTAAGAACGTACTCGGCGGCGTAGAACCACTCTTCTACGGTGGCGCTGAGGCCGCGCTTGAGCAGCACCGGCATGTGCGAGCGGCCCGCCTCTTTCAGGAGCGCGAAGTTGTGCATGTTGCGCGCGCCGATCTGCAGAATGTCGGCGTAGCGGGCGACCACCTCTATGTCGCGGGTGTCCATCACCTCGGTAACAAAGGCCATGCCGTAACGGTCGGCCGCCGCCCGCCCCAGCTTGAGCCCCTCCACCCCCAGCCCCTGAAAGGCGTAGGGGCTGGTGCGCGGCTTGAAAGCGCCCCCTCTGAGCACCTTGACGCCGCGCGCGGCCAAAAACTCGGCGGTCTGGAACATCTGCTCTTGCGACTCGATGGCGCAGGGGCCCGCCACCAGCAATGGCCCGCCGCCAAAGACGGCGTTCTTGACCTTGACCTGGGTAGTCTCCGGCTTCGCGTCGCGCGAGTAGAGGAACTTGCGCTCGTCCTGCCGCTCCTCCAGCGCCAGAGTGGCCTTGAAAATCTCTTTGAAGAGCTTTTTGATGGCGCCGTCGGAAAAGGGCCCGTCGTTCTCGGCCGTCAGGTAGGCCAGCATCTTCTCTTCGCGAACCGGGTCGTAGTGCCTGATGCCCAGCTCGGTCTGGATACGGCCTATCTCAACGGCGATACGAGCGCGCTCCGACAGCAGGTTTAGCAGCTCGCGGTTGATGCGGTCTATCTCTCCGCGTAGTTCGAGAATTCGCGGCTCCATCTGCCTATCCTAACGCTATTCGCCCGCCGCGTCGGCCTCGTTGCGGGCCCTGGCCGGCCTGGCCATACGCGACACCCAGATGGATATCTCGTAGAGCAACAGCAGCGGGATGGAGAGCAAGGAGAGGTTGAAAGGGTCGGCGGTGGGGGTGATTATGGCCGCCAGGGTGACGATCACCACGATGGCGATGCGGCGGTTGCGCGCCAAAAAGCGCCAGTCGAGCATTCCCAGCTTGGTCAGCAGGTAGCTGAGAACCGGCAGCTCGAACATCAGCCCGACCACCGTCATGTACATCAGGATCTGGCTCATGTACTTGTCTATCGTCAGTAGCGGGATGACCTCGCCGCCGAGAAAGCTCAGCAAGAAGGGCACCGCAAAGGGCAGCAGTACGTAGTAGGCGAAGACCGTGCCCAGGCCGAAAGAAAACCCCGCGCCCAGTATGAAGGGCACCGCCAAGCGGCGCTCGTGCCGGTAGAGGCCGGGGGCGATGAAGGCCCACAGCTGGTAGACGATGAAGGGCAGCGCCAGTATCAGCCCGCCGAAGGCGGCTATCTTGAGCGATACGATAAAGCCTTCGGTTATGGTCTGCTGGTACAGCTGCGCTTGGATGCCGCGGGTCTGCGCGGCTATGACCAGCGGGCGCTTGAGCAGCGCCAGCAGCTGCACGCGAAAGTGCCAAGCCAGGCCCATACCCACGAACCAAGCCAGCAGCGCCCGGATTATGCGGGTACGCAGCTCTTCCAGGTGCTCTACTAGTGGAGCTTCCTGCACGATTGGCTAGGCGCCTTCGTCGCTCTTCTTCTCGGGCTCGGCGGCCTGCTGCGCTTGCGGGGCGGGCTTTTCGGGCTCCTGGTTCACGACCTCGTCAAACTCTTTCTTGATGTCGTTGGCGCCTTTTTTGAACTCGCGCACCGACTGGCCCAGCCCGCGGGCCAGCTCCGGCAGCTTTTTGGGGCCGAAAAGGATGAGGACTATCACCAAAATTACGATTATCTCGGGCATTCCAAGGTTCATGACTCGTTCTCCTCCTCTATAGTATTACCCTTTTCTGAGGTTTGTGTTTTTCGCGCCCGCCGCTCGGCCCAGCCGGCGACGTTGCGCTGGCGGCCGCGGGCGATGGCCAAAGCGCCCTGGGGCACGTCTTGGTTGATGGCGCTGCCCGCGGCCACGGTGGCGTTCTTACCAACGCGCACGGGGGCGATCAGCACCGAGTTGGAGCCTATGAAGGAGCCGGGACCGATGATGGTGGGGTGTTTTTTGGCGCCGTCATAGTTGGCGGTAATTGTTCCCGCGCCGACGTTGCTGCCCGCCCCCACCTCGGCGTCGCCCAGGTAGGCCAGGTGGCCGGCCTTGACGCCGGGGCCCAGGCGGCTATTTTTGACCTCGACGAAGTTGCCGACGAATGCGCCTTTTTCGAGCAGCGCACCCGGGCGCAGCCGCGCGAAGGGGCCGGCGACCGCTCCCGGCTCGAGGCGCGCGCCCGCGAGCACGCTGTGAGGCCGCACCTCGGCGCCCGCGGCCAGCTCGCTGTCGCTGATTACGCTGTAGGCTCCGACGCTAACGCCCTGGCCCAGCCTCGTCTGGCCCTTGAGCATCACCCCGGGCTCCAGCACCACGTCGGGGGCCAGCTCTACCGACGGCTCGAGGTATATCGTCTCGGGAATGATCATCCGCACCCCGGCCTGCATCCAGCGCCGCCGCAAACGGCCTAGCAGCGCCCCTTCCACCTCGGCCAGCTGGGCGCGGTCGTTGACCGCTAGTAACTCGGCCGGATCAATCGCCTGGAAAGCCTTAACCGCCAGGCCGTGTTTTTGATAAACGCCGATCAGGCTGGGAAGGTAATACTCGCCGGCGGCGTTGTCGCGGTCGACCTCCCTAAGAAAATCCCAGACGTTCGCGTCGAAGGCGTAGATACCGGCGTTTACCTCACGCAGCGACCGTTCTGCGGGGGCGGCGTCCTTGTACTCGACGACCCGCTCCACGTTTCCCCGACCGTCACGGACCACGCGGCCGTATTGTGCGGGGTCGGCGGGTTCGAAGGTCAGCATAGCCATTCCCCCGCCCTCCGGTAGAGAAGCGGCCAACCCGCGCAGGGTTTCCGCCGAAACCAGCGGGGCGTCGCCCATGGTGACCACCACCGGCCCCTTCCACGCGGCCAGCGCTTCCCGCGCGCTGGCCAGCGCGTGGGCCGTTCCCAGTTGTTCCTCCTGCAAAGCGGTAGCGACGCCTAGCGGCGCCAGCGCCTCTTTGACGTCTTCGGCCCCGTGACCGACGACCACCACCACCCGCTCGGCCCCGGCCTCGACGGCGGCGCGGGCCGCGTACTCTATCAGGGGGCGGCCCAGCAGGGGGTGTAAGACTTTGGGTAGGGCCGATTTCATGCGGGTCCCCTTACCCGCGGCCAGTATTACCGCCGCAAAACTCATGCCGCGCTATCCTCCCTCCCCAGACGCCAGAGCATGTAGAGCGCCAGCGCCACCAGCGGTATCGAGACGAGCTGCGTCGCGGTGAAAAAGCCGATGCCGAGCTTGTGGTTGAGGTAGACGGGCCACCACAGCGGGTTGAGACGGAACGGTTCCTCCAAGAGCGAGCGCAAGACGCTGTACCAGAGTACGAAGTTCCAGAAGGCCCAGCCCGGGGTACGGTTCTTCCGCCACCAGTAAAAGGAGAGAACGAGCAGGACCAGGCCGATGAGAGCGCCGTAGATTTGCGTCAGGTGAACCGGCCCGCGCACCACCTGGCCGCTGCAGATTCCCCAGGCCAGCTTGTCGCTGCTGGTGCAGATGCCCGGAAAACCGCGCGCCCAGGCGGGCCAGGTGTAGCCGATGGGCAGTGTGGTCAGGCGACCGACGGTGTCCGAGCCGTTCATCAGGTTGCCCAACCTGCCGCCGATGACGCCCAGGGCTATGCCGGGCAGGGTGGCGTCGAGGTAGACGTTGACCGGGACTTTTTGCTTGCGGGCAAAGTAAACGAGCGGGATCAGGCCGCCCAGTATAGCGCCGTGGAAAGCCAGCCCCCCCTGCCAGATATAGAGGGCGCGCAGCGGCTGGCCGGCGAAGTCGCCCCAACTGGTCAGGACGTAGACCAGGCGTGCGCCGATTACTCCGGCTATCACCGCCCAAAAAATGGCTTCTTCAAACTTGTCGGGGTCGTAACCTTTGCGCTCGACGTAGCGACGCGCCAGAAAGTAGCCGATGAATATCGCCAGGGTTATCAGAAAGCCGTACCAGCGCACGGTTAGCGGCCCTATGTGGATCATGATCGGGTTCATGGGTCATCCTCTCCCCAGCGCCGCCGCCAGGTCTTCTTCGCTAAACTCGCCCTGCACCAGGGCCCTGCCGTCTTTTAGCACCGCCGGCAGGCGGTATTTGCCGGCCAGCTGCGGCGCCTCTTCTGCGAATACGCGCTCGTAGGGCAGGCCCATAGCCCAGAGGTAGCGCTCCTGCTGGTCGCAGGCGAGGCAGTCTTTTTTTGACAGATAAACGTACACGCTTCCTCCAGTTACCCTAGAATATCGCCTTGATCACCAGCCAGCCCATGGCCAGGTGGATGAGCGCCTTGATCAACACTCCTCCGAGGACGCCCACTAAGCTGCCCCAGGCGGCCCTTAGCGCCGCCCCTCCCTCTTTGCCGCCAATGAGCTCGGCCGCCAGCGCACCCAGAAACGGTCCGACGACCACTCCCACGGGGCCCAGCGCGATTACGCCGACGAGAGCGCCTATAACCGCTCCCCAGATACCGGCGCGCCCCGCGCCGTAACGCTTGGCCCCCAGCGCCGCGGCCACGTTGTCGAGGATCATGGCCAGCAGACCCAAGGCAATCAGCCAAAACCAGTCGCCGCCAGACATCTCGCTAAAGCCGACCAGCGCCTCGTGCAACAGGGCGGCGCCCCAGATGATGAGGGTGGCGGGCATCATCGGTACGAAGGTCAGCAGCAGCGCTGCCAGCCACAGTAGTACGAACAGCCAGTCGGCGGCGGCGTTCATCACTTCCAACTCTAAAACGCCGCGGGTGAGAAGGGTTGGGAGGCGCGGTCGAGATGGTGTAGGGTAAGCGAGAAAATGACTGGCTGGTCATTATGACGAAAATAGCGACTTCCCTAAACACTCTAGACGTCGGCGCGCTGCTGGCGCTCTACCTGTTCTGGGGCGGGGCCTACCTGGGCAACAAGCTGGCGATAGCCACCATCAACCCCTTCATCATGCTGGCCATCCGCCTGGGCGTCAGCGGGCTCTTGCTCTTTGCGCTTTTGCGGCTCTTGGGCTGGGCTCTGCCCGCGCGCCGCGAGGCGTTGGGGTCGCTGCTGATAGGGCAGTTCCTGCTGGTGGGCGGTATGGGCTCGGTGGTCTTCGCGCAGCAGTGGGTGAGCTCGAGTCTGGCGGCGGTGGTCGTCTCGACCATGCCCCTTTGGAACGCTCTTTTTGCACACTTCATGGGGCGCCGCACGACGTTGCTGGAGTGGGCCGGCATGGCCTTGGGCCTGGTGGGTGTTTACTTTCTAGCGGGCGAGCCCGACCTGAGCCTCGACCCGCGGGCCTTGCTGGTCTTCGCCGGTCCCGTCAGCTGGGCCTTCGGCTCGGCCCTCAGCCCGCGCGTCAAACAGGCTCCAGGGCTGATGTCGAGCGCGGTGCACATGATGGGCGCCGGCGTCAGCTTTACGCTGATAGCCTGGCTTTCCGGCAGCCAGTGGCGGCCGCCCTCCCCCTCTTCGCTGTTGGCGCTCACCTACCTGATACTCCTCGCCGGCGTGGTGGGCTACAGCGCCTACCTGCACCTCCTCTCGCGGCCGCTGCGCCCGGCGATAATCACCAGCTTCGCCTACGTAAACCCCGTGGTGGCGCTGATTCTTGGCGTCGGCCTGGCGGGCGAGTCTATTAGCCGCAGCGGGCTGTTAGGCATCGCCCTGATCGTCTTGGGGGTGGGACTGGCGGTCAGCGGGCGGGGGCGGGCGGCGGCCAAAACCGCCGGTTAGCCATGCCTGACGGCGCTCGCGGAATCTCTTCTCGGTCGGGCGCGACGCCGCAAGGTTGACCGGCGCAAAAATAGGCGCGGCCGGACCGGCCGGCAGACCAGCTAAGAGCCAGGGGCGCTCGACCTGCCGGCTAAAGCCTTTCAGGCGGTCGTTTACGATCGCCGACGGTTCCTCTTTTTCGCCGGAGCGCAGCCGTGGACCGTAAAGGTTAGCTAAACTTTAACTCCCTCTCCAAAAAATCGAGCGTCTCGCGGTAAAAGTCTTCTATAGTCTCGGGCTTCTTCCAGCCGTGCCCCTCGCCGGGGTAGACCTTGTAGCGGTGGGGTACGCCATTCTCGCGCAGTATCCGCACCAGCTCCTCGGCCTGGTTCGGCGGCACAACCTTGTCGTCTGCACCCTGGAAGACGTAGAGGGCGTCTTTTATCTTGTGGGCGTGCGTTAGCGGCGAGCGGCGGCGGTACAGTTCCGCCGCCTGGGGCAGCGGGCCGGCCAGTTTGTCGCAGTAGGCGGATTCGAACTTGTGAGTGTCGCGCGCCAGCAAAAAGAGGTCGGTCACTCCAAAAAGACTGACGCCGGCGCGGTAGACGCCCGGGTGCAAGGCCAGCGTCATCAGGGTGGTGTAGCCGCCGGCGCTGCCGCCCATAATAGCCAGGCGCGAGGCGTCGGCGCGGCCGGACTCGCCCAGATAGCGCGCCGCCGCCAGCGCGTCGGCCACGTCAACCACGCCCCAGTTGCCGTAGAGCGCCTCGCGGTAGCTGCGGCCGTAGCCCGTAGAGCCGCGGTAGTTGAGCTCGAGGTAACCGTAGCCGTTTTGCGAAAACAGCTGCGCCTGGGCGTTGAAAAGCAGCGTGCGCTGACTGGTGGGGCCGCCGTGGACGTTGACGACCGCGGGAGGATTGGGCGCAGCGTCCGCGGGCGGGTAATAAAAACCGTAGACCTCGGAACCCTCGGCCCCGCTAAAAACGACCTGCTCGGGCTCTACTCCCCCATCGCAACCCCGCGGCCAGGAGTAGGCGCGCACCCGCCAGCCCTCGCCGTCGTAGAAAATAATCCTCTCTCCCAGCAACGAGCCGCTGGCAACGGCGGCGAGGCCATGCTCGTCACCGCTAAGGCTGCTGAGCCAGCTTATTCCCGCGGGCAGGGGCTCCTCTTCTTTGGCGGCGGGCGATATCCGCCACAAAACCGCGCGTCCCCGGCGGTTTTCGCGCAGGTAGAGAGCGCCCCCGGGGCCAAAGCTCATCAGTCGCTGTCCCTGGGTCCAGGCGGGGTCCAGCAGGGCGGCGCCTTGCAGCCAGACGCTTTTCTCGCCGCTTTCTAAGTCAAGGTGAACCAGGCGATCAAACTCCTCTTCTTGCGGGTTCTCCAGCCAGACCAGCCCTTTGCCGTCAGGCGTGAAGAGGGGTTGAAAAACAGGCGTGCGCGGCCCTCCCGCCAGCTGTTTAGGAGAACCCAGCTCCCAGCCGTTCACCTCGGCAATCATCAAGCGGGAGCCGTCCCAGGGCATGTTGGGTTTGTCCCACTCCACCCAGGCCAGCCTGTCCGCGGCGCGGCTCCAGGCCGGCTGCATGTAAAAGTCGGCGCCGCGCACCCACGCCCGCGGCCACCCGCCGCCGCTGGCGGGCGCCATGGCCAAAACGTCCTCGCCCTCATAGTGGCTGACGTAGACCACCCTTTCGCCGTCAGGGCTTACTACCGGGTCCGCTGCGCCGCCGAAGGCGGGGGTAAGCGCCCGCGGCTCTTCGCTGTCGCCGACTCGCCATACCCTCCCCGCGCCAGCGAAAAACAGCGCCGCGGCGGCGGCGTTAAAGGCGCCGCCGCCGTAGCCGACGCCAGGCTGCAAGGGCTGCGTCGCAAAGCGCCGCGGCGCGTCCTCCCAGCCGGTCAGGTAGTCGGCGCCGTTCTCGCTCTCTGTCCAGAAGACGCGCCCTAGAACGCTGCGGGTCTCGTTGCGGTGAGTAAAACGCGCCCTGGTAATTTCTTTTGGGTTTCTTACGGGCATGCACTAGTATATGCGGGGCTGCAAGGCTACGCGTAGAGGGTGTAGTCTTCTTGATAGGCAGTTCGGGAGCATACTTATGGGCGAATATGCCAACGATCACAAACCAAAACCGCAGGGCAAGTACCTGCTAGCGCTTTCCATAGCCGCGCTGGGGGTAGTTTTTGGCGACATCGGCACGAGCCCGCTGTACGCGGTGCGCGAAGCCTTTAGCGACCTCTACGGCCTGGCTCTAAACGAAACCAACGTTTTGGGCGTGCTCTCGCTGATTTTCTGGTCGCTCATCATCGTCATCTCCTTCAAGTACCTGACGCTGGTCATGCGCGCCGACAACCACGGCGAGGGCGGCATCATGGCGCTTACGGCCCTGGTCATGCCCAGCAAGCTGCGTCGCGGCAACTGGCGCTTTTTCGCCGTCATGCTGGGTATATTTGGCGCGTCTTTGCTCTACGGCGACGGCATGATCACCCCGGCCATCTCGGTGCTCAGCGCGGTTGAGGGCCTCAAGGTGGCCACTCCAGTTCTGGCCCCCTACGTGATACCGCTGACCGTGGGGATACTCATCGCGCTCTTCGCGCTGCAAAGCCGCGGCACGCAAAAGGTGGGCGGCCTCTTCGGTCCGGTTACCTTCGTCTGGTTCGTAATCATAGCTTTGCTCGGTTTGAACCAGATCGTCCGTAACCCCCACGTTCTGCTGGCGCTCTCGCCTACCTACGCGGTGCAGTTTTTTCTGCACAACGGCATAGCTGGTTTTTGGGTCTTGGGCTCGGTATTCCTGGTGGTGACCGGAGGTGAGGCTCTTTACGCCGACATGGGTCACTTTGGACCGCTGCCCATCCGCCTGACGTGGTTTTTCGTGGTCTTACCGGCGCTGGTGACCAACTACTTCGGCCAGGGGGCGCTCCTCTTGCGCCAACCCCAAGCGGTCGAAAACCCCTTCTACCTCATGGCTCCCAGCTGGGCCACCTACCCGCTGGTGGCGATGGCCACCGCCGCCACCATCATCGCTTCGCAGGCGGTCATCTCGGGCTCCTTCTCGCTGACGCGCCAGGCCATGCGCTTGGGTTTCTTACCGCGCATGACCATCGTACAAACCTCCAGACACGAGATAGGCCAGGTTTACATCCCCACCATTAACTGGATTTTGATGATCGCCACCGTGGGTTTGGTCTTTGGGTTCCGTTCTTCCAGCCGCCTGGCGGCGGCGTACGGCGTGGGCGTAACCACCGACATGGTCTTTACCACGCTGCTCTTCGCGGTCATAGCCTGGAGCCTTTGGAAGTGGCCGCGCTGGCTGGTTTTGGGGCTGGTATCTAGCCTTTTACTAGTAGACCTTAGTTTTTGGGGGGCGACCATCATCAAAGTGCCCGAAGGCGGCTGGTTCCCGCTGGTAGTGGGTTTCATAATGCTGACGGTAATGACCACCTGGTTCCAGGGGCGGACGCTCTTGTCCAGCATCCTGGTAAAAGACGCCTTCCCGCTGGAGCGCTTTTTGGAGAGCATCAAAACCTCCAAAAAACCCCCTCAGCGCGTGCCCGGCAGCGCTATCTACCTCACCCGCAACCCCGACGTAGTGCCGCCGGCGCTGCTCACCAACCTGCGCTACAACCACACCCTGCACGAGCGGGTCTTGATAGTCAGCGTCCTCACCGAAGAGGTGCCGCGGGTGCCGCTGCCGCTGCGCGGTGAGCTGCGTCACCTGGACCTGGGTTTTGACCGCATCGTGCTGCACTACGGCTTCATGGAGCACCCCGACGTTCCCAGCGAACTCTTCGCCATGGTGGAGCTGGACCTCGAGGAAGAGGGGACGTATTTCGTGCTGGGCCGCGAAGCGGTGCTGCCGGAGGGTCGCAAGGACATGCCGCGCTGGCGCGAACAGTTGTTCGCCCTGATGCAACGCAACGCCCTGCCGGCCACGGCCTTTTTCGACCTGCCCGCCGAGCGCACCTTCGAGGTGGGCCAGTTAATCAGAATGTAAAAACTGCCTGCGTCGGTCTGATTATGCGGATAAAGCACCGCAGTTCTGGTGATAAAGCGCTGTTTGAAGAGCAGAGAAGAGCGGCGCTCTGGCCGCTCTTCTCTGCGACGGGGCTTCAGACCGGCTGGGCTATATAGTTTTCCAATTCGTCTTTCCAGGGGCTCAGGCCCAGATCGCCCAGGTGCTCGAGGTAGTAGCGCGCGCCGGCGGCCAGGTTTTGGCGGAAGGCGGCCACCGCCCCCTCGCTGCGGTCGCGCTCTGAGCCAAACTCGCCGGCGATTACGCGGCGCAGATAGTCGG
>Ga0256833_1002448_pt1 | contig 13016 bp, 11 predicted proteins | sample 356284metaG_FD_190535 | JGI IMG/M metagenome (GOLD analysis project Ga0256833, IMG submission 190535) | Hydrothermal vent microbial communities from Mid Atlantic Ridge, Atlantic Ocean - 356-284 | ecosystem: Environmental > Aquatic > Marine > Hydrothermal vents | place: Atlantic Ocean: Mid...
CCCGTCACCTTCAAGCCGCCGATGGTTTCCGGCCTGGCATTACGCACTCGCTCTTCGATGGGGTGCCGGTCGCCGGTGAAAGGTGTGTCGATACGGTCGTAATAGGAAGGCCCTACCTCGCGGAAGAGCAGGTCGACCAGTTCGGCAGGCTTGCGATGGAGTTGCACCATCATATCCAAAAGATACAAACCGGCCAGAATGCCATCGCGCTCCGGCACATTGCCGCGGAAGGCATAGCCGCCCGATTCTTCGCCGCCGATCAGGGCATCCACTTCCAACATCTTCGGCGCGACGTATTTGAAGCCCACCCCAGTTTCGTAAACCGGCACGCCATAACGCTCGCCCAATTTGTTGAGCAGGGTCGTAGTGGAGATCGTCTTCACGATGGGGCCCCGCTGGCCGCGCACCTCCAGCAAGTAATAGGCCAGCAGCGCATACACCCGCAGTTGGTTGACAAACTGGCCGTGCTCGTCGCCCAGCCCTACTCGGTCGGCGTCGCCATCGGTGATCAGCAAAACATCCGCCCCGCGCTTCACCGTTTCGGCCAGGCCGACGTCGATGTTCGGCGGGATGGGCTCGGGGCGCTTCATCTCGGGGAAAATGGGGTTGCGGGTGTTGTGGATTTCCTCCACCACGGTTTTACCGCCCGCCAGCAACCGGCTAAACCAACCCGCCCCGTTGCCCCACATGGGATCCACCAGCACCTTGAAACCGGCCTGTTTGATGGGCCCCAGGTCGACCAGCGTTTTGATGTGCTCGATGTACGCCGGTGCCGGGTCGAAGCGCACCACCAACCCCTGCTGCTCGGCCTCGGCAAGGGGCACCCGTTGCACTTCGCCCTCGGTGGTAGGGATGAGCGCCTCGATGCGTTTCAATCCCTCCGGCGCGATAGCGCCGCCATGCTCATCGCGCACCTTGAAACCGTTGTCGGTGGGCGGGTTGTGCGAAGCGGTAATGTTGACCGCGCCCGCTGCTTTTTTATCCACCACCGAATACGAAATCACCGGCGTGGGGGTTGCGCCCTGGGTCAGGTACACCCGGAGGCCGTTGCCTGCCAGCACCTCGGCCACCGCGGCTGCAAAGTTTTCGGAATGAAACCGTTTGTCGTGGCCGACCACGACCCACGCGCCGGCCTTCCCTTCCTCCAGCAAATAACGGGCAAAGCCCTGCGCCGCCCGTCGCACATTGGCAAAAGTGTAATCCTCAGCAATCCGACCGCGCCAGCCGTCGGTTCCAAACTTAATCTGCGTGCTCATCGCACCCTCCTCAAATGGTGTGGCTCAATTATACCAGCGATGTTTTGGCACCGCGCTGCAAAAAGCACAAAAGAGGAAACCGCTCCAAGGGAAGCGGTAAATACGGTACAATTGCCCCATGACTCCAACCGTTGCCATCGCGATGAGCGGTGGGGTGGATAGTTCCGTAGCCGCGGCGCTGCTGGTGCAGCAAGGCTATCGCGTCATTGGCGTGATGTTGCGCCTGTGGAGCGAGCCGGGCAAAGAGGCCGAAAACCGCTGTTGCACCCTCGAAGCCACCGACCTCGCCCGCCACGTTGCCCGCCTGCTTGGCATTCCCTTCCACCTCATCGACGCGCGCCAACCTTTCCGCCAAACCGTAGTGCAATACTTCCTCGACGGCTACGCCGCCGGGATCACCCCCAACCCCTGCCTGGTGTGCAACCGCCACATTCGCTGGGGGCTGATGTGGGAACATGCCCGCGCTTTGGGCGCCGACCTGCTGGCGACCGGCCACTACGCCCGCCTGCACACCGACGAAGAGGGGCAAGTGCACCTGCTGCGAGGCGTGGACGAGCGCAAAGACCAATCTTACGTCCTCAGCCGCCTCACCGCCGAGCAACTTCGCCACACCCTGCTGCTTATAGGTGGCTATACGAAAGGCGCCATCCGCCAAATGGCACGCCAATTCGGCCTGCCGGTGGCCAACCGCCCCGACAGCCAGGACCTGTGCTTCCTCGGCGGCGGCGATTACCGCGATTTCCTCCGCCGCCACGCCCCCCACACCGTCAGACCGGGGCCCATCTTCAGCGTGACCGGCGAGCACCTGGGCACCCATCGCGGCCTGGCCTTCTACACCATCGGCCAGCGCAAAGGCATCGGCATCGCCGCCGAGCAGCCCCTCTACGTCGTAGCAAAAGACAGCGCACACAACGCCCTCATCGTCGGTCCACGAGAAGCCCTGGGGCAACGCCTCCTCCTGGCTGCCGAGGCCAACTGGATTATCCCACCCCCCACCTCCCCCTTTCACGCCACGGTGCAAATTCGCGCCACCGCGCGCCCGCAACCGGCCACCATTTCGCTTCTGGACAGCAGGCGCTTCCGGGCCGAATTCGACGCCCCCCAACGGGACATCACCCCCGGGCAGGCCGCTGCGATCTACCTGGGCGACGAATGCCTGGGCAGCGGCATCATCACGTCTTCCGAACCCTCAAGGAGCGAGGCACCATGACCCTCCCGGCTTTCGTTTTCGGCGCCCTGCTCGCCACCCTCTACGGCAGCCTGTTCCACCTCTGGAAAGGCGGCTCGCCGCTCCGCCTGTTGGCCGACCTGATCTTCGCCTGGCTCGGCTTCTGGGGCGGGCAAGCCCTGGCCGCCGCGCAGGGGTGGCAATGGGGCATGGTCGGCCCCCTTCATTTCCTCGTCGCCAGCCTGTTCGCCCTGGTTGCTCTCGCCGGGGGGCACCTCTTACTGCCCCCACCACCCGATTCATCACACTAATTTCACTAATCAAACTAATTCTCAAAAACGCAAACCGGTGGTATAATGGCGGCGTTGTCAACACCACCCCGGGCTACGGCCCGAAAAACCGGGGAGCCTTTATGAAACTACACGAGTACCAATCCAAGCAAATCTTTGCAAAGTATGGCGTTCCCATTCCCAAGGGGCGCGTCGCGGCCACAGCAGCAGAAGCCCGGCAAATTGCCGAGGAACTGGGTGGCCGCGTGGTCGTTAAAGCCCAAGTTTTGGTGGGCGGGCGCGGCAAAGCAGGCGGGATCAAACTGGCCAAAACCCCCGAAGAAGCCGAAGAGCGCGCCACCGAGATCCTGGCGATGAAGCTCAAGGGGCTGCCGGTGCGCAAAGTGCTCATCGACGAAGCCGCCAACATCGCCAAGGAAATCTACCTGGGCATCACCAACGACCGGGCAGCCCGCAAGCCGGTGATGATGGCCTCCGCCGAGGGCGGCGTGGAGATCGAAGAAGTCGCCCGCACCATGCCGGAGAAAATCATCAAAATCCACATCGACCCGCTGCTCGGCCTGCGCGGCTACCAGACCCGCGACCTGGCCTTAGGCATCGACCTCCCCAAGGAACACTGGAAAGCCTTTAGCAAGGTGTGTTTCGGCCTGTGGGAAGCCTACCAAAAGAGCGACGCCACCTTGGCCGAAATCAACCCGCTGGTCATCACCGACGAGGGCGAGATCCTGGCGGTGGACGGCAAGATGATCATCGACGACAATGCCCTCTTCCGCCACCCCGACCTGGCCGAAATGCGCGACCTGGACGTCGAAGCCCCCGAAGAAACCGAAGCCCGCAAATACGGCCTCTCCTACATCAAACTGGACGGCAACATCGGCTGCATGGTGAACGGCGCCGGACTGGCCATGACCACGATGGACGTCATCAAACTCTACGGCGGCGAACCGGCCAACTTCCTGGACATCGGCGGCGGTGCCAACGCCGAAAAAGTGGCCGCTGCCTTCCGCATCATCCTCTCCGAGCCGAACGTCAAAGCCGTCCTCATCAACATCTTCGGCGGCATCACCCGCGGCGACGAAGTAGCCCGCGGCATCCTCGCAGCGATGGAAGAGGTCAAACCGCAGGTACCCATGGTCGCCCGCATCGTCGGCACCAACGCCGAAGAAGGCCGCCGCCTGCTGGCCAACGCCAACATGATTACCGCAGAAACCCTGGTCGAAGCGGCCCAAAAAGCCGTTGCCGCCGCGAAGGGAGGCGCCCAATGAGCATCTTAGTCAACAAAGACACCCGCGTGGTGGTGCAAGGCATCACCGGCCGTGAAGGCATGTTCCACACCACCCAAATGGTCGCCTACGGCACCAACGTCGTCGCCGGCGTAACCCCCGGAAAGGGCGGCCAATGGGTGCTGGACGACAAAATTCCCGTGTTCGACACCGTGAAGAAAGCCGTCGAAACCACGGGCGCCAACACCAGCGTGATCTTCGTGCCCGCCCGCTTCGCAGCCGACGCCATCTTCGAGGCCGCCGACGCTGGGGTAGAACTCATCGTCTGCATCACCGAAGGCATTCCGGTGCAGGATATGATGCGGGTGCGCGCCTACCTCGACCAGAAAGGCTCGCGCCTGGTCGGCCCCAACTGCCCCGGCCTGCTGACGCCCGGTGAGGCCAAAGTCGGCATCATCCCCGGCAACATCGCCATCCCCGGCAACGTCGGCGTGGTCTCTCGCTCCGGCACGCTGACCTACGAAGTGCTCTACGCCATGAAACTGCTGGGCATCGGCGCCACCACCACCGTCGGCATCGGCGGCGACCCGATCAACGGCACCAGTTTCCTCGATGCGCTCAAGATGTTCGAAGAAGATCCCCAAACCGAGAAAGTGGTGCTCATCGGCGAAATCGGCGGCACCGACGAGCAAAAAGCCGCCCAGTACATCGCCGACCACATGACCAAGCCGGTGGTGGGCTTCATCGCCGGGCAGACCGCGCCCCCCGGCAAACGCATGGGGCACGCTGGCGCGATCGTGGAAGGCGGCGAAGGCACCGCAGCCGAGAAGATCGAAGCCCTGGAAAAAGCAGGCGTCAAAGTGGCCAAACACCCCGAAGAGATTGCCCACATTCTCAAAGATCTATAAGCACCTTCCTCGCACAAAAACCGCACCCCGCTCCTTCACAGAGCGGGGTGTTTTCATCGACGCCGACATGCTCCCTGGACGACACGCTCCCATCGCCCATGCATAGTCATTGTCAGGAACACTTAGCATGTTTCTGCGCAGTACCACGCATCTCCCCCCATCCCCCTCTCTAACTCGCCGGCTCAGCGCCAGCGCCTCTTACAACCGCGCCTCGATGTATTTCACCGCTTCGCCTACGGTGGTGATGCTCTGCGCATCCTCATCGGAAATTTCGGCGCCGAACTTGTCCTCCAGCGCCATGATCAATTCCACCAAGTCGAGGGAATCCGCTTCCAGGTCCTCCTTGAAGCGGGCTTCCATCGTCACCTTATCGGGATCAACACCCAACAAATCCACGATGATTTCCTTGATCTCTTCAAAAACTTGAGATTCCGCCATGTTGTGCCTCCTGAGCAAAAAGATACGTGTGGCCTAATTGTAACCTGCCCTTACCATCTGTCAAGGTGCAGGCTGACAGCCTCTCCAGGCGCACTCAAATGTTGTAGGTAAGACCATCGTATGGCCAGATCTCTCCCCACTCCCTGGCGGAGGCGTGTCCTTCGTTGACACTCAGGACAGCCTCCGCCTTCCCCCTCCCCTCCCTTACTGAAGGGAGGGGAGGGGGAGGCCGCCGTAGGCGGCGGGGGAGGGGTGAGATCCTGAAAAGTGCTTCTACGACATTTGCTTGCACCGGCCTCTCCCGGCGCGTTGACAAGGCCGTCGCGGGCTGGTAAGATAGTTCACAGCAGGGAACACCACACGATGAAAAAAGTTACGCCCATCGGCAGCCGAAAAGCCGAACACATCCGCATCAACCTGGAAGAAGACGTCCGCTCCAGGCTGAGTACCGGCCTCGAACACTATCGCTTCGTCCATCAGGCGCTGCCCGAGATCGACCTGCAAGCGGTGGACACCTCGCTGACACTGTTTGGGCGGCGCCTGGGCGCGCCGGTGCTGATTTCCTCCATGACCGGGGGCACGGCTGAAGCGGCACGCATCAACCAAAACCTGGCACAGGCGGCGCAAAAGCACCGCGTTGCCCTGGGGGTCGGCTCCCAACGGGCGGCATTGGAACACCCCGAACTGGCCGACACCTTTCGCGTGCGCCATCTTGCACCTGACATTTTGCTCTTTGCCAACCTGGGGGCGGTACAACTGAATTACGGCTACACGGTCGATCACTGCCGCCGTGCCGTGGAGATGATCGAGGCCGACGCCCTCATCCTCCACCTCAACCCGCTGCAAGAAGCACTGCAACCCGAAGGCAACACTCGCTTCAGTGGCCTGCTGCGCAAGATCGAAGCTGTCTGCCGGGCGCTGGAAGTGCCAGTCGTCGTGAAAGAAGTAGGCTGGGGCATCTCGGAACATACCGCCCGCCTGCTGGCCGAGGCAGGGGTGGCCGCCATTGATGTGGCTGGGGCCGGTGGCACCTCGTGGAGTCAGGTGGAAATGCATCGCGCCCCCACCGAGCGCCTGCGCCGCCTGGCCGCCGCCTTCGTCGACTGGGGCATCCCCACCGCCGAAAGCCTGCTGGCTGCCCGTCGCGGCGCGCCTGACCTTCCTCTCTTTGCTTCCGGCGGCCTGCGCAACGGCATCGACATCGCCAAAACCATTGCCCTGGGCGCGGCCTTAGGTGGCATGGCCGGGCGGCTGCTGCACGCCGCAGCGCAATCACCCGAAGCCGTCGACGAGGCCCTCACCCTGGTGATTGCCGAGCTGCGCCTCGCCATGTTCGCTGCCGGTGCTGCTGACCTGCCCTCCCTTCGTCGCACACCGCTGCAACGCCGCGCCCCATGTCCCGAGGAAACTTTATGACTGCCGACCTGACCGTCTTCCAGGAAACCATGCTCCCCGCCGTCGAGCAGGCCATGCAGGCGGTGTTGGCGCGTGCCCGTTGCGAAGACCACGACGACCTGTACCACATGCTGGCCTACCACATGGGCTGGGAGGGGGAGGGAGCCGGCCCCAAGGCCCGCGGCAAACGCATCCGCCCCTTGCTGCTCCTCCTGACCACCGCCGCTGCGGGCGGCAACTGGCACCGCGCCGTCCCTGCCGCCGCGGCCGTCGAACTGTTGCACAACTTCTCCCTCATCCACGATGACATCGAAGACCGCGGCGAGACCCGCCGCGGTCGCCCTACCGTCTGGGCGCGCTGGGGGCTTCCTCTGGCCCTCAACAGCGGCGACGCGCTCTTCACCCTCGCCCACATCGCCATGCTGGAACTCCACCCCCCCGTGGACGCCGAAACCACCCTCATCGCCGCTCGCATCCTCCACCAAACCGCCCTCCACCTCACTCAAGGGCAACACATGGACATTGCCTTTGAGCACCGAGATCTCGTCACCGTGGACGAATACTGGCAAATGGTGGAAGGCAAAACCGCCGCCCTGATAGCCGCGTGCACCGACCTGGGCGCGCTGCTTGGCGGAGCAGACGACACCCATCGCCGCGCCTATCGGGAATTTGGCCGCATGCTCGGCCTGGCCTTTCAAGCCTGGGACGATTACCTGGGTATCTGGGGCGATGCCGCTCTGACCGGGAAATCCACCACCGGCGACCTGCTGGAACGCAAGAAAACGCTGCCCATCCTCTACGGGTTACAACAAGGCAGCGCTTTTGCTCGCGCCTGGGAACAAGGCCACCCCCATACGCCTGCCGAGGTGCCCGCTCTTGCCGCTGCCCTGGAAACCGACGGCGCTCGCGCCTACACCGAAGCCGTCGCCGCCAGCCTGACCACGCAGGCGCTGGAAGCCCTGGACGAAGCCGCCCCCCAAGGTGACGCGGGGGCTGCCTTACGCTCGCTCGCCCATCATCTGCTCCGCCGGGAGCATTAGCCCCCTCGCCCGCGACGAGAAAGCAAACCGTTCCAGGCGTGACATGCTTCCCCCGCGAACTTCAAAATTGAGTATAATAAGAGCAATCTACCCGCAGGAGATCATCACGCAGCCCCACCATCAGCCACCGCTGACGACCGGCTGACGTGCTCCACACACCATCCATCCTAATAAGGAGAGAACACATGGCCAGAAGCCGCTCTGAACAAATGGTTGCCCGATTGCAAGAAATGCAAGCCGCCGTGCCCGACATTGAAGCCTCAGCCGTCGTCTCGGTGGACGGCTTGGTCATCGCCTCGGCATTACCCGCCAACGCCGAAGAAGACCGGGTTTCGGCCATGTCAGCGGCCATGCTCAGCCTGGGCGAACGCATCGCCAGCGAACTCGGTCGCGGCAACATCGAGCAGGTTTACATCAAAGGCGACCAAGGGTACGTGGTGCTGACAGCGGTAGGGGACGAAGCCGTGCTCACCGTACTGGCCCGCAAGGAAGCCAAACTGGGGCTCATCTTCCTGGAAATGCGCCGGGCAGCCGAACAACTCACCGCCATGATTTGAGCCCGCCGACTTATGCCCCCACCGGGAGACGCTTCCATCAGCGCCTCCCGCTTTCTTTGTTTCAGGAGGCACCTCCATGAGCCAGCCCAAGTACATCTTCGTCACCGGCGGCGTGCTCAGTTCCGTGGGTAAAGGCGTCACGGCTGCGGCCTTGGGGCGGGCACTCAAAGAGCGCGGCTTTTCGGTTTCCGCCCAGAAACTCGACCCCTACATCAACGTCGACCCCGGCACCATGAGCCCCTACCAGCACGGCGAAGTGTACGTCTTAGACGACGGCGCGGAAACCGACCTCGACCTTGGCCATTACGAGCGCTTCATGGACGTCAGCCTCAACCGCTACAGCAACGTCACCACCGGCCAGGTTTACGCCGAGGTCATCGCCAAAGAGCGCCGCGGCGACTATCTGGGCGGCACCATCCAGGTCATCCCCCACATCACCAACGAAATCAAACGCCGCATCGCCCAGGTGCCTCAGAGCACGAATGCCGAAATCGTGATCGTCGAAGTCGGCGGCACGGTGGGGGACATCGAATCCCTGCCTTTCATCGAAGCCCTGCGCCAGATGCGCGCCAACGTCGGACGGGAAAACACCCTTTTCATCCATGTCACCTGGTTACCCTACATCAAAAGCACCGGCGAACTAAAAACCAAACCCACCCAACACTCGGTGCGCGAACTGCGCTCCCTCGGCATCCAACCCGACATCATCGTCGCCCGCTCCGACTACCCGGTTTCGGAAAGCGTCATCGAGAAAATCGCCCTCTTCTGCGACGTCGAGCCGCGCGCCGTGGTGCCGATGGTCACCAGCGACGTGCTCTACGAAGTGCCCCTGCTGGTCGAGCGCAGCGGGATGCCCGATTACGTCCTCAACCGCCTGGGGTTGCAAGCCCGCCAGCGCCCCGACTGGAGCGCCTGGGAGCGCATGGTCGCCGAAGCCCGCCGCCCCGACAAGCCCAAAGTGCGCATTGCCCTGGTAGGCAAATATGTGGAATTGCACGATGCCTACCTCAGCGTGCGCGAAGCCCTCTACCATGCCGGGCTGTCCCTGGGGGTAGACGTGGACATCGCATGGGTGCATTCCGCCGATCTGGAAAAAGGCCGCGGCTGGGAAGAAGTCAAGGCCGCCGACGGCATCTTGGTGCCCGGAGGCTTTGGCGACCGGGGCATCGAGGGCAAAATCCTGGCCGCCCGCTACGCCCGCGAGCGTAAGGTGCCCTATTTCGGCCTCTGCTTAGGCATGCAACTCATGGTGGTGGAATTTGCCCGCCATGTCCTCGGCGACGAGAGCGCCAACTCCACCGAATTCGACCCCGGCACGCCTCATCCCGTGATTGATTTGATGCCCGACCAGCGCGGCATTGTGGATATGGGCGGCACCATGCGCCTTGGGCTGTACCCCTGCGTGGTGCAATCCGGCACCCGCGCTGCCGAAGCCTATCGCCAAAACGAAGTCCAGGAGCGGCACCGCCACCGCTTTGAATTCAACAACGCCTACCGGGAGGTGCTCGGCCAGGCCGGGATGGTGTTCTCCGGCCTTTCCCCCGACGGGCGCTTGGTGGAAATCGCCGAACTGCGCGACCACCCTTTCATGTTAGCCACCCAGTTCCACCCCGAGTTCCTTTCCCGTCCCAACCGCCCCCACCCGCTGTTCGTGGCATTCCTGAAACACGCCGCCCAACGCGCCACCGACCGCGCCGACGCCTGACGCCGGCCACCCTTCTTTCTCTCACAGCCACACCACCAGAGTGGCTTTCACGCCGCTCTTTTGCTTTTCTCCCTCTTTCATCCCTTTTTCTTCCCTTTGAGATGAGGACGGATAACGCTCTCTCAAGTACACTGTAACCACCTGAACAACACAAAACGACCATTCAATAACAAGACTTACGCAGTTTGGAAAACATCCATGCAGGTTGTGCGCTCACCTCGACAGTCAAGGTCTGTCTCCCCCTCTCCCGCCGGGAGAGGGGCAGGGGTAAGGGCGAAAAACAGGGTAAACCTCCCTTCTCCCCTCACCTCCCCCACCCCCTCCTCTTTCAAAGGGAGAGGAGGGGAGCCTGAGCATCTGGAAAACTGTGCTCGTGGTGCAACTGCGTAACCCCTGTTACTAAGAGAGGGAAGGGGGGAAAGCCGCTCCTGAGCGGAAGCGCCGCCAGGCGCTGAAGCCGAAGGGAGGCGGCTGGGGGATAAGTGAGATCAGATTTAGAGCGACAAAATAGGGAATTTCCCCGGCGCACCGCGTCTCCTCCATTTTTCATCCTTAACGGACGAGGCGCGAACGCCCCTTTGCGGGTACACTACAGACGCTTGAATGCACAAGCAACGATTGAGGGCGATACCCTCGCAACATCCCGACTTTTGGAGGTTCGACCATGTTGAAGAAAATGCTACCGTTTATCGGTGTTCTCGTTTTTGCCTTGAGTCTGGTAGCCTGCCAGGCTGCCCCCACCGCCGCACCGGCGCAAACCGCATCCGACACCGCAGTGACGACCGCCATGCCCGGCATGGGCAACGGCGCAGGCAACGGCCCGGCCACAGGCCGCGGTCAGGGCGCAATGCGCGGCCAAGAAGCCCACGACGAAGATGAGCACGGCGGCCCACCCGAGGGCATGAACCCCGCCGAAAACATCCCCACCCCCAGCGACACCAACCTCACCGACGCCGAAAAGGCCGACCTGCTGCACATGCGTGAGGAAGAAAAACTGGCGCGCGACGTTTACCTCACCCTGTACGACAAATGGAGCGCGCAGGTGTTCAGCAACATCGCCCGCTCTGAGCAAATGCACATGGACGCGGTCGGCACCCTGCTCCAGCGCTACGGTCTCGATGACCCCGTCGCTCAAACCAACGACGCCCGCGGCGTGTTCAATGACCCCAAACTGCAAGACCTCTACAACCAACTGGTGGAGAAAGGCTCTGCCTCCCTCGTCGATGCCCTCACCGTGGGCGCCACCATCGAAGACCTGGACATCAAAGACCTGAATGAGGCCATCGCCCGCACCACCCACGCCGACATTCAGACCGTGTACGAGCGCCTGCGAGAAGGCTCTTACCACCACATGAAAGCCTTCGTGAGCAACCTGCGGGCCAACGGCGCCGACTACTCGCCGCAGTTCATCTCTGCCGAAGAATTCCAGCACATCCTGGAAAGCACCCCCGGCCACGGCGGCGAACATGGCGAAGGCCGCGGCCAGGGGCACGGGCAAGGCAAAGGCCACAGTCAGGGCGGCTGTGGCAACGCCACAAACCCCCACATCACCCCCACGCCGTAAGTTTGCACCTCGGGTTGACATTTCAGGGCAGAGGCCAACCGCCTCTGCCCTTTTTCACGTCCCCTTCGCCCCCCTATCGGGCGCGACACGAAAGTTTCCCCTGCTCGCCTCGCCCACTACCCCGCGGAGGAAGCCGCCTTCTTATCCCAACCCCTGCTCCCGGGCATAACGGGCCGCCTCGGCGCGGGTGCGCACACCCAATTTCTGCAAAATATTGCGCACATGGGTCTTCACCGTGGTCTCGCTGACGCCCAATTCGGCGGCAATCTCCTTGTTGGTCAGACGGTGTGCCAGCAGGCTGAGCACCTCCAACTCTCGTTGCGTCAATTTCTCACCCGCCACCGCCCCCGGCCCACGGCGCACCTCACGCATCAACATGCGAGTAATTTCAGGATGCAGCACTGGCTCCCCGCGGGCTACCTTGCGCACTGCCTCGGCCAGTTCGGCAGAAGACACCGTCTTGAGCACATACCCCGTCGCCCCCGCCCGCACCGCGGGCAACACCAACCGGTCTTCGCTGGCGCTGGTGAGCACCAACACGCTGGTTTCCGGCGCAACCTGAGGCAATGCCCGCAACACCGCCAACCCATCCATTTCCGGCATCAACAGGTCCAACAGCAGCACATCAGGGTGATATTGCTGCACAGCCTCCAAAGCCTGACGGCCATTCGCGGCCTCGGCCACCACCTCCATATCCGGCTGCGCATCGAGAAACAGACGCAGCCCCTCGCGCACGATTTGATGGTCTTCAGCGATCACCAGGCGGATCATGCGGCTTTCCTCCGTTCCACTTCGATCCAGGTGCCCTGACCAGGCGCCGTCCGCAGGCGGAAATCAGCGCCCAGGCGGGCAGCGCGCTCCCGCATCCCCACCAGCCCCCAGTGGCCGGGCGAGATGGCCTCCGGGTCGAAGCCTTGGCCATCGTCCTCCACCCGTAGGCGGAAAGCAGGTGGTTGTAGCCAGAGGTGCACCTGTACCCTGCGCGGCCGTCCGTGGCGCACGGCGTTGGTCAGGGCCTCATAGGCAATGCGATAGAGTTCGGCCTCTTCCTCGGCGCTCAGGCGGCCTGTGCCCTCTATCTTCAACGTAATGGGCAGGCCTTCGGCCTCCTCCAGCGAGCGGGTAAAATCGGCCAACGCTTCCGCCAGCGTCTTCCCGGCCAGAGCCGGTGGCCGCAGGTCGGCAATCAGCGCCCGCAGGTCGTTGGCGGCTTCGTGAACGATGCGTCGGGTTTGTGCCAGGCGTTGGCGCGCCTGAGCAGGGTCGGCCTTCAACAACATCTCGGCGGTGCTCAGTTGCAGTTCCACGCTGAAAAGGGCCTGGCTGACCGAATCATGTAGTTCCCGCGCCAGGCGCTGCCGCTCTTCCAACCGCGCTTGCACGGCGGCCAACTCGTCCAGTTCCGCCTCCAAACGGCGCACCATCTCCTGGGCATCGGCAAAATAGCGCTCGGCAAACGTGCGGCGGGAAGG
>Ga0256833_1002449_pt1 | contig 13008 bp, 14 predicted proteins | sample 356284metaG_FD_190535 | JGI IMG/M metagenome (GOLD analysis project Ga0256833, IMG submission 190535) | Hydrothermal vent microbial communities from Mid Atlantic Ridge, Atlantic Ocean - 356-284 | ecosystem: Environmental > Aquatic > Marine > Hydrothermal vents | place: Atlantic Ocean: Mid...
TCAATATTTTTAACCATGGTTCAAAAGAGAGTAGGGGGGTATTTTTTGAAATCCACTCCAACTTTGGAAAATAGAAGAGTTTATTGTAGCGTTTACACCAAAAGAAACAAGGAGTTAATAGTAACAGCAGTAAAATAGATGGTGTTGCAAAAGTAAAGTTCATTGCTTTAATTGTAGCTAAATTATTATTTAGAAGGATTTGTTTATTTAATAATTTATAATTCTTGGAATTTATGGGTATTTTGGATACCCCACAAGGGGTATAGTTACTCTTCGATAACTCGTTTATTTGTATCTTGGATTGGTCTATTGTTTGGGTGTCCAAATAGAGCTGTGAATTTCTCTGCTTGTTCTTTGCTTACGGTAAGTGGTGTTTTGTATACATGCCATTTTACCTGCTCACTACATGGTGGAGTTGTCAATGACCCTGTAAATTTATAGTAATCTTTATTGGTTGGCATCAAAGCTTTTACCTCATCACTTGTTAATCCACATTTTACAGCTGTTCCCTCTTTCTCTTTTAGAGTTGGAAATTTTTTCCATATTTTTGCTAATACAGGGTTTTCTGCTCCCTCTTTAAACATTACAGCTACAACAGCTAGTTTACCATCGTCTGTCGCATGAACAAAGTGTGCTTCTAGTGGGAACTTTTTACCATTAATATTGTTTTCACTAGGTGTATGGAAGTGGAACTGTTTGAGTTTATATTTTGCTCCATCAATGTTCAATACACTACCATCAGCAATATTGATTTGAACTGTATGCCCATTATCTATAATTGTCTCTGAACCAGTTGTATAGTTTAGGTCAAGAGCAGGTAGCTCTACATCTTTTGTAGCTACTACATTGATAGGAGATTGCTGTTTACCCTCTGAACACATATTAAACTTTTTATTTAATTCACTCCAGTGGCTAGGAGCTACATCTCCTGTATATCCCCAATGTTTTGCGTGATGATGTGCTTCTTCTTCTTCTGTATGAACTGTTTTACTACATCCTGATACCAATAGTAGAGCTGTTAATGCGATTGTTGAGTAGGTCGTGATTTTTTTCATATATAGTGTCCTTTTTAAGTGTGTTATGAATTTTATCAAAAAAACTTATATTTTTTCTATAATTTTTAATTTTTAAGATAAATTATAGATATTTTTTTACTAATTTCCTATTTCTCTACTTTTTTTATCATTTTTATTGATTTTAAGGATAAAAAAATAGTGTTTTACTTTTTTTGGATATAGTTAATTATTAAAAAAAATGAGGAGTTTTTGATTATGTATGTAAGGGTTTATAATAATAGATTAATCAAAGTATATAGTGGAGAGGATTTAAAGAGTTCAGAGATGATAAGTAAGCTTAAAGGTAGAGGCCTTGCAGGGTTTACTATCCGAGATAGAGATGGAGATATTCAATTTTATGATAGAGAGGTAGTATCATCATCAGAGTTACAGATGATTATTAGAAATTTAAAAACGGTTACAGTAGCTATCAAAATGAGTGATGATGAGGTAATTGACTATTTTTATACTATTGCAAAACTTCAACTGATAGAGCATAATAGAGACTCTTTTAGAGAGAATGAACTTTATGAGTGGATGAATGCTGTTATAGATTCAGGGATTATAAAGAGTTCTATTTGGCAGAATGTAAAAGATAATGTTTATTTTAGACTAAGTGAAAGTGGATTTTTACTTAAGGATTAATTGTTTAATACTGTTTATTAAAATTATTTTAATAGAAAATCAATCATCAAATAGTGTAACAAATAAGAAAAAAGCATATAATATATAACTTTTTTAAAAAAAAGTTATATATTTCATTTTTGTAACACATTTGGACTCTATAATCCTTCTATATTTTCAAAACAAAGGATTCAAATGAAATTTTTAAAAACAGTAGCTATGTTAGCACTATTGGTTATGTCAGCAAATGGAGCAAAAGTGACATGGGGTGCAGATGGTAAACCGATTATTGAAGCTTCTTCTACACCTGTTAGAGGTTGTATACAAGGTGGGTTAGAAGATTTAGGTAAAGAGACAAACTCAACAATAACTACTCCTAAACTTCACTGTTCTTAATATAGCTCTTTGCTCCTGCCATTAGCAGGAGCAATAATTTTGGCTACCACTTTCCTTTTGCTATATCTAAAATAGTCAAAGGCACATCAGCAGTAGTTGGTAAATCTACAATTCCTATATCTATAGTAGCAAAGCTAAGAGCTTTTCCTATAGCTACACTAGGATTAGATGGTCTAAAGGCAAATTTATCAGTAGCAATCTGTTGAATCTCTTTTGATAGGAGAAAGTTTATAAATGTTTTTGACGCATTTTGTATTTTTTTATCTTTTGCTACAATAAATGCTGGGTGGTCATTGAGTACAGATTTTTCAGGATAAGTCACTTTGATATTGTTGGAATATTTTTCTAATAAATCAGGAACCATATTCTCATAGGTAAATATTGTCGTATATTTTAATCTATTGGTTTTAAAAGTTCTAGTAAGTTTTCCTGTAGATTTTTCATTATGGTTTGTAGCTTTCCAAAAGTTATTCATATATTTTTGAAATTCAGGATTATTTAGCTGTTTTTCTGTCAAAGGGTCATAACTATCAAAATAGGTGTAGGCTTTAGATAGAAGAGTCACAAATCCTGAGTTTGATTTTTCTGGGTCTGTAAATGCTACTCTCATTTTACCAAATTTTTTATATTTAGGCGAAATCTCTTCCCATTTTTTATTGGCAACTTGCTCTACATTTGATAGATTATAGGGTTTAGTAAGATTTTCATCTATAATTTTTGCTTTATCTGCAAATGTTACCATTACTAATGGGCTATAAACCAAGGGTGTACTATCTACCTTATCAAACTTATCATAAAGTAATCCAGATAGAGAACTTGCAGGACTCTCTATGCTACATTTATCAAGATTACCATCATTTAATCTCTTCATCATCTCCCCAGAGCCTTTATAGATAACTTCTGTTGAGATATTTGGGTACTCTTTGTTAAACTTAGGTAAGATAGCTTCTATCCACTCTTTTTTCTCTGAAGCCATACAGATGACAATGGCTGATTTCTCTTTTTTATCAAGTTTGCTATGTATCCACTCTTTTGCATTAGTAAAATTTTTGTTGAGCATACTTTTCCACTCTTCTACAGACGCATTAGCACTATTTGACATAGCTAGAATAAGTGAAATAGTTAAAATAGATTTAGTTTTCATTTTATATCCTTAAAATAATTTTTTATTAAGTTGAAATCTAACATATTTAAATTTCATTAAAATTTTAGCAGATTACTCTTTATGTTATGTTATATTACTTTTATGAAAATAGCAAGTATAGATGTAGGACTCAAACGGATAGGTTTAGCAATCTGTTTAGATGGAAATATTGTCTTTCCACAAGATGCAATCCTAAGAAAAAATAGAAATCAAGCTTCTCGTGATGTGAAATTATTTTTAGAAGAGTGGGATATTGATATATTGGTAGTTGGATTGCCTAAGGGTGGTTCTACTGAAGAGGAGATGGAGAGACGAATTAGACATTTTGTATCTCTCTTGAATCTTGATAAGATAAAGGTTGAGTATCAAGATGAGCAATGGAGTTCGATAGAAGCCAAAGAGTTAACAAAAGGAGTCTTTCGTCATAAACGTGATGGAAAGATAGACTCTATCTCAGCCAAGATTATTCTGGAGCGTTGGTTATGAAGAGAAAATGGAGTGTAAAAAATATACTAAAAGAGCTTATATCGACTCTACTTTTACTTTTTATTCTATCACTTGTTGTAAATTATATTAGAAAGCCAGAGGTAAATGGAGATATATATAGTTTAAAATTGACCGATATTTATAATAAACCCTTAGATATGGATAAGTATAAAAATAGACCATTGGTTGTACATTTTTGGGCGACTTGGTGTCCTATTTGTAAGCTAGAGGCTTCCAACATAGATTCACTCTCTAAAAAATATAATCTACTCTCTATCGCTGTCAATTCAGGTTCTAATAAAAAGATAGGAGATTTTATGAGAGAGCATAATCTAAACTATAGAGTAGTTAATGACAATAGTGGAGAGTTGTCAAAAGAGTTTGGTATCGAAGCCTATCCTAGCACATTGATTTATGACCGAAATGGAAAATTAAAATTTTCCGAAGTAGGCTACACTACCACATTAGGGTTACAAGCAAGAATAGAGTTAAGTAATTAATTGTAAATTTTAACATTATCTTCACACTTGGATAGTATAATTTGATTATGAAAAAAATTATACTATTAACATTATTAATTATCGGAATTGGAAATGCAACAATGTATCAAATTGTGCATTTAAAAAGAGGTAGTTCTTTGAATGTACGTGAGATACCAGAGATACGCTATAGAACAGCAGTAGGAACTATTCCTGCTTTTGCTACAGGAATCAAGATACGACAATGTAAATATAATAGTCAAGGTCAAAATTGGTGTTATATCTCTTATCCTCAAGGTGCTTCACATTTAGAGGGGTGGGTAAAACGCTCTTATTTAGCTCCCATGAGAGGTGCTTCAACTTCAAAACGACATATAGAGAATTTTTTGCAAAATTTTTATAGAGCAGATGAGGAGGATTTTTTAGATAAGCTTCACTCTTTATATAGATTTCCTATGCAACAGTATATGTGGAGAAAAAATGTCTCTTTGATGCAGTTACGTTCTCAAAAGGTTCGTTTTTATAAAAAATGGGGAAAACGTGATTATCGTTTGACCCATTTTAAGATTTTAAAACGTCGCTCAAACTATATTGATGTTCAAGCAACAGTACGTTGGAGAGTCAAAGGTTATAAAGCATTTAAAGAGGGTAGAGATATACAAAAGCTTAGATTACTTCCTATGGGGAACAGTTTTAAAGTATTGGCACTAAAAAATCTAAATCATTGGGTAAAACCAGAGCCGAAAGTAGAAGAACAAAATCTAACTGTTCCACCAACTGTAGCTAAGTTAGAAGAGTCGATAGATTTAAATAAAACAGTAGTTAATGTTGGTTATTACATTAAAGTTGGCTCATTTTTTGGAGAGATTAATCCAATATTCCTAAAGAAAATAAGTAGTTTAGGTTACCCATATGTTGTGCAAAAGGCTATTAATCCTAAGAATAGTAGAAGCGTAATTCGTAGGGTTTTAATTGGACCATTTAAATCAGAGAGTTTAGTAAAAGAGTCATTAGCATCAGTACGAGAAAAAATCAATAAAGATGCTTATATCCAAACGATTAAAAAGTAATCTATCCCACAGTTTTAAACTGTGGACTCTCTAAATTGGATTCTCTATCATCAAGCTCTTTATCTCTTCGCTTATCTTTTATTCGTTTTCTTTTCATTAGCTGTTTTGCTAGTTCTCTCATGTTTTCTGTGGTATCACTCTCATCGACTATCTCTACTCCCAAGAGCGTCTCTACACAATCTTCTAGTGTCAATATACCCTCTGTTTGGTCATAATTATCTTTGACTAAAAACATATGTTGTTTCTTTTTTATAAACATATCCAATGCTTTATCTACAGGAAAGGTCTCATAGATAGAGAGCATTTTATCTTGAATACTTGCAATGGTAACAGAATCATCAACTAGAGATTGTTTAAAGATTTTTTTGGTTAAAACAATACCTGTTACATCTTCAATACTTTCATGATAAATTGGGATTCTAGAAAATTTAAATATCTCCTCTTGGGTATCCATCACTTCTCTAATAGTCATATTCCCCTCAATAGCAAAAACAACAGAGCGTGGAGTGAGAATATCATTTACCTTTTTCTCATCTAATCTTAGTACATTTTCTATAAAATCAGACTCTTTCTCGTCTATGACTCCTTCATCTTCACTAATAAGCATACTCTCTAAGAGTTCATCTTTGGTGGTGGTAGCTTCATCTTCTTGACCTTTTGATATTTTGTCAGTAACAAGTAGTGTTATCAAGACAATAGGGTAGGTTATAAAGATAAAAAATTGGATAATTCTAGCTGATATAGGAGCTAGGGTTTTCCAGTAAATTGCACCAATAGTTTTTGGAATAATCTCTGAAAAGAATAAAATTGCAAAAGTCAATATAATGGATACATAGACCATTGCACCATCTCCATATAGTTTAGATGCTTGAGCCCCTACGACAGCAGCACCTAATGTATTGGCAATGGTATTTAAAATCAGAATAGATGCAATAGATTTGTTGATATTCTCTTTGTGAGAACGAAGTAGTTCACCTGTTTTGGGTTTCTCTTTTTCCAGAACAGAGACATAAGACATCTGTACCGAAAGAAGTACAGATTCAAGGATAGAACAGAGGAAGGAGATTCCCACAGAGAGTAGAAAGAAAAGTATCAGATAACTCATTTAATTAAATAAACCTTTATAGTAAAATAATAGTCGCAAGACCTAAAAAGCTGAAAAAACCTACTATATCTGTAACCGTTGTTAAAATAACGGTACTGCCAATAGCAGGGTCAATCTTCATTTTCTCTAATATAAGAGGAATGGTTGCTCCAAAAAAACCAGCCATCAAAAGGTTGATAATCATAGAGAGGGCAATAACAAAACCTAGATTTTCAATGCCAAACCAAACGGTTGCGATAGTACCAATTATTATAGCAAATAAGAGACCATTTAATAATGAAATTGTAACCTCTTTTATAATAATTCTTTTAGCATCACTTGGAGATATATCTTTTAGTGTTAGTTGTCTAACAACAACAGTTAAGGTTTGTGTTCCTGCGTTTCCTCCCATTGATGCTACAATAGGCATGAGTATAGCAAGGGCTACCATATTATCTAGTGTATTTGCAAAAAGCCCAATAATCAATGATGCAATAATAGCTGTAATCAGATTTATACCCAACCAAGATGCTCTCTGTTTGGTTGCTTTTATAACCTCTTCATCATCTTCAATATCATCTTTTAGACCAGCTAGATTATATATCTGTTCGGTTGCTTGTTCTGAAATAATATCATGAATATCATCAGAAGTTATTCTACCTAATAGCCTATTATCTTTTGAAATTATGGGTATTACAAATAGGTCATACTCTTTGACCCAATTTACAACATCTTTAATATCATCTGTATCATAAGCTGTTATGGGTATATAGTTATCATCAGACTCTTGGATATTTTCTTTGAAACTTTTATCAAAGTCAAATGTCAATAAATCATCTAAATCTATACTATAAAGTAGGGTAGAGTCCTCTTTCGTAATAAATATATTATGCACATTCTCTAACTCATTAGACTTTTTTAGTTTAGAGAATCGTTTAATAGCATTATGAACAATCTCATCTTCATTAGCTTTAAATAGCTCAACTTGCATGTATGAACCAGCTTCATCTTCATCATAAGATTGAAGTTTGGTAATATCTTTTTGGTCAGATTTATCGAGTCGTTTAAATACTTCTGATGCAATATCTTCATTATGCTCTTCAAGCTCCTGCATAAAGTCAGCTTGGTCATCACTCTCTAGCTCTTTTACAGCTTTGGCAAGGTCTTTTACCTCTACTGAAGCTATCATGTCATCAAAATATCTATCAGGAAGTTCTAGTGCAACATCTCCCAAAATCTCTTTTGGTATGAGTTTAATAGCTTCTGAAAATTTATCTTCATCATATTGTTTAAGTATATTTACTATTTCTGAGAAGTGAAGCTCCTCTTGATTGTGTGCTTCTAAATGTTTTTTTAACTCTTGCATCTTAAACCACCTCTATTTTTTGGGAATTATAGCTTAAATAGTTAAAAACAGTTTTATTTAAAACTGTTTTTAATCTTTATTGATTATCTCTTTTTTAAGTTAAAATTATATATGATATAAGAGTACTTAAATAGTAAATTTTTAAAAGGAACATATTATGAAAAATAGTAAACTACTATTGGTTGTAACACCAGTAATCCTTGTAGCTCTTCTACAAGGTTGTACCCCAAAAACAGCAGGTGCAGATTCAGCCTATTTAAATAAAAATAGAGGTGCTGCAGGAGCTCAAATATCAAAAGCAGAAGCAGAGCAGTATAGTAGACAGCAAGGTTTAACTGCTGATGAGATTCGTCTAGAAAATATGAAACGACATCAGACAACTGATGCTATTCAAGAGGGTGCAGCTGCAGCATCGAGTGTATCTCAGGCTACAACTGGTGCCGTAGATGCAATTAATAGTCTTAAGGGGCTTTTTGGAAGATAGTTGGAAGATAGAGAGAAGAGGTAACTCCTCTTTTCTACTAGAAAGGATTGATTTTATGAAAAAAGCTCTACTATTGTCGCTCTTTGTTTTAGTTTTTATAGGGTGTTCAAATGATTATCCTACTTATAGTATACCTCCCAAAAAGACCTTTGTTAAAGAGGAGAAAAAAGAGCCTACTTTAACCTCTAAAGCTATTTCAAAAGATGACCATCGTTATGACGAGCGTTATAGGAACTTTAACTATAATAGATTAGGGTATAGCAATAATCAGGGTGGATATTATGGATATTATGATAGAGATGGTTATTTCTATAATAATCAATACTATAATTATAATGACCGATATAGATATGAAGATAGATATAATAGAAGAGGTCTCTTTGATAGAGAACGAGAGTATAATAGAGGTTATATAGATAATCAATGGAATAGAAACCATAGAAATAGAGGTTATATCACTCAGCCGATTCCTGCTCGTGTCTACCACCCTAGAGAGGGTGTGATAGAGTATGGAGATATTAGTTATCAAAACTCTCCTGAAAATATAAAAAATCGTATTGATAATCGTGGGTATTAGTAGGGTCGATTATATCGACCACTACATCTAAATTAATTCGTTCAAACTCTCTTTACAAGCTTTAATAGCCTTTTCAATCATCTCATCTGTGGTAGCTATAGATATAAATCCTGTCTCATAAGAAGAACATGCTAAATAGACCCCTTTTTCTAGCATCTTGCCATGAAATTTTCCAAATAGTTCAGAGTTGTTCTCTAGTGCATCATTAAAGTTTTTAACCTCTTTATCTGAAAAGTAAAATCCAAACATAGAGCCACGAACAGTAGTTACCATTGGTATATTTAACTCATCAGCAGAGGCTTTGAATCCCTCCATTAATCTTGTTGCTCTCTTTTCTAATATTTTATATATAGTTGGGTCTGCTTTTAGCTTTTTAAGGCTTGTCAATCCTGCACTCATAGCTACTGGGTTACCAGATAGTGTTCCTGCTTGATATATTGGTCCTTCTGGAGATAGCTCTGCCATTATCTCTTTACGTGTTCCAAATGCACCTACTGGCATACCTGCACCGATTACTTTTCCTAGAGTTACAATATCTGGTTTAACTGCTCCAATACCTTGATACCCTGTGATAGAGGCTCTAAATCCACTCATTACCTCATCAAAGATAAGTAATGCTCCATGTTCATCACACAATACTCTTAACTCTTCTAAAAATGCTTCATCAGCAGGTACTAATCCCATATTTCCTGCAATAGGTTCGATAATCACTGATGATACACCATTCTCACTTTGTGCAAAACATGCTTTTACCGATTCTATATCATTATAGGTTGCCAAAAGTGTATGCTTGGTCAAATCGGCAGGAACTCCTGGGCTAGATGGGCTTCCAAATGTTGCCATACCTGAACCTGCTTGAACCAAAAGAGAGTCAGCATGACCATGATAACAGCCTGTAAATTTGATAAAATCATCTCTTTTTGTATATCCTCTTGCTAGACGAATAGCAGACATTACAGCTTCTGTTCCAGAACTTACAAAACGTACCTTTTCTATACTATCAAACATCTCAACAATCTCATTTGCCAAATCTGTTTCGCCTAATGTTGGTGCTCCAAAACTTAGCCCTCTCTTTACAGCTTCTATTACAGATTTCTCTATATCTTTATCTGCATGACCCCAAATAAGAGGACCCCAACTCTGAACAAAATCTATATATCTATTTCCATCAATATCTATCAGCTCTCCACCCTCTCCACGCTCTATAAAAACAGGTGTACCACCAACAGATGAGAATGCTCTAACAGGAGAGTCAACACCTCCAGGGATTACTTGATATGCCTCTTTAAATGCCAATTCACTTTTTTTGTAACTCATTTACTATCTATCCTTGTTATCCAAAATATTTATCAAATTATAGCCTAAAATCCCTACTGTGGTATCTTTAATCATGGATATTAACTATTTTGCATTTAAATTTGGTTATAATTCTAACAATTATAAATAGATGAAGGAGAGAGAATGGGTAGAGCATTTGAGTACCGTAAAGCAGCAAAGATGAAGAGATGGGGGGCGATGTCCAAGATTTTCCCTAAATTGGGAAAAATTATTACGATGGCAGCCAAAGCAGGAGTTCCTGACCCTGATATGAATCCTCGACTTCGTACAGCTATTCTTACAGCAAAAGCTCAAAATATGCCAAAGCACAATATCGAAGCAGCGATTAAAAGAGCTACAGGTAAAGACTCCATAGATATTAGAGAGATTCATTATGAGGCAAAAGGTCCTTATGGAACACAATTTATTATTGATTGTGCTACTGATAATGGTACAAGAACAGTTGCTAATGTAAAAGCAATATTGGTAAGAAATAGAGCAGAAATGCTTACCTCTGGTTCTCTAAATTTTATGTTTACACGTAAATCTGTTTTTACCTTTGATAAAAGAGATGATATGGATATAGAAGAGATTGAGCTAGAGTTGATAGATGCAGGTCTTGAAGAGATAGAAGAAGATATAGAACCACAAGATAATGGTGATGACAAAGATATTGTTAGAGTTTTTGGTGCATTTGAGGCATTTGGAGATTTATCTAAAGCACTTGAAGAGATGAAGATTGAAGTTACTAAAGGGGAACATCAATATATTGCTAATATGCCAATTGATTTAACAGATGAACAGATGGAAGAGTTAGATGTATTGATTGATAAGTTAGAAGAGGACGAAGATGTTCAGGCTGTTTATACAAATATCAATTAAAAATTGGTCGGAAATCCGACCTTAATCTCTCTTTTTGAATTGAGCTTCTACATAAAAACTCCCAAATGGAATAATTGAAGCTATAAAAAATATAAATGCTTCTTTTTTAGAAAATGGTACTTCTTCGGTTGCAATAATAAGTTGATAGACAAATGCTATAAATAAAACTCCATGAATCATTCCTGCTATTTTGGTTGCGATTGGAAATCCTCCCATATATTTTAAGGGCATTGCTACAAATAGCAAAAATATATAAGATAATCCCTCAACTTTATTGATAAGTCTAAACTTTTTTAATTCGGACATTTGTACTCCTATTTTTTAATTTCAGTATATCAAAAAAATATTAGGTTTCTCTTACTCTCTAAATTTATCAACTTTTAGCTAGAATTCCACTATTAATTATCAATAGGATAAAACAGTATGACAAAATCACTTCTTATAGAGATAGGTGTAGAGGAGCTTCCTGCTATACCACTACTTAAAATTTTAAAAAATATAGAAAAATCATGGAAAAATATCTTAGATGAGTATCGTTTGAGTTCCGATTTTGAGTTTATCTATACTCCACGCCGTTTAGTTTTAAAACATGTGGCTATTAACACTCTACAAGAGGATAAGAGTATTGAACTCTTTGGTCCACCAATGATGGTTGCTTTTCGTGATGGAGTAGTTACTAAGGCAGGAGAGGGGTTTGCTCGTAAGTGTGGAGTAGATTTTGAAGAGCTTGGAGAGATTGAAAAAAATGGAAAATTATGTTTATACTTTAAAAAAGAGGAGAGAGGAGAGGAGATAGAAGTTCTTCTCCAAGAGATGCTTCTAAAATGGTTAAACTCAATGGCATTTGGCAAGATGATGCGTTGGGGAGCAAGAGGTGATGAGTTTATTCGTCCTCTTCGTTGGTTACAAGTCCGTCTTGATAATGACTCTGTTGATGTAGAACTTTTTGGAGTAAAATCAGATACTAAAACCTTTGTTCATCGTATGGTAGATTTTAATGCTGTGCAAGTAGATAATGTAGCCGATTATAAAAAGATTTTAGCTAATGGAAAAGTATCTATCTACCCAAAAGAGAGAGAATCAACTATTTTAGCTCAATTTGATGAACTTGAATCAATATATGATATTACTATTGAGAGAGATAACTCTCTATTGGCTGAAGTTGTAGCTATTACAGAAAATCCAAAAGCTCTTCTTGGTTCATTTGATAAACTCTTTTTAGAGTTGCCCCCTGAAGTGATTATAACATCTATGAAAGAGCATCAACGATACTTTCCTGTATTTAAAAATGGTAATTTAACCAATAAGTTTATAGTAGTCTCAAATGCAGTAACTACTGATTACTCCAAAGTTATTGCTGGAAATGAGAGGGTATTAAAGCCACGTTTGGCTGATGGACTATTCTTTTATCGAAATGATTTAAAACGAGGTCTTGTTACTGATGGACTTGAAAAAATTACATTTATGGACGGTCTAGGTTCTCTAATAGAGAAGATTAATCGTGAAAAAAATATAGCAGGTAAGCTCCTCTCCCTATATATCGAACAGGTAAAAGAGGAGACAAATAAGAGTGCTACGCAACTGATAGAACTTATGGACGAAACTATCTCTTTGGCAAAAGCTGATTTGACTTCAGAGATGGTTTATGAGTTTACAGAGCTTCAAGGTCTTATGGGATATTACTATGCAAAAGCCTTAGGAAAAGATAAGATAATCTATCAAGCTATTAAAGAGCAATATTTCCCATTAGGAGAGGGTGCAGAGCTTCCATCATCTACCTTTTCAGCTATTGTATCTATCTCAATTAAACTTGATACACTAATTGGTCTCTTCTCTATCGGTAAAATCCCAACAGGTTCAAAAGACCCTTTTGCTTTACGCCGTGCTGTTAATGGAATCGTGCGTATGGTTATAAAGTATAATTTATCCTTTAATATAGATGAGGTTATAGATATGCTCAATGAACTCTATAGTGATTATGATACTCAAAAGTTAAAAGAGTTTATTATTGAGAGAATCAAAAAATCTCTAAAAGCAAACCCTT
>Ga0256833_1002450_pt1 | contig 13007 bp, 10 predicted proteins | sample 356284metaG_FD_190535 | JGI IMG/M metagenome (GOLD analysis project Ga0256833, IMG submission 190535) | Hydrothermal vent microbial communities from Mid Atlantic Ridge, Atlantic Ocean - 356-284 | ecosystem: Environmental > Aquatic > Marine > Hydrothermal vents | place: Atlantic Ocean: Mid...
ATTTGTCTTATCGCTTTTTCTGATTCTCCTACCCATTTGCTTAGGATTTCGGGTCCTCTTACTGCTATGAAGTTGGCGCCGCTCTCAGTAGCAACAGCCTTAGCCAACAAAGTCTTACCAGTACCTGGTGGCCCGAACAACAGTATGCCTTTAGGCGGCTCTATACCCATTTCTTCGAACACTTTGGGGTTCTTCATAGGCCATTCAACGGCTTCTCTTAATTGTTGCTTAACGTTCTCTAAGCCACCAATGTCGTCCCAGTGTACCTCGGGCACTTCTACATAGATCTCTCTGATCAGGGTTGGTTGCACGTATTTGAGTGCTTCTAGGAAGTCGCTCATCTTAACCTTTAGGTTTCTCAGCTTATCGGGTGGTATCGACTGGCTAATATCGATCTTTCCTTCTTTCATGAATCTTCTTAGTGCCGCTAGTGCTGCTTCTTTGACCAATGCTGCTAAGTCTGCTCCTGTGTATCCATGGGTCATCTCGGCTATCTTATTGAGGTCAACGTCGTCGTCTAGTGGCATGTTCCTGGTATGTACGGCCAATATTTCTCTTCTAGCCCTCTTGTCGGGTGGCGGTATCTCGATTTCACGGTCGAATCTACCTGGTCTTCTCAGCGCGGGGTCGAGAGCGTCCGGCCTGTTAGTTGCCCCTATAACGATTACTTTGCCACGCTCTTTTAGTCCGTCCATTAGTGTTAGTAGCTGTGATACAACTCTCTTCTCTACTTCTCCCGTAACTTCTTCTCTCTTCGGTGCTATACTGTCTATTTCGTCGATAAAGATTATCGCTGGAGCGTTCTCCTCGGCTTCCTTGAATATTTCTCTGAGCCTCTGCTCCGACTCGCCATAGAACTTACTCATTATCTCTGGTCCATTGATCACTATGAAATATGCCCCTATCTCGTTCGCTAGGGCCTTCGCTAATAGTGTTTTACCAGTACCTGGTGGTCCGTACAGCAGTATGCCTTTAGGCGGCTCGATACCGAGATGTTTGAATAACTCTGGGTGCTTGAGTGGTAGCTCTACTATTTCTCTTATTTTCTGCTTAGCCTCCTCGAGATCACCTATATCTTCCCATGTGACCTTGGGGATTCTCTTGGCTCTTTCAATCACTTCCTTCTGGACGGGCTCCTCCTTGATCTCTATCTCGGTGGAGTCAGTAACATAGACCCTATAGCTTGGCTGTGCCGATACGACTACTAGCTTTATGGTCGCCCCAAATACCGGTATAATTATTTCTTCTCCACGGCTGATTGGCTTCCTTATGAGAAACTGTTTGACATATTCGACGAAGTCCGGTCCAAACCTTATCGGCTCAGTTGGTGCTAGCACGACCCTTGTGGCCGGTTCTACTCTGGTCTTTCTGACAGTTACTATGTCGCCTACACCAACACCTATTGCTGTTCTCATATAGCCGTCTATCCTAATGGCTTCTTTCCCTTCATCTTCTGGATATGCTGGCCATACTTGTGCAACAATACTTCCCTTAGGCCCTGTGATCTCAATGAAATCACCCGTTGATACGCCGAGCTTCTGCATAGTCCTTCTACTAATCCTGGCGATCTTTCTACCTACATCTCTCTGTCTCGCTTCCATGACTCTTAGTCTTGCTTCTCTTTCCCCTGCCATTCTGATCACCTCACACGAAAACCTCCTTCTGTATTATTTTATAGAACCGTTCCTATTATTGTAATACTATACCTCTTTATATAATCTTGTCTCATAGTATGAAACATTATTATGATATTTGGAAAATGACTAAATAACACCTATAAAAGTATAATATGTGCGAGAGAAGTATATAATTGATTAAAAGTATAAGGTAAAGACGTAAAAAATCAGGGTGAGACCATGGTCGAAAGAGTCAAGACAGGCATACCGGGATTCGACGAGATAGTGTATGGGGGAATACCAAAGCGCAACGTTGTACTGCTTAGCGGCGGACCCGGGACTGGCAAGACGATATTCGGACAGCAATATTTATGGAATGGATTACAAATGGGCGAACCCGGAGTTTACGTTGCATTAGAGGAACACCCAGTACAGGTAAGAATAAATATGCGCCAGTTCGGATGGGATATTAGATCTTATGAGCAACAAGGATATTTCGCCATTGTGGACGCATTTACGGGAGGAATAGGAGAAGCTGCAAAAAGGGAGAAATACGTTGTAAGAGACCCCACAGACGTTGGTGAACTAATAGATGTGCTCAAGGCAGCAATACGCGATGCAGGAGCTATGAGAGTAGTAATTGATTCAGTTTCAACACTATACCTGACTAAGCCAAGCGTGGCTAGAAGCGTAGTATTACTACTTAAGAGAGTATTATCGGGTCTAGGAACAACATCCATACTAATATCGCAGGTCAGCGTCACAGAAAGAGGATTCGGAGGTCCCGGAGTAGAGCATGCTGCAGATGGTATAGTAAGGCTTGATCTCAACGAGTTCAACGGAGAACTAATGCGAAGTATCATAGTATGGAAAATGAGAGGCACTAAGCATAGTATGAAGAGGCATCCATTCGAGATAACCGATAAGGGTATAATAATATATCATAACAAGGTATTGAGAATACGTGGTGCATCAATAGTATTTGAACAAATATAATAATGTATTACTTGTTGCTTAGAATCCATGAGCCCACAATTATAAGAAGCTATCTTTTTATATCGTTCGTTTACGCCTAGATATTTTATAGGTTGACCATAAAATGATGAACCCGATGAGAGTTCATGGCTACTATAGATATTCCTGTCCTAATTGCGAAGGCGTAAATAATGATATGAGATTAGTTTATAAGGCTCCATGTCAGAAATGTCTTCCTTCACAAGTATTTGCTAAGATAAAGAGAGAGGTAGTCGATAAGGATTATTCATATATTATCAAAACATATTATGAAAACGTTTTCGAGCCCAAAGGTCTAAAGAAATTACATATATTTAATGAAAAAGTACAGGAATTTGAAGAGTTCTTTAAGAAAGCAACAGGAGGCTATAGATTCTGGAGTGCACAACGCACGTGGGCTAAGAGAGTATTAAAGGGTAAATCCTTCAGCATAATTGCGCCAACAGGTATGGGCAAAACAATGTTTGCACTCGCAACAGCACTTTACCTAGCAAAGAAAAATATTCATTCTCATAGAGCCAGCCGCTTGGACAGGCCGAAATGCTACCTAGTATTTCCTACAACACCACTACTTCTCCAAGCAGAGAAGCGTCTAAAGATACTGGCCAACAATGCTGGTATTAAATTATGTAGTGACGAAGAAGATGATCCGAAGTGTCTGAAGATAATAACATTCCATGGCAAGATCTCAAGAAAGAAGAAAGAAGAATACATGGACGCTATCAGGAGAGGAGATTTTGATATCCTCCTCTCAACCAATATGTTCATGCACAAGAACTACAAGGAACTAATAGACAAACGGTATTCATTTATAGCACTGGATGATGTGGATGCAATACTAAGAAGTGGTAAAGCTATAAAAATACTGTTCTACATTCTCGGAGTCTTCGATGAAGAGATCCAGAAGGCTCTCGAATACATCCGTTTAAGGCAACGGCTTGCCTTTCCATTAAAAGAGGATGAAAGAGAAAAACTAGAAAGACGCCTAAAAGAGCTAGAACGAGTTGTTGAGAAGACACGAAAGAAGATCAAGACGATAATCCTCGTATCTAGTGCTACAGGGAAGCCTAGAGGGATCTATCCAAAACTCTTCAAAGTACTCCTAGGTTTCGAAGCAGGTAGCAGGCCTGAAGCCATAAGAAACATAGTGGACACCTACACGGAAATCACTGGTTCGGTGGATGAAGAGGTAGCTAATATTGTACGAAGACTTGGCGATGGAGGACTAGTTTACGTACCTATTGAACGAGGTATCGAGTATGCCGAACACCTAGCGGAGCTATTAAGGCAGAACGGGGTCAAGGCTGAGGCGTTTCATGCCAAAAAAGCGGTCAAGCTACTCGATCAATTCGCTAATGGTGAAATAGACGTACTTGTCGGTGTAGCCACTTATTATGGAGTAATGGTTCGCGGAATAGATCTACCCTGGAGAGTCAAATACGCTGTATTCGTCGGCGTTCCACGCCACAAATTCAGTACAAGGCTCGAGAATCCACGACCCATCGATATAATCAGAGTACTTTCAATACTCAGAGAAGTCCTTGATGGCGAAGAGAAACAAAAAATAGAGATAATGATCGGTAGGATATCTAATAGGCTCAGAAGACTAAGCCAAGCAACATTGCGTATGCTCTCTGAGGAATTCCAAAAATATCTGAACGGAGAAAGCGTTGAGCAAACCCCGCTTTTAAGAATGCTGATAGATGCATTAACTTATGCTAGGAAATTATTATCTGATCCAGAAATTCAGCACAAGCTAATGCAGTTGCCCGATATAGCCCTAGTAACAGAAGATGACAAGACCTACATACTCATCCCCGACATAGCGACATACATACAGGCAAGCGGGCGTACTTCGAGGCTCTATCCAGGAGGCATTACAAGGGGGCTCTCAATTATACTGGTTGACGACAAGAGGCTCCTAAACGGACTAGTTAAGAGGATGAGATGGTTATTTGAGGACTTCATTATTAAGGAGCTCAATGAGATCGATCTTGATAAGTTAATGGAGGAGATCAATGAAGAACGTAAGAAAGTCAAGAAGATCCTAGAGGGAGTAATCAAAGAATATAAGACAGCAGAGATATCAAAATCAGCTCTCCTAATAGTTGAGTCTCCTAATAAGGCCAGAACAATAGCTAATTTCTTCGGTAAACCGTCGACTAGAGTTCTAGATAATGGAATGGTAGTATATGACGTAACAACCGGAGACTACATCCTAACAATAGTTGCAAGCATAGGACACGTATATGATCTTGTGGTCGATGAAGGATTCAGGAATTATGGTGTCCTGAAAATAAACAATTACTTTGTTCCTGTATACACAGATATCAAAAGATGCAATAAGTGTGGCTACCAGTTTACTAATGAAGAAAATAAATGTCCTCGCTGTGGCTCAAGAGATATCTCTAGAAAGATAGATATTGTGAATACCTTAAGAGAGCTAGCGAATGAAGTAGACATAGTATTCATAGGGACGGATCCAGACACTGAGGGAGAAAAAATAGGATGGGATCTAAAAGTATTGCTCGAACCATACACGAACACCATAAAGAGGATAGAGTTCCACGAGATAACGCGTAAAGCAATACTCAACGCGATAAGAAATCCACGTGACTTTGACCTAAGGCTAATAGAGGCGCAGATTGTCAGGAGAATAGAGGATCGTTGGCTTGGCTTCGCATTATCTGAAAAGCTATGGTATGATTTCTGGCCATTCTACTGTAATCGCTTCATAATTCCTAAACTGTTTGATGCTATACGGAGAGGCAAGAGAATACAGCTTATCAATTGTTGCGAGACCATTAACAGGAACCTAAGCGCAGGTAGAGTACAGACACCAGTCCTCGGATACATTATTGAACGATACGAACAGAGCAGGAACCCGAGAAAATACGGGTTACTCAAATACATAGGCTATATCGAAGAACTATCGCTGATGTTCGAACTGGTACAAGAAGAAATAGAAAAACTCGGCCTAGAAACACCCAAAGATCTGATTGGTAGAAAAGCTGTCATTAAAGACGCGGGCGAAGAAGTAATAGATGTTAACCCATTACCGCCATTCACTACTGATACACTACTCGAGGAAGCAAGCCGTGTACTAGGTCTTCCAGCGACTAGGGCAATGGAGATTGCACAAGATCTGTTCGAACTGGGTCTGATAACTTATCATAGAACAGACAGTATACGTGTAAGCGATGCAGGTATAAATGTTGCGCGCCAATACCTGGAGGAAAAATACGGTGACAAGTATAAGGAGTACTTCAAACCCAGAACGTGGGGTGCTGGTGGAGCTCATGAGGCAATAAGGCCGACAAGGCCTATCGACCCCGATAGACTTGTACAACTAATTAAAGAAGGGGCCATTATACTTGCCAAGCCCCTCACACGCCAGCACATCGCTGTTTATAGGCTAATCTTTGAAAGATTCATAGCTAGCCAAATGATCCCTGCCAAACTAAAACTGCAACGGATCGAGCTGATACTAGACCAGATATCAAAGACTCTGGAACGCTATGTAGAAATCGTTGAGAAAGGATTCCTAGAAATCTATAACGTATTAAGGGTAGAGAGTCGGATCAAGCCTGGAGAATACATTATAAGTGATGCCAGGGAATTAAAGCCTCCGCTCGCAAAATATCATGACGTCATAAAATGGATGAAAGAAAAAGGAATTGGAAGACCGAGCACGTATGCCAAGATAATACAGACCCTCATTGATAGAAAATACGTTAAGATTACTAGCAAGGTCAAGGCGTTAATACCGACTGAGAGAGGAATAATGGTCTATGAATTCCTGACAAAGTATTTTGGCGATGTAGTAAGCGTTGATACCACGAGAAGCCTCGAGGATAGGATGAAGCAGATTGAGGAAGGAAAAGTTGAGTATCAAGCAGTACTCGGGCAACTATACGATGAAGTATTAAACAAAGTAATAAATAGGGATAGCGGCGAACTGCGTAGAGAGGTGTGCCCACAATCAGGATAGAAATAGTAGGCGAGGCTGAAGACTATGGTAAAAATGCTGTTGCTGTTGTTCATCTAAATATTTTTGAATACGCCAAGAAACACAATCTAGATCACGCCAAGAACATACTGTTGTTTGCACGTGAGCAGGATGTTAGGACAATCATACTACCTTATATGCAGCCTTATGGCCCTGTAATTGATGAGGCGCCTATAAGCAATAGACGTATGATAAGGAAATACGCATTATCCGTAAACGATCCTTATATATTGACTCTTAACATGATTGCCCGTAACTATGGGTTAAACATTGTTGTGGCCGGAATATTAGAAAGAGCTGGCTCAAAAATATATATATCGTCAATAATGATCTCACCATATACTCAATTATCAATGATCAGACACCGTAAAATCATAATTAAAGATCATGAAAAAAAGCTAGGGATAAGCCCTGGCAAATCAATAGCTCCACTAAAAGTCAGAGATACTATAATTGCCAGTATTCTTGACGATGAATTCTATGTGCCAGAAATGATTAGACTTCTACTTCTCGAGAACTCCTCATTTCTACTCTACGGATATAGTCAGAGCAGCCCTCCAAGAAACTTGACTAACCTTGTCCGGACCTACTCATATGTTTTCTCAGTACCAATAATTGTTCCTGGCTCAATAATTCATTATAGAAACAAAGTGTTACATGTCACTCCAACAATAGTAACGGATTCGGAGGGAAACATAATATACAAGTATGTTGGGGAGGAACAGAAGATCATAATATTACCCGAGCACCTATTTGCGGATCCAGTATCATCGAATGTGGAAATGCATACGTTAAAATTAATTGCTAGGAAGTATAGAACCATTCTTTGACAAGTCGCGCCTTGGAGGAGATGCAAATGGTTTTAGAACAAAAAGTTATACCATTAAAGACTAAGACGCTCAACGATCTCATACGGTTAGCCGCTGCAACAGCAGGCCCTCAAGGAATGACGTATATATTGAAGTTTCATGATGAGAAAGGACGACTGGTTCTGGGCGTTCTAGGAGTCTTCAGGGACTATTACAAATACTATGGTGTACCTATGTTCTACTACTATGTGGTCGACGATAGCATTAGGGAGAATGTGGAGGACTCAAACTATATAATTGTGTCTACTGGTGAAGAAAGAATAGAATTCTCGAAGCATCCCAAGCCTGGTCTCTCTATACCGTTAATATATTTGGCATCTAAGCCTGTCTTCATACCAGAGCTGGATTGAGGTCTTAGTGTTTCTTCCCCCTAATGATCCTAACTGGTATTCCGGGTGGGGTTATCGTCTCTAATTTCTTGAACCCTATCTTTTCCATAGTCCTATAAATATGTCTGATGTATTCTGGGTTTTTCCCCGCAAATACTGAGATGGTTCCCCCATAGTCCAACAACTTATATAGTGTATTGAGGAACACGTAGGAGTATAGCTTCCTATTTTTCTTCGGATTCGGTCCGCCATCATGGACTATGTGTTTGTATTTCTCCTTGTTTTTAAGCAAGATTTGGGTCACTATAGTGGCATCGTTTAAGAAAATAAATGTGTTTTTGTTTTCCAGAGATTCTGCAAAGTATTGGTAGGGATTTCTATATAGTGCTATCCCGAGTATTATGGGATCTACTTCAATGCTATGTATAACCGTGTTTTTGTTCATATATCTTATGCAATAATGTGTTCTCCCAAGTCCTGTTCCTATTTCAAGGATTTGATCTGCATAGAGGGCAGCCTCGGCCCATGCTATGTGGCACCCTAACGTGATTACACGATAGTCGTCCTTCCCAGGTTTTCCCAGGTATCCTAGTCCTCCAGTTATTTTGTTGATGTACTCATCTATGTCTTGCTGACTGATACTGAGAATTTCTCTCCTATAAGCGGCTTGCGCGGTCCTCCTGGCAATATAATCTGCTCTTCTGTAATTTCGGAGTAAGAGATGGGCAAGTGTACAAAAAGGTGGTTGCATTACCTTGTCCTTATAATCATTCTTTTACCCATGACAATCCAATACTCTACTTCGACTCCAGGCTGAAGTTTTTCTCTTAGCTTCTCATCCTCTGGCTTCTCTACCTCGAACGTATCGAAGGTCTCCATATCCATTATCTGTACCATATCGCCCATGTCGGCAATCACTTGGCCAACACGCTTCTCTATAATGGGGACCTCTACTCGCTGGTCAACAGGTGCGACTAAGGTTCTCTTATTACCTGTGAAAAGCCCGATGGCAACAACATGTGCTTTTGCACTACCATGTTTCCCTGTCTTGGCCTTGCTCATCTCAACTATTCTGCATGGCTCGCCGTCTATGACTATGAAGTTTCCTGGTTTCAGTTCTCCGAGGGTTGCGTATGTTTTGCTCATATATATTCACCCGCTCAGCATGGATGTTTCATTCGTAGAATCATTTAGGGGGGTTCGCCATATTTATAGGTCTCTTTCTCCACTTTCCAGACAATACGTATCCTATATTCATATCTAAACTATCAGCTATTTCTTTGAATACTTTTTATTCATATGTATACGATATATGAAGCCCGTGCATATTCATTGCAGGACAGATAATACAGCCTATTCTCGTGAAACCCTTACTATAGAGCGGGTTTATGTCTGGCCCAAAGTTTAGTGCTACTAGTTGTGCTTCGAGCCTTGCCCAGGATATGATCGGTAGAGCCCGCCTAATGCCTGGCATGTAGCGGCTCGTAGTTATTCGTGGTAAGCGTCCTCGAGAAGAGCTTTCGTACATCCTGATACCCTCAAATACAAGCCTGATATTGTTCTTTTTGTAGAACTCATAGAGGGGTCTTACCTTTAACAGACCAGTGCACCATCTATTATCTCTCGATGGCAGCTCTCTCCTCTCATTAATGAGTTCCAAGAACTTTTTATCGCTTCCGACTACTTCAAGATGAACACCTAATTTCTCAGCCATTCTCTCTACGAATAACTTAGTTTCCGGGAACTCTAGCCCTGTATCGGAGTACACCGCGATGATCTTATCAGTGCTTAGAGCTTCAGCCACTAGATAAAGCGTTACAGTTGAATCAATACCCCCCGAGAATGCGATAGCATATGGAGGATTATATCTGGATGCAGTCTTTTTGATAAAACCTATTGCTTCATTTATGATAATATTTATATGATGTTTATTTGCATCGATGATCTTATCGGGTCGAACAGGAGGCAGTTCTTTAAAAACATGTGGTGCTAGATCTTTAACCTTACATTTGTCTTCTTTCTTTTTACATATGCCGACGTATTTGCCAGTAACGAATACCAAATATTTTGTGCGGGAGTAGCAACTATTAGCTATTCGTATATATTTGCCCTTGAGCCTCCTCTTGGTTGGCGGGATCCTACAGACTTCATTCATGTGACGGGCTAGAATGGACGCTAATGCTCCAGTCGGATGAAATACCCAACCCTCTCTAGTAGAGTATAGTAGGACGCCATGCTTTGCCCCGTCACACCATACCTCAGCAGCCTATTCACCATACTCAGAAGGCAGTCGTCGACAAACTATGTTCTTACTGCTAATATCTAACCATATATCGAGATCTCTTTTGATCAGCCTAGAAATTATTTTCTTCTCGTATTCTGAGCCAAACTAAATATCATGTTTACCTATTTTGATTAAGGGTTTACCCCTATTGATCAGTGGTGTATTTTCCTCAATATCCCATCCAATAAATCTTATCATTCTTTTCATCCGTGTTCACTGGGCTTGTTCTTCTTGTCTGCACCTCTCCTATTGTTTTTAAGTCTCTTCTCGATTATGTCGTGGAAGAAATACCATGTAGCGAATACTGTTATGAGCGATGCTATCCCTAGGCTTATACCCCATGATAGTGCGTTTTTCACTGTGTCGGACAATGCTGTGATATCGATAGTTACAAGCATTGTTACCAGCAGTAGTAATAGGAACATGAATCCTCTAAGTTTTGCCTCCATACGTATGAACCTGACAAGCGATCCGAGCACTATGAATGATAATATTATAATAAACACTATGCTAGCATACCTGGCAAGATAGCCTAAGAGGATATTGGCCATGTTAATTTCCTGGGGAAATACTATTAGAAGCACGGAGTAAACAGCCAACAGTACTATGCCTATATCCGCCAGAACTATAATGAGGCCTGTGAGGCTGATATATGCTTCTTGCAGTATAGGTTTAAGGAGCTCATCAATCTTGAATATTGATAATATCTTTCTAAGCATTTTATTGATGAAAATTATCACAACTATATATAGGGCAATTATTACGAGAGCAATCAATAGTTTTGGCAATAGGAATGCGAGATCTCGTAGGGCTAGCTCGAATGCTTGTAGTAGCGTTTTAAGTCCTTGACTTGCTGTGTTTATAGCCTCAATAAATTCTAGATAATGCATTATGGACCACCTGTTAGCATTTGTAGGTAGTAAATCGTCCTATATATTATGAACAAGAGTATGAATGTAAGTATGAACGCTATTAGTTTCAATACTGTTTTCGCCGCCTCCCTAGTCATGAATACCATGAAGTTATAGCTCGTTATACTAGTCATGTAGAGGATGCGTGAATACATCCTAACATAGACCGGAGATATTATTGCAAGCTCTGGTATAGCAGTGAGAGCGATAAACAATCCAGCTACACTGAACACGCTCGCAGTAATGAACACTAGGACATAATTGAAAGCTAGAAATGCACCAATAAGACCTCCTATAAGCATTGATAATGCGTTCGCTGCTGTTAACATTATACTTGCCCGGACTATTCCTAGTTTCTTAACAATACTCGAGTAAGCTAGTCCTGCGAAGAGATTTGTTCCTACGATTGAGAACGAGTAAACAACAGCTATTCCAAGATGTAGGAGTGGATAATTTATTAGTATAACGAGTATTGGGGTGAGAGCTAGACCTACAATAGCATATCTGTACAGCCTTATATCGAGTCTGCTCCAGAACATACTCGCAAATATGTTTGTGAATGTCTGGATAAGCCATATCAGGCCGACAAAATAATCTGGTGCATGGAGCTGTTTCATCAGTCTTGGAACCCATGCAATACCAACTAGGTTGGTTACAGTAAACAGCATTACTAGCATTAATAAAGTACTTGCAGCCTTGATCTCGATCTCCTCGGTACTTCTCCTAGGGCGTTCAAGGATAGGAGTAGCATGGGATAAAGCTATCAGAACAGTTCCGGCGAGACCGCCTAGAAACGATATCGCGTATAAAACAAGGTATCTTGTATATGATTTGATTGCAGCCAGGACAATAACCAGTACTATCTGGCCAATAATGCTTGACACGCTTCCAGTGATCATTCGATATCCAAGAAGTTTCTTGTAAGTTTCTCTCTCAAAACTAGTGAAAAATAATGCGTTAAGATATATACCTGTCATAAAACTCGATGTCCAAGCTAATCCAACAATGAACGGTAAGATATAAGCGAAAGAAGCTGTAAACGGTATGCTGAACCATAATAAACGCTCTAATATATGTACTAGCAATAACCTGGTTTTTGCTTTTCCCGGCTTGACACGTACATGAACTATTTTCGAGGCTATAAGCGCCATAAGCCCGGATAAAGCATTGAATGCAAGGATATCTTGGAGAGAATAACCTGAATTAACAAGTAGTATTGGAAGGAGACTCCTACTTATCGATACAAAGAACCCGCCACTTAAGGCCTCAAGCACAAGAAGCCAGAAACTTGGGCCAAAACTTTGATCTAATCGGTCCTTCATGGCATTATTTTATGAGATCAAAAAGAACTATTATCTCTTGCGTCCTAGCTTCAAGAGATGGATTGATTCACCCAAAAGTAGTTCGCCGATATCCCTGAGACTCTCTGAGACCGTTAGGTGGGGATATGGGAAGGTGGCTAATTCTTCTGGGGTGAGCTTAGCAAGGTATAATGGTACATATGCTGATATGACCTCTGACGCCTGCGGAGCAACTATGTGAATGCCCAGAACGTTATCCTTATTATCAACAAGTATCTTTGCAAAGCAGTATTCGGGCCCTTTTATTCTAACGGCTGAAAGGAATGATAGTGGGACTCTTAGCTTCTTATACTTGGTTCCCTTCGCTTTAAGTTCTTTCTCAGTATAACCTATGCCAGCATACTCTAATCCAGAGAAGATGGTCTGTGGAACTATGTGATATTCGATCCTTTTTATCTTCTCTCCCATGATTTGCTTGGCCGCGAGTATGGATTCAACAATAGCTTTATGCGCGAGCAGAGGTCCACCTATTACATCGCCTGCAGCGTAGATTCTAGGATTATATGTCTGGTATCCATCGACTAGTTTGATAAACCCTTTTTCATCTATTTCAACACCAGCTTCCTTGAGGCCTAGATCCCCTGTGTTTGGTGTGCGTCCTATAGAGATAAGGA
>Ga0256833_1002451_pt1 | contig 13004 bp, 10 predicted proteins | sample 356284metaG_FD_190535 | JGI IMG/M metagenome (GOLD analysis project Ga0256833, IMG submission 190535) | Hydrothermal vent microbial communities from Mid Atlantic Ridge, Atlantic Ocean - 356-284 | ecosystem: Environmental > Aquatic > Marine > Hydrothermal vents | place: Atlantic Ocean: Mid...
ACCAGCCGGGGTGAAAGTGGATGTTGGGATAGTCGGCCAGGTAGGCCTGCACCTGTTCCAGCGAGGCGGCAAACATGCCCTGCCGGAAGAAACCCTCGTCGTGCGCCGAGGCCGTCGGCAGGCCGGCAAAGGTGTCGAAAACGTGCAACGGCTTGTCACCTTTGGCCTCGGCGATCAACTTGGTGCTGCCGCCGCGATACACGCCCACTTCAGCGTAAGCGCCGGGCACCTCCCGCTGCGCCTGCGCCACGGCGTAAAGGGCAAAAGCCTCGGCGGTGGTGATGCGCATGTCGCTCTCTTTGCACACCCGCTTGATGAGCGCCACCACCTCCGGCGATTTGTAGCCGCCGTAGATCAGGTTCTCCACGCCGCAGATCAGGCGGTGGATGCCCTTGCGGAAAGCGTCCGACTTTGCCAGGGCGGCGTAAATTAGATCACGAGTCGACATGAGCGCCTCATTCGGTGGGGGAAAGGATGCGCCGGGCAGCGCGGTTGTGGGCTTCCACCAAAGCAGGCAAATCCACGGTGGTGAGTTGGCCTTCCTTGACGACGAATTGCCCGCCGACCACGGTGTAATCGGCGCGCACCGGGGCGCAGAAGGTCAGGGCGGCCACCGGGTCGTGCAACGCACCGGCGTAGTCCAGGCGGTTGAGGTTCACGGCGAAGAAATCGGCGGCCTTGCCGGGGGCGAGTTGGCCGATGTCGTCGCGGCCCAACACGCGTGCACCGCCGCGGGTGGCCATCTCCAGCGCCTGACGGGCGGTCAGCAGCGGCGGGGCGTCCGAACCGCTACGGGAGAAGCCCAGCACGCCGGAGCGCGCCCGCGCCAGCAGCATGGCCAAGCGGGTTTCCTCCAGCAGGTGCGAGCCATCATTGCTCGCCGAGCCGTCCACCCCCAGGCCGACCGGCACGCCCGCCATCAGCATCTCGTAGATGGGTGCAATGCCGGAGCCCAAGCGCATGTTGGAGGCCGGGCAATGCGCCACGCCCACGCCGTGCTCGGCGTAGAGGCCGATTTCGGCCTCGTTCACATGGATGCTATGGGCGAACCAGACGTCGGGGCCAATCCAGCCCAGTTCTTCCATGTAGGCCACCGGGCGTTTGCCGAATTTCTCCAGGCAGAAGATTTCCTCGTCCTCGGTTTCGGCCAGGTGGGTGTGCAGGCGCACGCCGTATTCGCGGGCAAGTTTGGCGCTTTCGCGCATCAAGTCGGCGGTCACACTGAAAGGCGAGCACGGCGCGAGCACGATTTGCAGGCGCGAGCCGGGGTTGGGGTCGTGATACTGCTCGATCAGCCGCTGGGAGTCCTTGAGGATGAAGTCCTCGTCCTCCACCACGCTGTCGGGCGGCAGGCCGCCTTTGCTCTCGCCCAGGCTCATCGAGCCGCGCGAGGCGTGCAGCCGCAGGCCGACTTCGGCGGCGGCCTCGATTTCGTCGTCCAGCCGGGCGCCGTTGGGGTAGAGATACCAATGGTCGAAAGCGGTGGTACAGCCGGAAAGCGCCAGTTCGGCCAGGGCGGTCTTCGTGGCGATGCGGAATTCCGGCGGGGTGATGCGTGCCCAGATGGGGTACAGCGTGGTCAGCCACTGGAAGAGGTTGGCGTCTTGTGCTGCGGGCACCACGCGGGTGAGCGTTTGGTAGAAGTGGTGATGGGTGTTGATCAACCCCGGCAGCACGATGTGGCCGCTCAGGTCGAGGATTTCGTCGGCGGTGGTGGGCAATTCGGCAGTGGGGCCTACTTGTTCAATGAAGCCGTCACGGATGAACATCCCGCCGTTGGGAATTTCGCGGCGGTCGTCGTCCATCGTGACCAACACCTCCGCGTGGCGGATGAGTAAGGTGCCCATCGATGCCTCCTTGGGATGGCGACGTCAGACGATTGTCGACTTAGCCCTGTATTGTACCGCGGTTTGGCGTCCACTCCGCGCCAGGTCAAACACGGCCCAAGCAGTCGTCAAGCACCATGACGAACAGGCAATAACAAAAGCACGCCCCACGGGCGTAAAGTCAAAACGCCTCCCCACACGAGCGGTTGACAGATTCTCCATCTTCGCGGTATGCTTGGGGCGTCCCCGGATGGGTCCGACGCGGCAGTGCCCTCCGAACCGGGTCAGGTCCGAGAGGAAGCAGCCCTAAGGAGGTCCCACTGGGTGCCGTCGGGGTGCCTGTCCGGGGACATTGGTTGTGGGAAAAGGCAAAGGCGGCCTCGTCATGAGGCCGCCTTCGAGTTAGGGCGGGAGAGGGGGAGGCTTAGTGGTTCCCGCCGTCGTGGTCGCCGCCGTCGTGGTCGCCGCCCCACGGCATGGTAGGCATCGCCGTCGGCTGCGGCATCGGGGTCATGGTAGGCTGACCGTTGTGCCCGCCTTCGTGGTTCCCGCCGTCGTGGTCGCCGCCCCACGGCATGGTAGGCATCGCCGTCGGCTGCGGCATCGGGGTCATGGTAGGCTGACCTTGGGCAATGACGGTGACCACCCGGGCCGTAAAGGTGCCATCTTCTTGAGGTTCGGCCACTACCATCACCAAGTCACCAACCTGGGCTTCACCGTGCAAGCGGGTGTCTTCCGTGATGTTCACCGTCTTGCCGTCCACGACCCACTGACCATCGTTTTGAGCCTCCACCGTGCCCTGGAAGGAAACCATGCGATGCTCAGGGGTGCTGTGGGGGGCGTTCACCAGTTTGATTTCCTCGGCAACGAGGCTGCCATCGCTGTTCACCGTCGCTTTCACCCGCACGATGTCACCGACCTGGATGTCGCCCTGGATTTCCGTGGCATCGGTGACGGCGACCGATTGACCATTGACCGTCCAGGTGCCATCCTCGATGGCGTCCACCGTGCCCACGAAGCGTACCGGCATGTTTTCGGCCTGCTTCTCACCCAGGGGCACTACCTGCACCACGACTTGCTGCCCTTGCGGGTCCACATAGCCATGGATGTTGACCTTGTCGCCAACCTGGACGTCGCCGGTGATGCGAGCATCGTCGGGGACGATGACGGTCTGCCCATCGACAACCCAGGTGTTGCCCTCCATGCTTTCCACCGTGCCCTGCAGATGGAAGAGCACCTGATCCATCGCCTGCTGCATCTGTTGCCTGGTCTCACGGCCCTGCTCTTGAGCCCGCTGAGCCTCTTGCTCGCCTTTGTCGCGGGCCTCGCCCATCCGCTGCATCGCCTCGGCATAATCCTTCATGGCCTCTTGCTCAGCCTGCTCGGCGTGGCGCATGGCGGCCTCCAAAACGGCATGGGCTTCCGGCGGCGCTTGGCGCATGGCCTGCTGCAGCATCTGCACGGCCACCTGGGACATCACCGCCACACGAGCCGCGGCGTCGCTCTGCCCTTGCTGCGCCAACTGGCGGGAAATCGCTTCGGCCTTTTGGAGGTGCTCCTGCATGTTGACGGCCACGTCGGGAATGCGGTCAAGTTGCCCTTCGGCAGCCAAGGCTTGCATTTCGGCTACCCGCTCCTGGGCAAATTCCAGGTGCAACTCGGCTTTGGTCACGGGGTCGGTGGTGAAAGTCAGTTCGGCCTGCTCGACCACCGTTTTCACAGGATACAACGCATCGCCCGGCAGGGCATCCTGCGAGGCGTAGGCAGCGGCTGCGCCGCCGCCGAAGAGAACACTCACTGCCATCAAAGCAGCAATCAGTAAGTTGACCATTTTCAGGCCCTCCTTTCGGGTGTTGGGTTTTGGCTGAATCCACTTTCTAAGACGAGCCAACAGCCCAAAGGATACGGCCTGGGATGGTAATTCGTCAGGTTTCATCTCGGCAGCACGCTGCAAAAACTGCGCCCGCCCCTCCGCCGCGCGACGCGGGTCACGCGGCGGCACCTGCCGGAGAGCGTTCAGGCGTGCTTCCAGGCGGGGATCCAGTTCATCTTTGTTCACCGACGTCCTCCTTCTCCAAAATGCGCCGCAACGCCGCCAGCGCTCGATGTTGCAACGCCTTCACGGCACCGACCGGCTTGTCCAGCGCATCCGCCACCTCTTTCAGGCTCCATTCTTCCAAAAAGCGCAACACGATGACCTGTCGTTGGTCGGGGGTCAGCAGCCGAAGGGCAGCGCGCATTCGTTCCTGTTCCTCACGGGCTACCATCTGGCTCCCCAACGACGCTGCATCGTCGGAGAGCACCTCACCGAGAGCGTCGATGTCGGTCTGAGGTGGCGGCTGGCGGCGATAGTAATCGGTTACCCAATTATGCGCCACCCGGTAAAGATAAGCCTTAAGGTGCTCCTTCGGCCCGCCACCGTTCCGCAGCGCCTGCAAAAAGCGGGCAAAAGTTTCCGCGACGCATTCCTCGGCCAGATCTTGATCCCCCAGCAAACGCATGGCATAACGGTAAAGCAAGGGACTGTAGATGTCGTAAATCTGGCCAAGGGCTTCCATATCCCATTGTCGGGCGGCTTTCAGCAATTGGGCATCAGAGGATGGCGCCATAATGCTTCCTACACTCTAAGACGGAGAAAAAGGCAGAAGGATACGGGAAAAAGCACCTGAAGCGGTAGTAGGGCGGGCAACAAAGGGGCAGTCACCGTCCACTTGGGCAAGATGCTCGGCTTGCCAACTCTCTCAAGGAGAGGGCAACCGCCCCGTTGAAACGTCAGACCAACCCCGAGAGCCTATATTCCAACATCCACCCAGCGCAGCGCATCGCCTTTGGGAATATCGCGCAGAGCGCGGGTGCCGATGACCGCGTCCATCTCCCACGATTGGATTGCGCCGATGACGTTGGGGCGCAGGACGTCGAGCATCTCGCGGGTGATGGTTTCCCCGGCTTTGATGTCGCGCGCGGCGCGCACGCAGCGGCGCTGCACCAGGTAGGTTTCCTTTTCGTTGCCGGCCACGAATTTGTCGCCGGAGCCAAGGGCGCGTTCCAGTTTGCGGGTTTCTTCCACCATCAGCGCCCATTCGTCGGGGTTGGTGGCGAATTTGTGGTCAGGGCCTTCCCGATCGTTGTCGTCGGTGAAGTGGCGTTCCACCACCCGGGCGCCCAGGGCCACCGCGCCCAAAATCACGGCCAGGCCGCGGGTATGGTCGGAGATGCCCAGCACCACGTCCGGCCACATGCTGCGGTAGGTCTTCAACACGTTCAGGTGAATATGGTCGAAGTTTTCCTCGCTGGCCGTGTAGTTGGTGTTGCACTGCATCAGCACAATCTGGTCGTTGACTTCCCGCACCATGCGCATCGCCCGGGCGACGTCGCTGATATCCGAAGCGCCGGTGGCCATCATGATGGGCTTGCCCTTTTTCGCCATGTAAACCAGCAATTCCGGCCACGACATCAGCCCCGAACCGGCCTTGTACACCGGCACATACGGTTCGATGTGGTCCACCGAGTCGAAGTCGTAAGGTGAGGAAAAGAAGTCGATGCCGACCTTGTCGCATTCCTCTTTGAGGTACGGCGTCCAGTCGCGGGGCAAGGAAGCCTCTTCGTACACCTGATAGACCGATTTCTTCCACGCGGCCTGGTGGGAAAGTTGTTTGCCAAAGGCGCGGAAGCCATAATCGGAGACGATTTTGGGGGCGAGAAAGTGCTGGAACTTGGCGGCGTCCGCCCCGGCTTCCTTGGCCAGGCGGATAAGCATTTTAGCGCGCTCCAAGGAGCCATCATGGTTGGCGGCGATGTCGGCGATGAAATAGGTGGGGTGGCCGTCGCCAATCAGGCGGTTGCCAATGCGGATTTCGGGCATGGTACACCTCCAAGAGATGGGGAAAGGCTACTGCCAGCCACGGATGCGTTCGGGATAGCCGCGGCGTTCAAGGGTGTAAAAGGCATCCAGACCTGCTTCCCAGTCGGGGAGCGAATGCCCCAGGGCGGCTGCGAGTTTGTCGCTGCGCAGGGTGAGGCGCCGCGGGCGGGGCGCAGTGAGCGGCGCCTCGTTCACCGACGCCGGGCGCACCAACGCCGCAGGCAGTCCAAAGCGGCGCGCCAAGGCCACGCCAAAGGTGTATTTGCTCACACAAGCCCTGCCGGTGAAATGATAAAGGCCATGCAGGCCACGGGCAAGGGCTTCCAACAAGACCTGCGCCAGGTGGTTGGCCAGCAACGGGCAGAAGTAGACGTCGGTAAAACCGGGAGATGGCTCACCCTGGCGCAGCCGCACCAAAAACCATTCGGCCAGGCTGCGCTTGCCGCTCAGGCTCCAGCCAAAGAAATTGACCCGCGCGACCAGCGCGTCGGGGTAGGCAGTCTGGACGGCGCGTTCGCCGGCCAGTTTGGTGCGGGCGTAAGTGTTGAGGGGGCGGGGCGGGTCGGCTTCGGTGTAATCGCCGCGGCGCCCGTCGAAAACGGCATCGGTGGAAATGTGGACGAAGGGCACGCCCTCGCGCGCCGCCAGCGCCGCCAGTTCGGCAGGCAGATGGACGTTGAGGCGCTCGGCAAGGTCGGGCTGCTGCTCGCAGGCATCGACGTGGGCCAGCGCGGCGGTATGCACCACGGCGTCGGGGTGGGCCACCCGCCACACCTCATCGGCAGCGCCAGGCCGGGCCAGATCAGCCTGCAACGTGCGGAAGGGCGCTCGCGGCAGCGCCCTCCGCGCGACGCCTACCACCTCATGCCCAGCGGCCAACGCCTCCCACGCCAGGTTCACACCCAACAAGCCGGTGATGCCTGTAACCAGTAACCTCATGGCGTTTCGTCCCAGCCCATCTCGCGCCCCAGCAGCGCATACAGCCGCTTGTTGTGAGGGCGGAAAAACGCCCGCAGCCGCTCTGCTACGGCTTCTTCCTCCGCCGTCAGGCGATATTGGCCTTTCTTGAAAGCGAGGTAAGCCTCAGGCTCCCACGGTGGCAGGCCGAGAAAGCGCTCGACTTCCCGCAGCGTCGCGCCGGGATCGGCGAACAGGTCTTCGCTGCGCAGCACCAGCGTTTGTTCTCTCGGGACGTGCTCCCACAAACGCTCCAGTTGCTCTGCATATAGGCTTTCGCCCACATAAGCAAAACGGTGGTACTTCCACGGGCTATGACAAACGTCTGCACGCATGCGCTCGACTTCGCCTGCAAGCCGCCGAGGTTCTGCTTTCAACGCCTCGGCCAACGGCAGCGGCTCCAACCCTCGCTCCCGGTTTTGGAAATAGTGCGACAGTGTGCGCCGCACCGGGTCACGCAACAACACGACGAGCCGCGCCTGGGGGTTGAGCGCCATCAGCCGTTGGGCAAAAAGGGGGTCAAAAAGGTAATTGGGGGTGGCATCCACCGTCAATCGGCCTGCCAGATGGCGTTGCAAAGGGAAGTTCGCTCGATACCAACGTTCTCCCAGGTCGTACATGTAAAGGAAGAATTTGACCTCTTTGCGAAAAGGGGGCAACACCTGGGGATGAGCGGTGAGGTAAGCAAACAAAGAGGTCGTGCCCCCTTTTTTCACCCCTGCAATGTAAACTTGCGGCAAGCCGCGCTGTGCCGCCGTCAACCGGCGATACACCCAGCGCAACGCGCGGCGGGGCGACCGCCGAACTTCCGCGGCTGTCAGGTTGGGGTCCCACGGCTTGTTGGGGCAGCGCTTATTTCTGAGCAGCATGCGCCTCTTCGAATGGCCGGATCATCTCGCGGATCTCTTCCACCGTCAACCAGCGGGTGTTGGTGTTGCTGGCATAGCGGAAGCCTTCCGGCAAGGGCTTGCCTTTATCTTGCCAGGCGTAGCCAAACCACATGGCCTGAGCAGGCTGGATGACGTACATATCCTCCAGTTCCACCGTGTGGCGCGCTTCGTCCTCGTTCACCAACACCTCGTGCAACTTTTCGCCGGGGCGAATGCCAATGACCTCGATTTCCGCCTTGGGGGCGATGGCTTTTGCCAGGTCGGTCACCCGCGTGCTGGGCAATTTGGGCACGAACACCTCGCCGCCTTCCATCTGCTCGATGGCGCGGATGACGAAGCGCACGCCCTGTTCCAACGAAAGCCAGAAACGCGTCATGCGGGGGTCGGTAATCGTCAGCCGCCCCTGGGCGCGCTGGCGCAAAAAGACCGGCACCACGCTGCCGCGGCTGCCCACCACGTTGCCGTAACGGGTGCAACTGAAGCGAGTCGCCGTGCCTGCGGCGTAAGCGTTGCTCTGCACGAACAGTTTTTCCGCCGCCAGTTTGGTCGCGCCGTAGAGATTGACCGGGTTGACCGCCTTATCGGTGCTCAAAGCCAGCACCTTTTTCACCCCTGCGTCCAGCGCGGCGTCGATGAGGTTGCTGCTGCCGAGGATATTGGTCTTGACGGCCTCCATCGGGTTGTACTCGCACGCCGGCACCTGCTTGAGCGCGGCGGCATGCACCACGATGTCCACCCCATGCAGCGCCCGGCGCAGGCGGTCGCGGTCGCGCACGTCGCCGATGAAATAGCGCATGCTCGGATGGTCAAATCCGGCCATCCGCATTTCATGTTGCTTGAGTTCGTCGCGGCTGAAGACGATGATCTTGCGGGGGTGATATTCGTCGAGCATGATGCGAATGAACTTTTTGCCAAAGGAACCGGTGCCGCCGGTCACCAGCACAACTTGTTCGCTCCAGTTCATAGGGTTGCTCTCCTAATTATGGGCTGAGGCCGCCGAGGGTGTCTCCCAGGGCAACGGATGCCCCACAAAAGCCTCGAACGTCGCCCGGAAGTCGTCGCGCGCCAGGCTATCGGCAATGCTCCAGCGTTGAAAGTCCTCGCCGCGATAGACATGGTGCCAGGGGTAAGGGCGCGGGTAGTCGAAGAAGAAATGATAAGCATACTTCCACGCCAGGCGGACGCGTGCCTCGTCGGGGCGATGGCGCGCCGGATCGGCGATCAAAGCGTCGAGGATGCGGAAATAGTCGTCCAGCGTCTCAGGGTCGAAAGTAAAACCGCGCTGCCGGTAGTGCGTGCGCCCCGCCACCACCACCGGCAGGCCGCTCATCGCCATCTCCAGCCCCACCGTGGTGGTGAAAACCAGCCCGGCGTCGGCGATTTCGATCAGGTCGTAGGTGTTGAGCGGGGAATCGGCAGGCACCAGGCGGATATTAGGCCCCATCTCCGGGCGCACGACCTCGGCCAGCGAAGTGCCCTCGGTGCGCTGCTCGCCGGGGTGAATACGCACCACCAGTTGCGCCTCGGGGTGGCGGGAAAAATAGCGCACGGTCTGTCGCACCCACTCGGCCAGGCTGGGGGTGAAAATTTCGCGCCCCAGCACCAGGCTATCGCCGAGGACATTGGTCGCCAACAGGAACACCGGACGCCGTGGATCGAGGTTCAGGGCAGCGCGCGCCTGTTCCCCGCCCGCGGAAGGCGCGTTTTGCCAACGGCGGGCAAAATTGGCCCATAGTTTCCCGCCGCGGCGCGCCGCGAACAGCGCCCGGATGCGCTCCTCCTGCTCTTCGGTCAACGGTTGGTGGCGCACCGCCTGCCACAAGGCGGTCGTATCCTGCAGCATGACCGAGCGGTTGCGGTCGAGCCATACCCGCTCGCGCTGTTCGCCGAATTCGTACGTCGTGACGGGGATGTTCAAAAAGCGCGCCGTCTGCAGCGCCGCGCCGAATTCCAAAATCATGCCGTTGGGGATGATGACCACATCAGGGTGGTGCTGCAACCATTCCGCCAGCAGCGCGCCCGCGGCGGCGGTATTGCGTTGCAAGCGAAGACGGAACAGGGGATCGTTTTCGTCCACCCGCTCCACCTGGCGGGTGTACTGGACGTCGTACACCGCCACTTGCCGCACGGCCTCGGCCAGGGCGCGGGGCAAGGTGGCCGCCCGTCGCCCCAACAGGCTTTGTAACCGAACCACCGAACGCATCGGACGCAGCACCCAGCGGGCATAGGCGTCGGCGCGGCGCAGGTCGAAGCGGTCGTAGCGCCGCTGCCAATCACGGTAAGGCAGATAGCCCAGGGTCACCCGATGCCCAAGCCCGGCCAGCGCCAACGAAAGCGCCGTGGTGCTGGCCAGCCAATAATGCAAGGTGGCAAACACGAACACACGCTTGCCCGGCGACGCATCAGAGGCGGCCTGCTGCGCTTGAACAACCCAGCGGGGGAGCAAGGGGGTGAGTTGCTCCAGCCGAAAACCCACCACCGGCTGACCGCGTTGCCGCAGCCACCAGTAGGTCTCCGCCGTGAGGGGCACCTCGCCCAGCAGGCGCTTGAGGGCGCGCTTCATTGCTCCTCCACCTCGATTTCCCATGCCAGACGCGGGCGCACCACGCCAGGGCGCGCTTCAGCCCACTGGCTTCCGGGCGCGCCGGTGGCGTCGACCACGAACGCCGCCGCGTTGTCCTCGTGGAAGTAACGCTTCACCCCATAGGCGCTGGCGTTGACCGAGATCAGGTAACGCCCGCCGTTGAGCAGATCCGCGGGGATGGTGCAACGGCTGATGTAGCGCCCCGCGGGGCGGGTTTCCCACCGCTCGAACAGGTCCAGGTCATCGGTGTCGAACGAAGTGAAAGCGTATTCGCCGCGCATACTCAGCAGGTAGATGCCCACCCGCAGGCCGCGCAGGGGTGCATCGAGGGCGTACTCCACCTCCACGGTAACCGGCTCGGTGGAGCGGACGGTGTCCGTTGCCCTGCCGCGCGCATCTTTGACCCGCAACGCGAGAGGGCGGAAGGGGTAGGCAGCGGCAGGCACTTCTTCGGGTTGCCACACCCGTTCGCCTGAACGCATCATGGCAGACGAGAGGTAAAAATCCACGGCTTCGGTCGTCGGCCCGTGGAACACGATCTGCCCTTTGTCGAGCACGATGGCCTCTTCCGTCAGGTTGAGGATGGCCGACATGTTGTGGCTGACGAAGAGCACCGTCCGTCCGCCCTGGGCGACGTCGCTCATCCGCCCCAAGCATTTGCGCTGAAAAGCCGCGTCGCCCACCGCGAGCACTTCGTCCACAACAAGAATCTCCGGCTCGAGGTGCGCGGCCACGGCAAAGGCCAGGCGGACATACATCCCACTGGAATAGCGCTTCACGGGCGTATCGAGAAAGCGCCCGATTTCGGAAAAGGCCACGATTTCGTCGAACTTGCGGTCGATTTCTTCGCGGCGCATTCCCAAAATCGCGCCGTTGAGGTAAATGTTCTCGCGACCGGTCAGCTCGGGGTGAAAGCCGGTGCCGACTTCCAACAGAGAGCCCACTCGGCCGCGGATTTCGGCATAGCCTTCGGTGGGCTCGGTGACGCGGGAAAGGATTTTCAGCAGGGTAGATTTCCCGGCGCCATTTTTGCCGATGATGCCCAACACCTTGCCCTGGGGCAGTTCGAAAGAGACGTGGCGCAGCGCCCACAGCGTTTCGTCCGTGGGGTGGTGTTGTTTCTTGCGGCGGCGGAACGCGGCGCTCACCGCGTCGGCCAACAAATCGCGCAGGGTGGCATAGGCATCGATTTGCGTGCCGAGGCGGTAGCGTTTGCCAAGGTCGTGAACGCGGAGGGCGAGGGACATGGGGGATAGGAGGGTTAGGGAGGAGGTTAGAGGGTAGAGGTCAGACGCGGTCGGCGAACTGGCGTTCCATGCGGCGGAAGAAGTAGAGGCCGGAAATCAGCAACACTACGGCGACGGCCACCGAAACCGCCAGTGAGGCGTCCGGGCCGGTGGGCGTATCGAGCAAAGCCCAGCGGAAGCCGTTGACCACGCCGGCCATCGGGTTGAGGGCATACACCAATCGCCACTTGGGCGGTACTAAGGTTGAGGAGTAGGCAATGGGTGTGATGAACATCCACGCCTGGGTGAGAAAGGGGAGGGTGTAGCCGACGTCACGATAGAGCACGTTGAGCGCCGAAAGCCACAGCCCTACCCCCAATGCGGTGATCAGTGCCAGGGGAAGGAAGAGCAAAATCGTCCACACATGGGCAGTAGGCGTGACATGGTAGTACACCATCATGCCAAGTAGCACAATGAAGGCAAGCGCAAAATCCACCAGGCCGCTGAGCATGGTGGAAAGGGGAATGGCCAGGCGGGGGAAATACACCTTGGTGATCATGTTACGGCTGCTGACCAGCGAGCGCCCGGCGTCGGTCAGCGCCTTGGAAAACAGTTGCCACGGCAGCAACGCCGCATAGGAGAAAATAGGGTAGGGGACGTTGTCGGAGGGAATTTTCGCCAGCCGTCCGAAAAACAGTGTGAAGACCACCATCGTGAGCAAAGGCTGCAAAATCGCCCAGGCCGCCCCAAGAAAAGTCTGTTTGTAGCGCACTTTGATGTTGCGCCACGTCAAAAAATACACCAACTCGCGGTAACGCCACAATTCCCGCAGGTTGAGATCCATCCACCCGCGGGAAGGGCGAACGATGACGACTTCGTCGGAGAGGGAAGAAGGCATAAGTCAGGGGATCTCGTGGCGGTGTTCCTGATACCAAGCCACCGTGCGGCGGAGGCCTTCGAGGAAGTCGGTTTTGGCCTGCCAGCCGAAATACTTTTTGGCACGGCTGACGTCCAACGCCCGCCGCGGCTGGCCGTTGGGCTTGGTCGTATCCCACACGATTTCGCCAGTGAAGCCGGTCAGGTCGGCGATGGTGGTGGCCAGGTCTTTGATGCTGATCTCACGCCCAGAGCCCAGGTTGACGGGCTCAGGGCCGTTGTATTTCTCGGCAGCCTGCACGATGCCTTCCGCCGCGTCTTCCACGTAGAGGAATTCGCGCGTCGGCGAGCCATCGCCCCAGAGCACCACCTGTTTGTCGCCCCGCTCTTGGGCTTCGATCATCTTGCGGATGAGCGCGGGGATGACATGGGAACTTTCCAGGTCGAAGTTGTCGCCAGGCCCATAGAGGTTGACCGGCAGCAGGTAAATGGCGTTGAAGCCATACTGCTGGCGGTAAGCCTGCGCCTGCACCAGCAGCATTTTCTTGGCCAGGCCATAGGGAGCGTTGGTTTCCTCGGGATAGCCGTTCCAGAGGTCGTCTTCCTTGAAGGGCACGGGGGTAAACTTGGGGTAGGCGCACACCGTGCCGATGGCGACGAACTTCTCCACGCCGCGCTTCCAGGCTTCGTGCATCAGTTGTACGCCCATCATCAGGTTGTCATAGAAGAATTCCGCCGGGTGCAGCCGGTTGGCGCCGATGCCGCCAACGTGCGCCGCCAGGT
>Ga0256833_1002452_pt1 | contig 13002 bp, 14 predicted proteins | sample 356284metaG_FD_190535 | JGI IMG/M metagenome (GOLD analysis project Ga0256833, IMG submission 190535) | Hydrothermal vent microbial communities from Mid Atlantic Ridge, Atlantic Ocean - 356-284 | ecosystem: Environmental > Aquatic > Marine > Hydrothermal vents | place: Atlantic Ocean: Mid...
CACTATCCGATATTTCCCGGAAAACCTCGAGTAACCTCAACCCGGCCGGCAGTCCCCGCTTTCCGTGGGCTTGGGACGGTAGCGCGGGGCGTTCAGCGTCCAGTCTCCCACCTGGATGGCCTCGGTGGGACAGCGATGAACGCACCGGAGGCAGGAGACACAGGTATCGCCGAAATAGATGGCACCGTCTTGGCAAGTGATGTTGCCTTCCGGACATTCCCGGACGCAAAGCATACATCCCGTGCACCTCTCCGGAAGAACCCGGTATTTTTTTCTGAGGACCTGGTAGTTGCCGGTAAAGCGGTGTTCCAACGGCTTGATACCCTTCTCGTCCAAAAACGTGTACCACTTCCGCCCGGGGATCCTCGGGCGGGGATTTGCGAGAAGGCCCTCAACGAAACGTTCCACCTTTTCCCCTATTTTCCGTGACCGCATACCCATCACCAGCCTCTCCGAGAGCCCACCCTTTTTCGCGAACAGGAGAAGATCAGTCCCCGGCAAGCGGATCTCCAGGGCCCCATTCGGGACGAACCCGGCCGCGCGGCACCGTTGAAGAACGCGCCGGCTGACGTTTCCCGAGTACATCCCCTTCGTGCAGAAGGCGAAGGCCCGTTTTCCCTCTCCCTCCAGGCGCCCGACGACATCGAAGACGATCCGGGGCGCTCGCCGGAAATAGACGGGAACCCCGATTCCCACCAGGTCGACCCCGTCCAAGTCGGAAGGTTCGAGGCGCCGCGTGATGCGTTCGCGGAAGGCCACGCGGCACGACGCACGGGAGGAAAACGCCTTTTCAAGTAAGTGGGCGAGGCACGCCGTGTTTCCGGCTCCGGAGAAATAGAGGAGACCGACGGTTAATGTCCGCTGGTTTTCGAGGAATTCGCGCAACGGTGTTCCACAGGGAGGTTAAGAAGAATGGTCGGGACGACTGGATTTGAACCAGCGACCCCTGCGTCCCGAACGCAGTGCTCTACCAGACTGAGCCACGTCCCGATCCACAGGCTTCGTATCACAAAACCGGAAACGCGTCAACAGCGCGTTTCCCTTCGGGTCATTCGGAAATTAAAAATTTCTCACAATCTCTTCGGCGAACGTGCTGCAGGCAACCTCGACGGCATCCGGGCGAAACCGCGCCAGGTCGTAAGTCACCCTTCCCCGCCGGATGGCCTCTGCCACCCCCTTCTCGATCAGCCGGGCGGCCTCCTTCCATCCCAGGAAATCGAACATCATGGCCCCCGAGAGGATCAGGGAAGAGGGATTAACCTTGTCCTGGCCCGCGTATTTGGGAGCGCTGCCGTGGGTCGCCTCGAAGATGGCCACATCCTGGCCAATGTTGGCGCCGGGCGCCATGCCGATACCCCCCACCTGCGCCGCGCAGGCGTCCGAGAGGTAGTCCCCGTTGAGGTTGGGCAGGACGAGGACATCGTATTCCTCTGGACGAAGCAAGATGAGCTGAAACATGGCGTCGGCGATTCGGTCCTTCACCACGATCTTCCCGCCGGGCGGGGCGGTCCCCGCCAGATCGGCCTCCATGACGACGGCCTCCCCGTAGTCCTCCCGGGCCACCTGGTAGGCCCACTCCCGGAACGCCCCTTCCGTGTATTTCATGATGTTGCCCTTGTGGATGAAAGTTACGCTCTTGCGGCCATGAGAGAGGGCGTAATCGAAGGCCCGCCTCACGAAGCGTTTCGTGTTCCCCTCGCTGATGAACTTGATGCCGATCCCGGCGTCATCCGGGATCTCCCAGCGGAAGGCCTCTTTCAAGTAGACGCCGAGCCTCCTCGCCTCCTCGGACCCCTCCGGCCATTCCAGCCCCGCGTATACGTCCTCCACGTTTTCCCTGAAGATGACCACGTCGAGCCTTTCGGGATGCTTCATGGGGGAGACCACCCCCTCGAAGTAACGGACGGGACGGATACAGGTGTAGAGATCGAAGTGTTTCCGCAGTGTGACGTTCAGGCTCCGGAACCCCTTCCCCACAGGGGTCGTCAGGGGGCCTTTGATGGCGACCCGGCACCGCGCGATGGTCTCCAGGGTCTCCTCCGGCAGGAGGGCGCCCGCCTTTTCCAGGGCCTTTTCCCCCGCCAGGACCTCCGTCCAGACCACAGACCGGGCCTCTCCATAGGCTGCCTTCACCGCCTGGTCGAAGACGTAGCGCGCCGCGGGCCAGATGTCCCGTCCCACACCGTCCCCCTCGATGAAGGGGATGACTGGGTCGTCTGGAACCTGAAATTCTCCCCTCTTCGTTTTCGTAATCAACGTTCCACGCATGACTTTATCCCAATTTCAATCTATGGGTGCCTTGTTAAAATCAGTCTTCGAGGCTGAAGTCCCCATATTTTCTGACGTGGGCGACCAGCCCCCCCTCGCGGAGGATCCGCGTCATGACGGCGGGAAGCGGGGGGAAAGGGACCTCGAATCCCCGGGTCACGTCTTTCAAGATTCCCGCTTCCAGGTCGATGCTCAGGGTATCTCCCTCCCGGATCCCGGACGTGTCGCACATAACGACGGGAAGGCCGATATTGATGCAGTTCCGGTAGAAGATTCTCGCCACGGACCGGGCCACCACGGCCTGGACCCCCGCCAGCTTGATCACGGTGGGGGCGTGCTCCCGGCTGGAGCCCTGTCCGAAATTCCACCCGCCCACGACGATATCGCCGGGGCGGACCCCCATGGCAAAATCCTCCCGAGCGTCCTCCAGGACGTGTTTCGCCAGCTCTTTCAGATTGGATCTGAGGTGAAAATACCGACCGGGGGTGATCTGGTCCGTGCTGATTCCGTCGCCGAAAACCCAGGCGCGTCCTTCCAACTTCATGCTGTCTCCCTAAAGATATTCCCGTGGGTCCACAATCTTCCCCGCGACGGCGGAGGCCGCCGCCGTCAGCGGCGAGGCCAGGTAGATCTCCCCCCTCGGGTTCCCCATGCGTCCCTTGAAGTTCCGGTTTTGGGTGGAGAGGCAACGCTCCCCGTCCCCCAGGGCCCCCGCGTGGACCCCCACGCACGGTCCGCATCCCGGCGTCACCAGGGTCGCCTCCGCCGCGAGGAAGATATCCAGGAGTCCTTCCGACATCAGGACGCGCAGGACCCGGCGCGAGGCGGGAACGACGAGCAGCCGGGTGCACGGGTGCCGGTGTCTCCCCCGCAGGATCTCCGCCGCCTGCCGGAAATCGGACACCCGCCCGTTGGTGCAGGTTCCGATAACCACCTGCTGGATCTCCAGGCCCCTGACCTCTTTCCCGTCCACCGGGAAGACATTGTCCACCGCGTGGGGACAGGCCACCTGCGGGGCAAGCGCGCCGAGGTCGATCTCCACCTCCTGGCCGAAGTCCGCCTCTTCGTCCGGGGTGATTGCCCTGAAAGAGGCCCCACGTCCCAGGGTCTCGAGATACGCGCGGGTCGCGTCGTCCGAGGGAAAAAGCCCGCACTTGGCGCCCGCCTCCACGGCCATGTTGGCCACGGTCAGCCGGCTTTCCATGCCCAAAGAGGCAACACCCTCACCCCCAAACTCGAGGGCCCGGTAGTTGGCGCCGTCGGCGCCCAAGCTCCCGATGAGGGAAAGGATGATATCTTTGGCGGTCACGCCCGGCATCATCTTCCCACGCAGAATGACCCGGATACTCTCGGGAACCAAGAACCAGGTCTTCCCCAGGGCCATGGCGACGGCGATGTCCGTGGATCCCATGCCCGTGGAGAAGGCGCAGAATCCTCCGCCCGTGCAGGTATGGGAATCGGCGCCCACCATCAGATCGCCGGGTGAAATATAACGCTCCGCCATGATCTGGTGGCACACCCCCTCCCCCACTTCATGGAGGACCGCACCAGTGGCGCGGCAAAACTCCCGCAAAAAGACGTGATCGTTTGACAGCTCCCGGCGAGGGCTCGGAGCGGCGTGGTCCAAAAAGACGTGGGTTCGTTCCGGGAGGGCGAGGGCGTCCTTCCTCAGGGCCTGGAACTGCCGGACGGTCAGGGGACCCGTTCCGTCCTGCATGAGCATCCAGTCCACCCGGGCGAGGACGAAATCTCCCGCCTTCACGGGACGGCCCGCGTGCCAGGAAATGAGTTTCTCGGCGAGGGTCTGTCCCATGATTACTCTATCTCCTCGGTTTTGACCAGCTCCTCGAACCGAATGTCACACCCGATGATTCCCACGATCTCCCCGTCGGCGTCACAGCAAATGGGGGCCGACACGGTGAGACAGAGGGCCCCGGTGATGGCGGAGGTATACAGGCCCGTCACGTGGATCCTCCCGTTCTTCATGGGTTCGATGAACCATTCGCGGTCCAGGTAGACCTCGTGGAGCCCCACCTTTCCATACTTGGCGCGGTCCACGATCTGGGTGATATTTTTCGTAATCTTGATTCCTTCCTTGTTGACCACATAGGCGAACTGGATGAAGGGGTGATCCTCCACGAACCAGGTCAGGATCGGCTCGATCTTCTCGGGATCCATGGACTGGATCTCCGAGAGCTCCGCAACCTCCTGAATGAGGTGCGCCGCCATGTCGTGGGCCCGCCTCTTGATCTGGTCGAAATCGGAGACGAAATACTCGGGGAGATATTTCTTGGCCAGTCGCGCCATCTCCTCGTTGGAGATGTCCGTGACCCGTCCCTTCTCGTACTGGGCCATCACCCACTTGTAGATCTTCGCGGCGCCGGGATGGCGCTTGTCCACCTTCCGGCCCTCGGGGAGGATAAGGTAGGAATTTATCCACTGGACGATCCCCGCGATCCCCGACTTGTCGTTGATCATGACCCCCAGCGGCCGGTTGAGAATCTTGGCCGTGTCGAAGATATTGTAGATCTCCTCGTTCTTGAAGATACCGTCCGCATGGATGCCCGCCCGGGTAACGTTGAACTCTGACCCCACGAACGGCTGGTTCTTGGGGATGGCCTCCCGTATCTCCCTCTCGAAATAGTTTCGTATCTCCGTGATGACCTGCGTGTCGATTCCCTCGACCCTGCCCGTAAGGCTGATATACTCGATGATCATGGCCTCGATAGGCGTGTTTCCCGTCCTCTCCCCGATACCGAGCAGCGAGCCGTTCACCGCGCCGCAGCCGTAGAGCCAGGCCGTGGCCGAGTTGATGACCGCCTTGTAGAAATCGTTGTGCCCATGCCATTCCAGTTGCGCGGAGGGCACGCCCGCGTCGTGAACCATGGCGCGGATCAGTTTCGGAACGGAGCGCGGCAGGGCCGCCCCCGGGTACGGAACCCCAAACCCCATGGTGTCCGCCAGCCGGATCTTGACCGGGATGCCGCTTTCCTCCGAGAGGCGCATCAGGGCCTGGGCAAAGGGAACGCAGAACCCGTAGGTGTCAGCCCGCGTAAAGTCTTCGAAGTGACAGCGCGGCCGGATCCCTTCTTCCAGGGCCTTTTCGACGATCCTCAGGTAGTCCCGCATGGCTTTCTTACGGTCCTTCTTCAGTTTCAAAAAGATGTGGTAATCCGAAACGGAGGTTAGGATCCCCGTTTCTTCCAGGTTCATCTCCTTGACGATCTCGAAATCCTTCTCATTCGCGCGGATCCAGCCGGTTATCTCCGGATAACGGTATCCACGCTCCTGGCACATCCGGACTACCTCTTTGTCTTTGTCGCTGTAAAGGAAAAACTCGCACTGGCGAATCACGCCCGTGGCGCCGCCCAGGCGGTGCAGCATGTCGTAAAGGTCGAGAATCTGGCGAATCGTGTAAGGCGCCCGGGACTGCTGGCCGTCGCGAAAGGTCGTATCCGTGATGAAGATCTCCTCGGGCGGGCTGGGAATCTCGATGTTGTAATCGAAGAGGGTCTTGCAAACCTCCGTGTAGGGAAAGATCTCCCTGTAAAGGTTGGGTTCTTTGACCTCCTCCAGCTCGAATTTCCTGGCGCCCTCGGCGCTTTTTAAAAATCCTCTCTTCACCGGCTACCCCCTTTTTAGCCCTATACAATTAAACAAGTTTGTTCATTGTGTCAAGAAAAATATTTTAAAACCAGTTGAAAGTATTAGTTATTCTTACTTCTTCAGGGTCCCGGAACTTGGTGTATCCCGAAGAATCACCCCTGATTATGCCGCTTTACGAAAAATCAAAAGGCGAATTTGTAGCCTTGCGCGGATTTTGGGAGCATGCGGATCACGGAATCCAGGGAGGCGTTACTTGCCGCCAGGCCCACCTTCGGGCGGAGATAAAGAGTCCCCTTGAGATGAAGAGCCCCCGAGACGGGATCGGGCCAGATCACCGCGTTTCCCTCCACGTCAAGCATGGCTCCCCGGAAACGGATGGTGCCCATGTTCAGGACGGAGCTCGAAATGTTTCCCTTGACCAGGCCCGAAAGGAAGGTCACGTCCAAGGGCCCCACGGGAGACGCGGCCCACTTGAGGCGCAGGTGTTTCCCCTTGAAAAGCATCCCCCCCGAAAGGCCTCGCGCGCCGCCTTTCATGTTCACGTCGATGTCCGATTCCATCTCCCACGCCCCCCCCAGGGTGACACCCGGCCGGGGCATAAACGGCGAGGGGAGTGAAACCGGCCCCGTTGTGGCCAGAGAGACAAGCAGGTGCCCCCTTTTCACTTCGATGGGCCCCGCGATGCCGGCCCCTTTAAGGGCCGTCTCCGCGCGGAAGGCGCGGTGTCCAAACAAGACATGGGACCAGTCGGGCCGGACCACGACTCGCGGAAGAACCGCCGCCGCCACGAGGGGATTCTTTTCCAGGCGCCAGGTCACCCCCTCCAATTTCACCCGCATCATCGGATCGACCGCCACCCGGGAAACAATGATTTCCCCGGGAACCCGCAGGGACCCGATCCAGGAACGAAGCGTGTCTTTCGGAAAGAACAGTGTAAATCCCAGGGGAAAGACGATAAGAAAGGTCAGCAGGAATGTTCCGGCCGCCTTCAGCCATCCGCGCAACTGCTTCATGATCCCTTCCCGGCTTCCATGAGGACAATCTCCATGGATAACGCGTAGCGTCCCCCGCCCGCCCGTTTCAACGTCCAGGAAACGACCCGCATGGGCAGGTAGTGACGATCAATCTTCTGAATCAGGGTCAACGCCTTGCCGGGAGTTATCCTGAGGACGAGGGATCCGTGTTTCACAACCACGCCCTCGCCTTCCCACACGGTGTCCAGTTTCAACGCCGGTTGCGTTTCCCCTTCCCCGAGGACGTTTCGGACGAGAATCCGCAGCTGATCCGACGCCGAGGCCTTCCCGCCGCCGGCCCGCGCCCTGCGCAGAAGGTCCCGGACACGGCCCGAGATCCTCGCGTAATTCCCCACCTCCGACTCGAGCCGGGCGAGTTTCGCCCACGTCCGGACGATCCGCCGTCGCATCTTGCCGTGATACGCCATCAGCGGAAACAGGGCGAGCCAGAGATAGAGAAGGCAAAAGGCCGCCAGACCGCCGCCCCAGAGCCATCGTTTCTCCCGGTCACTGAGCACGACGCGCCCCCTCCCTTTCCTCCACCTCGAGGGTGTAAATCGGTTTACCTGAGTTTCCGGATTGCGCCCCGGCCCTACCAATTGTTATCTTTCCGCCTTCCAGCGCCTTTTCAAGCCTCTCCTCGAAAGGCTTCACGTCGATGGGGGCGGCGCTTTCAAAGACGATCGTTGTCCCTCCGGCGCGGGCGTCTATCTCCCGGACCTCGATTCCCCCTTTTTCATCCAGGATGGGCAACACCAGGATGGGAACGCGAAGCGCTGACGGCGCCAGGAAGGGGGCCAAGTGTTTTCGGATCCGTTTCACCTTCAAGAGCTGGGACTTCACCAGTTCCGTGGTGGCAACAGGCGGCGCATGGGGAAGCACCGTCTTCACAAGACGGGACATGGCCTTTTTCTGGCTTTGGGCGATTTGCCGATCCGCCCGGCACCACGTTGCCAGGACCGCGCCCGCCCCCAGGAGGAGTAAGACGAGCAGGGCCGCGGCATATCCGAGGGCGCCGAAGCCGGCCTTCTCCCGGCCGGAGACCCCGTCGAGGCGCACCCCGCCATAGACCGCCGTGCCGAGCCACGCGGGTAGCTGGGAGAGAAGAATCGCCAGGACGTCCCTCGAAAGGGACCGCCGTCTTTGGATGAGTCCCTGGGCGTCCTGCCCCGACTCCAGGGGTCGAAAGAGGTCCGTCCAGGACGGCAAACGAGGGGAGGGGTCTCCCCGGGGGGAGACCGCCTCGAAGCCGTAGACCGCCAGGTCCGGAACCCGGGAAAGGTGCCTTTGCAATCTTTCTTCCAAAACCGATTCGTCACCGTAGAATATCTCCAGGTCGTGAAGCCGTCCCTCACGGACGACGCCCACCATGAAGATCTCTCCCTCCACGAGGAAGAGGAGGGCCGGGTCCTTGCCCACCTCCTGCATGAAGGCGAACATCAAGGGAAAGATGGGAAGTGTCAGCAGGGTCGGGGCGATCCCGAAGGGGCGGTACCTTCCCCTGAGATCCTTCAAGTCGTCGGCGGAAACGGCCAAGGCGAATCCCGCGTGTCCCCCTTTCTGGCCGCGGTGTCTCCCCGCCATCCCGGGACAGAACCCCACAACGGGTGAGAGGAGTTCATCGATGCTTCGCGAGGCGAGTTCAATCTCCAGGGCCTGGAAGACTTGGCGGGGCCTGAGCCTGGGAAGGGCAACCGGGAGGGCGGCCACGGGCGTTTCAGTGTCGAAGGCAACCGTGCCGTCTGGCGTCTGGGACGGTACGATCCGGTGAATCTCTTCCGCGGGATACAGCGACGTTCCGTCGGGCTGCGTAAAGGAGGGATGCCAGGAGACATGGGTCACCCGCTTTCCCAAGCAAACGGCGACGGCGATGCCTTCCTTCGAGGTATAAACCCCCATTACGCGGGCTGCCATGATCCCTCCCTGAAGTAAAGAATCCTGACTACAAGCCCCGTGCGCCGCAACACGGCCCAGAGCCCGGCACGAGCCTTCCTGTAGGTCACCCGGATTTGGACACAGAAGGTCCGGCTTCGCGTGGTTCCCCACCGCGCGAGGTCCTGGAAGACAGCCGCCGGAACGTGAAGCACGCGATTGAAATCCCCCATGGTCTGAATCTGCCCCAGCTCTCTCGCCGCCAGGATCCGGTCGGCCAACGCCGGGGTCATCCCCTCGCTCAACGCCATCAGGACATCCCGGCTCGCCGTCAGGAGGTTTACCCTTCCGTCGCCCCACGTAGTCAGGTCGCGCCGCAGGGGCGGCGCCTTTATCTTTTTCAATCTTTCCACCTCTTCCTTCACGTAGGGGATCCGGGAAAGCTCGAAGATGGACTGGAGCGGCCGGTTCCCAGGAAGCACGCCGAGTTTCCCGTAGAACGATGCCTCACTCTCCCCGGTGACAGTCCGTTCGTCGGCGTCTATCCAATCGACCAAGGCGTGAAAGGATCCAGGGGATCCCCCGCGAAGATCCCAGTAGCGCCGGAGGATTTCGATGCCGCTCATGCCCGCGCCCACCAGACGGTTCACCGGGAGTTTTCCCTCCTCGTTTGAGATCACGCCGTCACACGTTCCCTCCTGGCACACCTTCTCCGCGATAAGGGGAATAAGCCCCGGGTCCCGCCAGCGATCCGACGCGATGGCCACCTTCACCCCTGCCAGCACGGACTTCGCCTCCTGGCGGGCGAGGGTTTCATCCCTGAAGTTCCCGGCGGTCAGGGTTCCCAACTGGGCGTCCACGCCAAACTGTACCAGGATTGCCGCCAGTGCCGCAACCACCGCCGCCACGAGAATCAGAAAAAACCCCCTATGATTGTCCATCTATCTCATCCAGTCCTGCATGGGATGAACCTGTCCCTCTAAAGCGTGGCGGCCGCCCCGCTGGTCCAGGATGACAATCTCGATCCGGATGAGGGTGGGAAGCCGGTCCCGCCACTGCCGCGCCCTGGAATCCCACCGCCGCGATAAACGATGGTTTTCATCCAAAAAGACCGCCCGGAACGACGCGACGCGATCGCTCAACAGTTCCTCCCTGGCAGGAAGCTGTCCCCCAAGAGGCGCCACGTCCCGGTAGAGGAAAAACGTCTCCATCTCCTTCGAAACGGGCTTCAACCGATACGTGATGAGCCCCAGGTCAGCGATGCGTTCCGACGCGTCCCCGCCCTCCCCGGCGCGCGTGCCGGCAAAGGCGAGGCGCGTGGTCCGCCACGGCGTTCCCGTCACCTTCCCTTCGAAGGCAAAGCGCTCGGGAAAGGCGGGATTTCCCAAGTAGGCCGACTCAAGGTCCAGCATCACCTGGTGCAGAAGCCCGCTGCCTTCCACCACCGCCTCGTGCCTCACCAGGCTTTCCGCCACGCCCCTGCGAATCGCCACGTAGGTGCCCATGACCACCCCCACCATCAGGGCGGACAGTCCCACCGCCAAGAGGAGTTCAATGAGCGTAAACCCTCGGCTGCCTATCGGGACGTCATCCACCGGGTTACCTCCAGCAGGGTCTTGCCTCCCTTTTCACGCGCGATGATAATCGTCACCTTTCTCACCCCGGGGACCGGGGATGCCTCAACCTTCGACCGGTAAAAAAGCCGGGGAGGTCCCGGGTCGTATCCCCGCAGCGCGGAGACATCCGACCAGCCATACGCCTCCATGCGGGCGCAGACGCTCTCGCCCAGTAAGGACGCCCGATTCAAAAGCTCGCTTTCCGCCAGTAGGGTGAAGGACTGAATATGGGTGCGAATCAAAAGGACGAAAGAGATGGCGAGAACCGCCACGGCGACGAGGACCTCCAGCAGGGTCATTCCCCGGTTATTTTTCATCCCGGGGTCCTTCCACCCAGCCCCGCGCGATTTCAACCCCCGGCCGGTAGGGATAGCCCGTTACGGTCATCCGTGCCTCGCCCCGCGCGATGAAAATGCCGAAGCCCTCTCCCCGGCCGTCCGGGAGAAACACGATGGACAGCGCGCGGGATTCACCCTTTCCCCCCCGAAAACCGGTCATTCTGACCCCGTCGGGCATCTTCAGGGTCGTAACAATCTTTTCCCCCGTTTTTTCCTTCTCGACAAGGAGGATCTCCTGCCTTTGAAGGTCAAAGGTGACATCCACAGGCACCTGATCCCGCCCGGCGATCCAGCGCGCCCGCGTGACGGCGTGGCGAAACCGGTTCGAGATGGTCTCCTCAGAGGCGGGGAAAAGGGCGGAGATCTTGGGGGCCGTTATCCCGATCAGAATGGCCGCGATGGCCAACGTGATCAGGAGTTCCACCAGGGTGAACCCCCGGGCCCTATTTTCCGTTTTCCCTTCCATCGCCAACCTCTTACGAGCCTTCCTCCTTGTCCAGGTTCCAGCTTTCGATGTCCGCGTCGTTGCCTTCGCCACCCTCTTCCCCGTCGGCGCCCAGAGAGATAATGTCGAAATCCTTGTCGTGCACCCCAGGCGAGATGTAGATGTAGGGATTCCCCCAGGGATCCTTGGGGATCTTGTGCCCCTCCAGGTAACCGCCCTCCCGGTAGTGCTTGGGAATCCTTCCCGTGGTCGGCTTCTCGATAAGGGCCTTCAGCCCCTGCTCGGTGCTCGGGTAGAAACCGTTGTCCAGGTAGAAGAGACGCAGGGCCTTCTTGAAATTCTGGATCTGTATCTTCGCCTTGACGCGCCGCGCCTCCTCCGGTTTCCCCACGATCTTCGGGATCACGAGACCCGCCAGGATTCCCAGGATAATCACGACCACCATCAGCTCGATGAGGGTAAAGCCATCTTCATTCCATTTCTTCATTGTGTCACCCGATAAACTGGTTCATGTTGAAAATGGGAAGGAGCACGGAGATCACGATCCACCCCACGATTCCCCCCATGAACAGGATCATGAGGGGCTCCGTGACGGAAAGCACCGTCTTCAGGGCCGCCTCCGTTTCCTCCTCGTACATCTCCGCCACCTTCATCAGCATGTCTTCCAACTCCCCGCTCTCTTCACCCACGGCAACCATCTGCGCCACGACCGGCGGGATCCAGGAGAGCTGGCCCAGGGCCCATCCCAGGGGCTGCCCCTCGCCGATCTGCCGGATCACCCCGTCGAGGGAGGTCTGGAGAACCTGGTTCGTGACAACCCCCTTCGTCAATCTCAGGGCCTTCATCAGGGGGATCCCGCTGGCCAGGATGGTCGACAGGGTCCGGGAGAATCGGGCGATCTGTCCCTTTCGCACCCATGTCCCCACGGAGGGAACCTTCAGCCACAACCGATCAAGGGCTTTCCTCCCCCGCGCCGTCCGCCTGAACCGGTAGAGGGCCGCGATTCCAAGGACGAGGACCACGGGGATGATCATGCCGTAGGCCTCCATCCACTTCCCCACGCCGAGCAGGAGCCGCGTCGTGGCGGGAAGAGGCTGGTGGATGGCCTTGAAGATTTCCGAAACGGAGGGCAGCACGTAGGTCATCAGGATGAAAAAGACTCCAAGCGCCACCACCCCCATAACGACCGGGTAGGCGAGGGCGGACAAGAGACGGTTCCTCAAGGTTATCTGGCGGCTGATATATTCCGAGAGTCCCTGGAGAACCTCGCTCAGACGGCCGCTCTCCTCGCCCGCCGCGATGCTTTCCACGTAGAGCCTCGAGAAGATGTGGGGATAGCCCGCCAGGGCCTCGTGGAGGGAGGACCCCTCGGAGAGACGCTCACGGATGTTCGTGAGGACCCCCTTGAGGTAGGGATTCTTCAACTGGGAGACCATGGCCGTCAGGCTCCCCGTGACGGAGAGTCCCGCCTTCAGGAGAATGGCGAGCTGGCGGGTCAAGACCATAAGGTCGCTCAGGCTCACCCGGTGCCAGAAACGGGATCCAGCGGAAACCGCGGGCGTCCGGGTGTCGTGAAAGGTCTCTTCCGTGACCCTCAAAGGAATCAGCCGCTTGAGTTTCAGGCGGTGCGCCGCGACGCGGGCGCTCTCGGCATCGATGATTCCCTTGATCTTCTTCCCGTCTTCCGCGACGGCCTCGTAAGAAAAGACCGGCATGCCTACTCCTGGATGACCCGCAGGACCTCTTCCGGGGTTGTCACACCCTCAAGGACCTTCAGAACACCGTCTTCCATGAGCCGACGCATACCCCGGGCCACGGCCACCTTCCGTATCTCGCCCGCCTCC
>Ga0256833_1002453_pt1 | contig 13001 bp, 11 predicted proteins | sample 356284metaG_FD_190535 | JGI IMG/M metagenome (GOLD analysis project Ga0256833, IMG submission 190535) | Hydrothermal vent microbial communities from Mid Atlantic Ridge, Atlantic Ocean - 356-284 | ecosystem: Environmental > Aquatic > Marine > Hydrothermal vents | place: Atlantic Ocean: Mid...
AGACAATGTAGACGCGATAAGCGGTACTAAATTGAATTGTGCACAGTTAGTAAGAGATGGATATTACAGATATACACAAATACTAATGGTAACGGATTTCATACCACCAACGATAACAGTAGAGGATCAATGTGTTGCTACATCAGATTGTTATGCATATGATGTTGAGATGGAAGCAAGTGCTACAGATAGCTGTAATGTTGAGCAAAAATTCAACTGGAAGTATATAGTAACAAATATGGATACATGGGAAACAGTACAGTACTCATACAACTATACACCTAAACCTGAGCAAGGAAGGAAAGGAAAGAGAAGTAAAGATGATCTGGATAGGACACAAGTAGGAAAATTGTTGATATTGGATCCACTACCAATAGGTAACTATAGGGTGACCTGGACAGTAGGTGACGGATGTGGAAATGCAAACAGTGTAAATCAGTACTTTGAAGTAGCAGATAAGAAAGCACCGACACCAATCATGGTTGATATAGCTACAGCAGTTATGCAAAACGGAATGGTAGAGTTGAAAGCGAGAACATTTGATAAAGGTGGGTGTGACAATGGATGTATATCATCACTTGACAACTGTACACCAAAAGATGGCTTGTACTTCACATTTACAGATCATATACCACACTTGTGGGAAAATCCATTGAAATGGGCTAAGCAATATGCTAAATACGGAAGATACTTCTTTGATCCAACAAGTGGAGCTATAAGTACAGAGAATGCATATTTTAATGGAACAGCACATGCATGGTTGCCAGGATTGCGAACATCACAAAAAGCATTTATATGTAGTAGTTATGATGAGACAGGAGTGGTAACAACAACAATCAAAGTGTATGTATGGGATAAATTTGATGATGCGACAGATAAGTGTGATGATAACAATTTTGACTATGCAAATGTAGTATTGAGCTTGAAGAGTTGTGGAGATTTGACATTAGTATCAGGAATGGTATCAATGAGAAACTCAACAGAAGGCATCAGTGGAATGACAATGACAGCAACAAGTGGAAATGAGACAAAGAAAGTAATGACATCAGAAGGAGCATATTCAGTAGAGTTAGAAGATGGAACACATCAAATAGAAGGAGCGAAAGATGCAAACTGGTTGAATGGAGTAACAACATTGGATATTGTATTAATACAAAAGCACTTGTTAGGAATAAAAGCGATAACAGATCCATATGGTTTGATAGCGGCAGATGCTAACAATGATGGAAGCTTATCAGCAAGTGACTTATTACAAATCAGGAAATTGATTTTAGGATCAGCGCAAAGATTTGATAATAATTCATGGGTAGCAATTGCACCGGATTATACAAGGACAATAGATGTAGAAGTATCAGGATCAGATGTAAGTGATATAGATTTCACAGCAGTTAAGATAGCGGATGTTAACGGATCAGCCAATACATTGGAAGAGAGAAGTGCATCACAAGTTAATATTATGTTGGATGATGCTAGCATGACAGCAGGAGACTTAGTAGAAGTACCATTCTATGCAAAAGACTTCAACAATGTATATGGAGCACAATTCACAATGAACTTAAACGGCTTAACAGTTGAGAATATAGTATCAGGAGGATTGAATGTAGATGCATCAAACATAAATGTAGTGAACAACAACTTAGTAATGAGTTGGAATAATGCACAAGGAGTAAGCTTAACAGATGGAGATGTATTATTTACATTGACAATGAAAGCGAACACAAATGCAAGATTGAGTGAATCACTAAGAGTAACAGATAATGTAATAAGATCAGAAGCTTATACAGGATCTAATCTAGAGGTTAAATCAATTAAGATAGGCTACAGAAATGCAGATACAAGTTATGCCTTGTACCAAAACGAACCAAACCCATTTGCTGAAAGTACAGTAATAGGCTTTGACTTACCAAAAGCATCAAATTACACATTGAGTGTATATGATGTAACAGGTAAAAACGTAATGGTAATCAATGAAAGAGGAGAAAGTGGATACAATGCAGTAACATTGTCTAAGAAAGATCTTAGAGTAAGTGGCGTATTGTACTACAAACTTGAATCAGGAGATTATACAGCAACTAAGAAAATGGTTATTATCAAATAAACATTTGATTAATCGCTAAGATATTAGGGCTTCCTTTTTGGAAGCCCTTTTTTTGTTTATATATAATATTTTTGTTTAAAAATGCTTTTATATATCGTTTATCTTGACATATCCGCAAATTTTATTTAATTTTGAAATTAAAAAGTAAAAATGAGTTTAATTTCTAGATTTAGCATTTTTAAAAAACCGGAGCATCGAAAATTTGATCCTGTCCCTCGGTTTTACAATCCTGAGAAAGAATATATTGAGGATAAGTTATCTAGACATAATAAAACTGAAGATCGCAGATATGTTGATATTAAATCAACTATTAGGAACAACTTTAGAGATAATAGGGCAGGTTTTGGTATGTCAAAGCATAAAATGGGAAGAGGAAGAAGTTCTAATTTGCGGCTAGTAATTATTTTAGTGCTTATTATAGTTTTGACCTATTACTTATTAACAAGGTATTTTGTTAATATAGAATCATTAATTAATTGACCAACTATATGAGTGATATAATACAATTATTACCTGATTCAATAGCAAATCAAATAGCAGCCGGAGAAGTTATTCAAAGACCATCATCCGTCGTTAAAGAATTGATTGAAAATTCCATTGATGCCGGAGCGTCAGAGATTGTACTGGTTATAAAGGAAGCCGGTAAAGTATTGATTCAGGTTTCAGATAATGGTATTGGTATGTCGGAGACAGATGCAAGAATGTGTTTTGAGAGGCATGCAACATCAAAGATACAATCGGCAAATGATATATTTAAAATCAGGACTAAGGGGTTTAGAGGAGAGGCGTTGGCATCTATTGCAGCTATTGCACATGTCGAATTAATTACTAGACAGGAGCAAAAAGATATCGGTACTAAAGTGGTATTAATCGGCTCAAAATTTAAGAGTCAAACAGCTTCTCAAACAGAAAAAGGTACAAAAATATCTGTTAAAAATTTGTTTTTCAATGTACCGGCAAGAAGAAAATTCTTAAAATCTGATAGTGTTGAACTAAAGCATATAAATGATGAATTTATCAGATTAGCTTTGGCGCATACAGATATTTCTTTTAGCTTTTACCACAATGGCAAAGAACTGTATCGACTGGTTAAATCTAGTTTGAAAAGTCGCATTTTAGGATTATTTGGTAGGGGGTACGAATCCAAAATATTACCAATTGCGGAAGAAATGGAAGTTTTGAAAGTGGATGGATTTATAGGTAAACTAGATGCATGTAGAAAATCCAGAACTAATCAATTCATTTTTGTCAACAATAGATTTATCAAGAGTAGCTATCTGAATCATGCAATATTTAGTAGCTATGAAGAGTATATAGAAAAGGGACAATATCCTATTTATTTTATTTTTTTAGATATTGATCCTGATAAAATTGATATTAATATTCATCCGACGAAACAGGAAATTAAATTTGAAGATGAGCGATTGATATACAGCTATCTAAGAGTAGCGATAAAACATGTTATCGGAAAATTTACATATAAGCCATCATTGGATTTTGAGTCCGAATCTACATTAGATACCTTGGTAGAGAGGCCAAAAAGAAAAACAGAAGGCAGTAGGAGTTTTGATTTTGTTTCTTCAAAGATAAAACCTAATAAGAATAGAGACGAATGGGAAAAAGCATTTGAAATAGTAGAAAACAAAGGTGTATCGGGGCGTGATTCTGACGTGCAGGAACTCCCGAGTAGATTGAATATTAAAATGGGAAGAACATTAGAGGATAGTACAATAATGGAGGGTAAGGTTTTCCAGTTGCATAATGCTTATATATTGAAGGAGGTTAAATCAGGATTTATATTGATTGATCAAAAGAATGCGCATGAAAGGGTTTTATTTGAGGAATATATGGATGATTATAATTTTGGTAAGAATTCAAATAGAGAGCGTTTGTTGTTCCCACAGCTTATTGAGGTTGACAAATCTAAAATTGATTTTATCGATTCAGTATTCAAAGAATTGGAAAAATTCGGATTCAAATTAGAACTTGATATTGAAAACAATGTTTGTATTAAGGAGATACCTATAAATGTCATTGACAAAAAGGGTGTATTTCAAGTTTTGCAGGAGATAATTGAGAATAGCAATTCGACATTGGAGTTGGAGTCTTATTTTAAAGAAGATTTTGCTAAAAGATTGGCAAAAGTCAACGCTAGGAAAAAAGGAGAATCATTGACGGAGGAAGAAATGAAATACCTGATAGACAAATTATTTAATTGTAGTAATCCTTATAATACTCCGGGTGGTAAAAAATGTTTTGTTAAAATTGAAATGGATGAGATAATAAATCGTTTTAGTTGAGATTGTAATTTTAAACTCGAAAAACATATGAATCAAATAACACCATTAGTAAAGAATCTGATAATTATAAATATTATTGTCTTTTTTGTAGTAACATATATGTTTCCTGGGTGGATGCAGTATTTTACGGCTTATTATCCGGCATCCAAACTGTTTCATCCAATACAGATAGTTACACATATGTTTATGCATGGTAATTTGATTCCTCATTTGTTTTTCAATATGTTTATGTTGTTTATGTTTGGTAGTATTTTAGAGTATTTTTGGGGAGAGAAGTTTTTTCTTTTTGTTTATTTACTAAGTGGACTTGGAGCTTTGGGTTTTCATTATTTTGTTAAATACTTGTATTTAAATTATTTCATGAGTGCTGTGACACCTGAGATGTTTCAAACAGTGATAAATGAAGGTGCTGATGTATTGAGGAATGGTCAAAATTACGTAGGTACACTTGGTAAGATAAATCAGTTAATAAATGTGCCGGCGGTTGGCGCTTCGGGAGCCACAATGGGTATTTTGGCTGGTTTTGGCACTCAATTTCCGAGAAGGAAATTGATGCTATTGTTTCCGCCAATTCCTGTTGAAGCGAGGATTTTAATTCCCTTGCTGATAGTTGCTGAGCTGTTTATGGGCTTAGGAATGAATGATGGCGTAGCTCACTTTGCACATGTTGGTGGTGCAATTACGGGGTTCTTATTGACATATTATAGGCATAAATTTGATTTTTAATGCAAGTTAGCATTATACATGACATAAAGGTTTTTATTAAATCCGGAAATATGGTTACCAAATTGATTTTATTAAATTTGGCTGTAACGGTATTTTTATTTTTAATAAATATAGTTTTAGGGAATTTTGCCTTTTCTAATGAAATCACAAAGTACTTCCTAATATCTGACAATTACTATTGGGATCTGACTCATCCATGGGTATTTATCACGCATCTTTTTATCTCTAACAATATTATAGATTTGATATGGAATATGTTTATTTTATATTGGTTCGGTGCTATTGTTGGGGATATGATTGGGGATGATAAAGTATTACCCGTTTATATAATGGGTGGAGTGTTTGGTGCTTTAACTTATATTATATTTACCAATGTTTTTGGAATAGCCGGATTTCGGTATATTACCGGATGTAATACTGCGATATTATCAATTGCTGTTGCTTCTGCCGTATTAGTACCAAACTATAATATAAGGTTATTTATTTTTGGCAATGTGACTTTAAAAATCATTGTAATAATATATGTTTTACTTCAGTTGGTCTATGCTTATACCAGTTTCAATGATATATTTTATTCATTGATAGGCGGAATAGTGTTTGGTTGGTTTTACATTTATTCTATCAGTAAATCTTGGAGACTTGATTCTAAATTTAATAATGTATTTAAAAATATTATAAGTTTGTTTTCTTTTTCTTACAATCGCAAACAAAATAAAAGTCTTTCCGTTAAGTATAAATCAAAGGGAGTATTCTATAAGGAAAAAAATGATAAAAGTGAAATTGAGTTTAATAAAAATCTTGATGATATTTTGAAAAAAATTAAGGAAACCGGTTATGATAGCCTGTCTGATTCTGAAAAGGAATTTTTATTTTTAGCGAGTAAAAAACAATGAAATTAGTTAAGAAAATACTATTACTTTTGAATATTGTTGTGATTATACTGACATTATTATCATACTTGACGCCATATATTGATCCTTCAAAATTTTGGTTCTTTTCATTTTTTGGGCTCTTGTTTCCGGCAATTATATTATCAAATATTCTATTTGTTATTTTATGGTTTTTTGTTGATAGGAAAAGGTTGCTTTTATCTTTGATTGTATTGTTGATTGGGTATAATGATATAAAAAAGATTATTGCATTTCATTTTAATGATTTTGATAAGGAAAAAGGTTTTACAGTATTGAGCTATAACATGAATCAAGGTTCCAGATTATATCATCAAAAGGTGAAAAAAGGAGATTTTGGTAATTATATAAAGCAACAAAGTGCGGATTTGGTTTTGGGACAAGAAATAAATTCTAAATTGATAAAAAAGGAGATTGCAGGTACTAATAGTTATCCGTATAAGCATGTAGAAAAGAATCTTGGTACAGGTATATATTCTAAATTTCCTATTGTTAATACAGGTAAAATAGATTTTCAACTTAATACAAATTCTTGTGTATGGGCTGATATTGTTGTTGATAAAGATACTATTCGTGCGTATAGTGTTCATTTTATGTCCAATCAGATTTCAAAGCAAACTGCAGATATTGCTAAGGATTTTGGAAATGAAGAGGATTTGGATACAAAAAAAGTAAAAGTGGTATTGTCAAGATATAAAAAATATGTTCAAGTACGGGCGAGACAAGTAAAAAAAGTACGAAAACACATCTTGACTTCCCCATATCCTGTTGTGCTGGGGGGTGATTTTAACGATCCAAGTATTTCATATACTTACCAACAACTTTCAGGGGTTTTGAAGGATGCATTTATAGAAAAGGGGTATGGTATGGGTATTTCTTACGCTGGAGCGATACCTTTGCTTCGAATAGATAATATATTGGTGTCTAAACAGCTGACGGTATTGGCATTTAAAAAGATAAACGGAGAATTTTCTGACCATTATGCAATCAAAGCCAAATTAAAACTTTAAAATATTCTTTTTGCGATCTTTTTGCTTTATTCAACTACTATACATCAATCTCTTAATATATACTCTGCTTGCTCTACCATAATGTCGTCCCAAATGCAAGATAGGGGTGCACTTTCTTAGTTTCGAATAAATTCAGAACAACTGACACATTGTGAATTATGGTGACCACAAAATCATTATTCGTCTTATTTTCAAACGATTATTAAATATTTTGTTTGTATGAGGTCAGTTGTTCTGAAGCTATTGGAAGCAATCATATAATGTTTTTAATGAAATAAGAAGAATCTCTTTTGCAGCTGAGCTTATTTCTGTAGTATCATCTTCATCGTCTTCATCGGATTCAAAACCTGAAATAATAAAATCTACAATAGCCTCATTTTGGTTGTCAAACAACTTATCGGCTTTGTCTTCAAATGGCATATTTGTAAAAGATTCGAATTTGTCCCAGTTTTTTGTTTCCAGAGATTCGAGTTGTTCTGCATCTATATCATTGAGTTTATTAACCTTGCTTTTTAAGACTTTGAGTATTACGATTGCCTCAAACATTAAAATCATATATTCTTCTTCAGATAATATCGAAAATTGATTAGAAGTAAGATAGCTTAAAAATACCGGAAATTCTGCTATAAAGTCTTTTTCTGATGAATCTGAAAATTGTTTGTTTTCAAAATGTTCAATTGCATTGTCAATGTCTTGGTAATTAATAATCATAATTTTATAATTTTATTTACAGCAATCATTAAAACTTTTAATTTCTTTGATAATAAAAAAACCTTCTTCACCCTGTTTTTGATATAGAGGCATAAGAATTCTACCATCATATTCGGAGAAAATAAAACCATTTTTATCTTCTGCCAATAATTCACCTTTTGAGATTTTCTGAAAGTTATTATAACCCGGTTTCATTTTGAAATTATCAGTTGCTGATATTTTGTGTTTGTAAATTAGTTGGCTGAGTTTTGGTAGTCCTTTTGAAAATTCTTTCAGCAATTTATCATGTCTGTTTTCGACATGTTTTTTATCAAAATTTCCTGTAATGGTCATCAGATTAGTCAATGCAGCTATTGCTCTATTGACAGACAAAACATCATTGTGATTACCGCTTTCAAATGTCAATGCAGTAGTATGTATACCTAAGATTCCTTTGCTAAAATACTCTGTAGAAGTTCCTTTGACTCCTTTAAGAAGACCTAAAATAACGGGAGCATTGAGCTGTATTGATTTTTTTACTGTGTCCAAGTCGTCCGGAACTATTGTAAATATTCCTCCTTTGGAAGAAGTAGTGTGCAAATCAAGAACAAAAATATTCTCAGGTTTGTACTCTCTAACTTCATTGTGTATAGTCTCTAATATTTCTTTTATTTCTTGCTCTTCAGCTCCGAGTTCATCATAACTAATGCTGTTGATTTTTTCTATTTTTTCTTTATACCAGCATCTATTCAAATCTTCATCGATGAAACGAACACCTTTGCGTTTTGCTTTAAGATTACCTTGAAGTCCGATTATTTTTCCTTTAAAAATGAAATTTGGATTAGTTATAGGTTCGACTTCAATCATTTTTATCATCAAATCAATAGCTTTATAACCGGCAGGTTCATTTCCATGCATTCCACCGAATACAAATAGTAATGTTCCTTTTTCTTTTCCTTCAAAGCTTCCAATAACCCTACTGTTTACCATTTCTTAAAGTTTTTTTTATACATTTCTCAAAGTGATTTAAAGTACTTTAGAGAAATTCTATTTCTATTCGCTTGGATATTTGAGTTTTTATTACACATTATCAACACAATTACTAAACAAGTTCTACAAAAATAAAATATATTTGCAAAAAGATTTGACGAAAGTAATTAAAATTTTAAAATATGTATGCATATATCAAAGGTAAAATCACTTTTAAAACTCCTACATTTGTTCATTTGGAAAACAATGGTATTGGGTATAATTTGAATATTAGTCTGCATACTTTTAGTCGGATTGAAAAGGCTGTTGAAGTAAAGTTATATACCTATTTACAGGTTAAAGAGGATGATTTGAGTTTGTATGGTTTTTTTGATGAAGATGAAAAGATGTTGTTTGAAAAATTGATATCAGTTTCAGGTATTGGTGCCACCACGGCACAGGTTATCTTGTCGACATTGAGTCCAAAGGATATTGTATCTGCTATTATCAATGAAGATGATATTATGCTAAAAGGCGTAAAAGGTATAGGAGCCAAAACTGCAAAAAGAGTGATTTTAGATTTGAAAGATAAAGTTGCCAAATTAAAAATTAGCGATACAATTAGTCCATCAAAACAAAATTCTTCTTCTCCTGTCAAAGAAGAAGCGTTGTCAGCATTGATGGCCTTGGGTATAAATAAAACTAAGGCAGAGACTATTTTGGGGAGGGTGATAAAAGCAAATCCCGGTATTGACAATGTAGAAGAATTGATAAAATATGCATTAAAACAAATGGGGTAGGGGAGGCAAATATTATGAAAGAATTTATTGATAATATACCAAAGGCAGAATTGCATATTCATCTTGAAGGATCTATTGAACCGAAGATGCTATTGACTCTTGCCGAAAAGAATAAAATAAGACTTAGATATAATACAATTGAGGAAGTTGAAAAAGCGTACCATTTCAAAGACTTAAAAGATTTTTTATATATCTATACCCAGGGAACAAAGGTGTTGAGAAAAGCAGAAGACTTTTATGATATTACGAAAGCATATCTGTCAAAAGTCTATTCTCAATCAGTATTGCATGCAGAAATATTTATTGATTTTCAAACATATTCAAGGAGAGGTATTAGATCTGAGATTATAATGGATGGTATCACTTCAGCTATTAAAGATGCTAAAAGAGATTATGGTGCATCTGCATATTTGATTTTAGCTTTTTTAAGACACTTAGGGGTAAGAGAAGCATTGAAAACGCTAATTGAGGGGGTTAAGTACAGAGATGATTTGATAGGAATTGGTCTTGCTTCTACTGAACTTGGGTATCCACCGGAAATGTTTGAAAAGGTGTTTGAAGAAGCTAGAAAATACGGATTTAAAACAATGGCTCACGCAGGTGAAGAAGGTCCGGCCGAGTATGTAAGAAATAGTATAGAAGTATTGAAAGTAGATAGAGTTGATCATGGAAACAGAGCTATGGAGGATTCTGATTTGGTCAAAATGATAGTCGATAGGCAAATTCCTCTTACTATCTGTCCATTGTCCAATATAGCCCTTGGTAATGTAAAAAGACTTGAAGAGCATACTTTGAAGAAAAAACTTGATATGGGTATGTTGGTGTCAGTAAATTCCGATGATCCGGCATATTTTGGGGGTTATGTCAATGAGAATATGATATCAGTTACCAAAGCGCTGAATTTAACAAAAGCAGATATTGTCAAATTGGCGAATAATTCGTTTGTCTCATCATTTTTGCCGGAGGATAAGAAAAAATACTATTTGGAAATGATTAAAAGATATAGTGAATGAAAATTGGGTTTGATGCAAAACGATTGTTTTTAAATTATACGGGTCTTGGAAATTATAGTAGAGCTATAGTGAAAGATTTGCAAAAATATTATCCGGAGCACGAATACCATCTATATACAACAAAAGTATTGAAAAATACTGATACAGAGGCTTTTTTTAATCAATCAAAGTTTGTAATTCATGAAAATTCATCATTGCTCAATTCATATTGGAGAAGTAGAACGATAGTCAGAGATCTGGAAAGAGATGGAATAGATGTTTTTCATGGTTTAAGTGCAGAATTGCCTATTGGTATAAAAAGCTCAAGGGTGAAATCTGTCGTAACAATCCACGATTTGATATTTAGATATTATAAGTCTGATTACAATGTTGTTGATCGGTTTATTTATAATTTCAAATCAAAATATGCTTGTAATAATGCCGATAAAATTGTTTCGATAAGCGATTTTACCAAAAATGACATTGTAAATTCTTATGGCATAAATGACGAAAAAATCGTAGTGGTTTATCTGCAGATTAGTGATAGATTTACAATGAGGGCAGATGAAGACAAGCTGAAGATAGTGAAAAGAAAATTTGATTTGCCAAATAGGTTTTTTCTATATGTAGGATCTGTAATTGGCAGAAAGAATCTTAAGCTAGTACTAAAAGCCATGTTTAATATAGATAAAAAATCAAGAATTCCCTTGGTCGTGGTAGGTTCAGGAAAGAAATATATGGAAGAAGTAAAACAACTGGTTAGAGATAGAGGGTTGGTAGATAGTATTATTTTTTTAAAGGATATTGACAATGAAGCTTTGCCTATAATATATCAATTAGCTGAATTTTTTGTTTTTCCATCTTTGTATGAAGGCTTTGGTTTACCTGTTTTGGAGGCTATCCAAAGCGGTAAAAAGTGTATAGTATCAGAAGAAACATCATTGGTCGAAGTAGTAGGAGATTGTGGTCTAGTGTTGAAACAAAATGATATAGAAGCGATGAAAAATGCTATTGAAGCAATGATACAAAGTCCCGCCGGGATAATTGATTGTACCAAACATTTGGCTAAGTTTGACCCGGAGCTTATTTCAAGCAAGATTATGGGTATTTATAAGAGTTTGATAAGTATATAGTGTTTAGTTTTAAACACCATATATTCTTTAAATTTCTTTTCATAACTATTCAATCAATATCTTTTTGGTAGTACTGCCTAAAGCGGTAACTACTCTCACAAAGTACAACCCGTTTTTATCCGGTAGTTGTATTTTTCTCTCTTGTTGATAATCTTTCGAGAAAAATACAGTTTGTCCCATTTCATTATTTATTCGAATATTTTGTATCTTTTGTGAAGATGATTTTACTTTTATAAAAGATTTTGCAGGGTTTGGGAAAATGCTAATATCATTTGAAGCGGTAATATCTTCAGCTGTATTTATATCACATATTTCAATAGAATTGTTCCAACTGTATCCATCTTCATCTGCTATTACATAATAAGTTCCACTACCATAATTATAAATCTCAAGTTTGGAATCATCGCTCTCTTCTAAACATTCGATATCACCAAAATCTATGTCCACTAAAAATAATCTTGTACCTGAACTTGATGAATTAAAAGTAATCAAAACGGAATCTCCACTATGCTCGTACTCAAAATACAGTTCATCTCCGTCAAATTCTTTATTCGAACATTCATATATTTCAAAAGTATTATCTATGTCTAAAGAATAGATTCCACATTCAAAATTAATGCTGTTTTCTTCTACGAAATCACTGCAGGTAAAGTGGTAATAAAGCCCATGTTCCTCTTCAAAATAGGCTTCACATTCATTGTCATAATTTTGTCCATTGCACGCGCATACTTCATCCCCGTAAATTGGACAAAAACCGCTTATAAAAGGTACAAAAGACGCATCGCAATCTTTATTTTCAGGCTTCACAACTTCAAAATCTCCTACATCAATATCTTCATCCAAATCAAAATTAAAAGACACATCGCATTCAATAACAACACTATAATCACCTTCTAATAACGGGAGTATGTCCACTTGCTCTGTATCATAATCATCTGTTTCGTCACAATCTTCATCATAATCATAATCTACGGTTATCGTTATCTCCTTAAATAAGTAATCAATATCCACATCAACTGAATACGAGTCACAATCCGTAATATAATTTACGTCAAATTCAACCTCAATTTCTTCCCCCAAATTAATATAATAATCCGAAATACTCTCATCGCTTATTATATCCTGTGCAACTGAACTTAATATTGATAAAACGACTAATAACAAAAATACAATAAGCTTTTTCATGAGTATTAACATTTTAATCAGTTTATTTTAAGTAATAGGAGGCTAAATTAATAGCCCCCTAATTTTATTATATATTTAATTTAAATGATTTAATACTTATTCTATTTGAATTTTTTTCAGTTTTTTCAAGTATCTTTTGATCATGCAAATTGTAAATAGAAATATTACAACTCATTTGCAAAGGTAATAA
>Ga0256833_1002454_pt1 | contig 13000 bp, 15 predicted proteins | sample 356284metaG_FD_190535 | JGI IMG/M metagenome (GOLD analysis project Ga0256833, IMG submission 190535) | Hydrothermal vent microbial communities from Mid Atlantic Ridge, Atlantic Ocean - 356-284 | ecosystem: Environmental > Aquatic > Marine > Hydrothermal vents | place: Atlantic Ocean: Mid...
CCGCTCCTCAGGTGCCTGAAGAGGGCCTTCTCGGCACCCAGGACCTGTATGGTCGATGCCGGCATCATGGCAAGCTCTTTAAGGCCACCGGCGAGGCTGAGCAACCTGGCACCGAGCTTGGCACCGACGAGGGCTTTGATGTTCGGGGCAACCTCATCCATCGCAGTCTCAAGGTAATCCTCTATCTGACGCCTGAGCTTGTAGAGGTCGCCTATCTCGCTGGCCAGCTTCGTTATGACCTCACTGTCGAACTTGCCGAGAGGTGCCCCCATTGACGTTTCCGCAGCCTTCAGTATCTTCTCGATCTTTCCCTCGGGGAAGCCCAGACTCTTGAGCTTCTCCTCGCTCACGTTCTCCCTTGGGCCAATCTCCTTGACGAACGCCACGTACTGCTCGTGCCTCGGGAGCATCTCATCGAGCTCCGGAAAGTGTAGACCGTACCATTCCCTCAGGCGAGAAACGAGGAGATTTATAACCTTGTCAATGTCGTCCAAAGCTTCGATAGCCTGGATAATCATCTTATCGCGAGCGCCGCTCTGCTCCTGTATGCGAAGCCTTGTTAAAGCCACGCCGGCGCTGAAGTACTCATCAAACCAGTCCTCCCCCAAAAACTCCTCTGGACTGGAGCGGAGCTTCTCTCCGGCCATGTTGGGAAACTCCGCTGTGGCTGAATAGCCAATCTCTTTGAGGTTCCTCGCAAGTTCTGTATCCTCAACCACAAAACCATCGTAGCCTTTAGCCCTAAGCTCGTCGAGGAAAGAAATCAGCTCGTCGCTTGGCTCACCCTTTAAGAGCTTATCAAGGCTCAATTCCGGTCTCCCAGAGAAAACCTTCTGGCCAATTAGATTACCGCTCTCGTCAAAGGCATAGAGGCCCCTGACGTTTTCAGCTATGTAAGCTTTCATCATCATCACCATCTCGGTTTTTGTTCCCGGGGTATAAAAGGCATACCCCTTTTAAGTCATATTGGTGGGAGAAGGTCAGAGAAAAGAGAAAGCATCAGTCCTCCCAGGGTTCGGTGTACTTTAACGCCCAGCCGAACTCCTCCTTGAGGATGTCTATGGCAGCGCTCGGCGGGATTATGCCGCGCTCGGTTATGATGACGTCGATGTATTCAGGAGGAGTAACGTCAAAGGCCGGATTCCAGACCTCTATGTTATTAGGCCAAGTCTTGAGCTCTTCCTCGGGGATGACCTCATAGGGGTCGCGCATCTCTATCTCCACCAGCTGACCGAGCATCGTCTCAGGATGGAACTTGTAGGTTTCCGCGGCAATCATCGTCCAAATCCTGTGCTCCTTGGCGGTAAGCGCTATCAAAGCCGTCCCAATCTTGTTTATGACCGCGCCATTGACCGTTATACTGTCTGCACCCATAACGACCTTGTCGGTCATCTTCATGTAGTGCCTCGCCGCACTGTCCACGACGTAGATAACAGGAATGCCATAGCCGGCCAGTTCCTTCGCGGTGAGCTTACCCTGCCACTTTGGCCTCGTTTCAGTGACTATGACCCTTATGTCCTTGCCCTGTTCGAATGCCGTTCTCATGACGCTTATTGCCGCTTTGCTGTGACAATGGGTCATTATGACGTCTCCATCCTCTATGCGCTTTGCACCAATCTCCCCAATCCTCTCTATTGCTTTCTCAGAGTTGTAAATGAACTCCTTGGCCGCGTTTATGATAACGAATTTAAGCTGATCGAGGTCCGCACCACTCGAATAAGCAACTTTTCCGCGATGCATCACGTAACGGAGAGCATTCGGTAGAGAAACAGCCGTAGGCCTCGTTTCATATAGAATCTTCGCAGCATCTTTCATTTCATTCCAGAATTCCTCAACGGTTCCAGCTTTGCTGGCTTCAGCCTGGATCTGAAGTGCATAAGCTGCAAAGCGAGCTATTTTCCCGGCACCCCTGATCTCCATGTTCCTTATTTTCTCAGCTATCTCAAGGACTTCCATCATGACCGGCAACCCAACCACCTCCGTGCATACCCTACACTGGGGCTAAATATTTAAAGAACTTTTCCCGTTCATCAATGACCCAGCATGTTCCCCAAAGTCCCCAGAAAACCCCCGAAAATCTTTACAAAGGTAAAAGGAGGCATGGAAAGCGAGGAAAGGTTTATAACTCCCTTCGCCCTACCCCCAATGTATAAAGACGTTGACATGATCAGACTTGTTCATCCGGGGGTAGGGACGATGACGATGGAGGAAAAGCTTATGAAAAAACTGGGATCGGGGTCCCTTGAGTTTGAGGCTTATTTTTCGGAGAAAGCTCTGGAAATGAAAGCTTCTGAGATAAGGGAACTCCTGAAACTCGTTGAGACTGGAGACGTTATAAGCCTCGCGGGAGGTCTTCCGGCTCCCGAGACCTTTCCAGTCGAGACCATAAGAAAAATATCCCAGGAGGTTCTCGAAAAACACGCCGACAAGGCCCTTCAGTATGGCACTACGAAGGGGTTCACACCGCTCAGACTTGCGCTGGCCAAATGGATGGAGAAGCGCTATGGGATCCCCACCAGCAAGGTGGAGATAATGATGGTCGCGGGAAGCCAGCAGGCGCTGGACTTAATCGGAAGGGTGTTCATAAACCCCGGAGACACCGTGGTGGTGGAGGGACCCACCTACTTGGCGGCGCTCAATGCGTTCAAATACTACGAGCCAGAATTCGTGAGCATACCCATGGATCACGACGGCATGATTGTGGAGGTCCTTGAAGAAAAGCTGGCGGAGCTTAGGAAAAAAGGAAAAAAAGTGAAGTTCGTCTACACGGTTTCAACCTTCCAGAATCCAGCGGGAGTCACGATGAGCCTTGAGAGAAGGAAGAAGTTAGTAGAGCTTGCCAGGGAATACGACTTTCTGATAGTCGAGGACAACCCCTACAGCGAGCTTCGCTACTCCGGAAAACCCATCCCTCCGATAAAACACTTCGATGAGGAAGGTAGGGTCATATACCTTGGAACTTTCTCAAAAATACTCGCACCGGGCTTCAGACTCGGATGGATAGCGGCACACCCCCATTTCATCCGAAAGATGGAGATAGCCAAACAGGCCGTTGACCTGTGCACCAACACCATTTCTCAGGTGATAGCCTGGAAATACGTGGAGGAGGGCTACCTCGACGAACACATTCCGAAGATAATCGAGTTCTACCGGCCGAGAAGGGATGCCATGCTTGAGGCCCTTGATGAGTTCATGCCCGAAGGTGTCGAGTGGACGAGGCCCGAGGGCGGAATGTTCGTCTGGGTCACCCTTCCAGAAGGCATCGACACCAAACTGATGGCCGAGAAGGCCATAAACAGGGGCGTTGCGTACGTCCCAGGAGAGGCCTTCTTCGCCCACCGCAACATCAAGAACACCATGCGCCTTAACTTCACCTACGTCCCAGAGGACACCATAAGGGAAGGCGTCAAAAGGCTCGGGGAGGTAATCCGGGAAGAACTCAAGAAGCGCGGGCGTTAAAGGGGAACAAGGTGCGAGCCGTCGCAACTTGGAAAAGAGCGGTAACCTTCACGGCAGGAACCGAATGTTATCCCCTTTTCCACGATTTTTTCCTCCGCTTTTCTCAAAATCTCAAACCTCAGTTCCTTTGGAAGATAATAGTAGCCGCCTATCTTCTCGCCCTCCTCGTATAGCGGCCACAACCTCCCCATCAACTCCGGGAACTTTGCGAACATCCTCCTCTTTGAGTCGGGCCTCAGCTTCAACGTTGAAACTGTTATGTGGCTCACGAAACTTAGAGCATCGACCGTTTCCTCGAAATCCTCCCAAGTGTAGAAGGGTATTATCGGATCAATGCGGGCATAAACTGGAATTCCCGCTTCCTTAGCCTTTTTTAGAGCCTTTATCCTTGCCTTAGGTGAGGGGGCGTTTGGCTCTAACAGCTCTGCCTTTCTCCCATCAACGGTCGTTACAGTCACCCCCACGGCACAGTGGAGTTCTCTCAGAATATCAATATCGCGCTCAAAGATGTCCGACTTCGTAAGAAGAAGACAGCGGACGTTATGACGTTTAAAGAGCTCTAAAACCTTCCGGGTTATGCCCAATTCCCTCTCCACCGTTGGATACGGATCCGAGGAGTAGGAGAGCGCTACGATGTAGCGCCTATCGAAACGCCTCAGTTCACGCTCCAGTTTTGGCAGAAGGCCCTCCTTTATCCTCACCCGAAAGGCGTTGGGAATGTAGCCCGTTATGTAGCAGTATACGCAGGCGTGGTCGCAGCCGGTGTATACGTTTAGCGTGTACTTGAAAGGGCACGTGCAAAGTTTCGCCTTCCAGGGGTCGAATGGACGGATGTACATAACCAAAGGTTCAAAAAGGACTTAAAAGGTATTTCGCCAACTCCAGGGGGTGGTCGAATGGGTGAGGTTAGGGGAAAGGTGAAGTGGGTTGAAGGTATGCAGTTCGTCGGAAAAATGGAGACAGACCAGTGCGGTATAATCCTCGGTGAAGGTGGAATAAGCCCGATGAAGCTCCTCCTCCTAAGTGTAGCTGGCTGTACTGCCTACGATGTCGTTATGATACTCCAAAAGATGCGCGAACCTATTGAGGGACTTGAAGTTGAGATTTCGGGCAAAAGGAGAGAGGAGCACCCTAAGGTATACGAAAGGGTTCATCTTCACTACAAAATCCACGGCGACGTGAGGGAGGAGAAAGCCAAGCGGGCCATAGAACTCAGCCAGGATAAGTACTGCTCCGCGTCGGCCCACATCAAGCTGAGTGGTGCCAGGCTCACCTACTCCTTTGAGGTCATCGGAGGGGAGTAACTTTTTAACCTCCTCCCTTCCCCAACCTATGGGTGGTGGTGTGATAGAATTCCTCAAGCTCTTTGTCCTACTCTACGGGGGGCTCTTTGCAATTACAAACCCTATTGGAGCCGTACCGGTTTTTTTGAGTATAACACACGAGCTTTCCTCCAAAGAAAGGAAGGAGATAGCGACCAAGACGGCACTCACCGTCGTTGCAACTCTCTTCACGTTTGCCCTGATAGGCCAGTGGATATTCAAGTTCTTCGGCTCAAGTGTTGACGCCTTTGCGATAGCAGGAGGGATTCTGCTCTTCAAAATGGCCATGGAAATGCTCTCCGGAAAGCTCTCATCCGTTAAGATAAGCCGCGAAGAAACCGAGGAGTTTGGCGAAGAGGCCGTTACGCTGGAGGAGGTAGCTATAATCCCCCTTGCAATACCCCTTATCTCCGGACCGGGGGCAATAACAACGGTTATGCTTTACATGGCAAGAAGCGACTCCCTTCCACACAGGCTGACGGTCCTGTTCAGCATATTTGCAGTTGGGCTCACAGTCTGGCTGATCTTTTGCTCCGCCAACCGGATAAAAAGTGCCCTCGGGAGAGTTGGAATCAAGGTAATGACAAGGATGATGGGCCTGATACTTACCTCAATGGCCGTCCAGATGATAATCAACGGTATCAGGGGAGCTTTTGGACTTTAGGGAAAGGTTAATATCCCCACCGAACAAGAAAAGATGGTGTTAAAGATGCGGGGCGAACTTATAAGGATTTTAAGCTCGGTTGAAGAGAAGGCCAACGAGCTCAAACTCGACGGATACGAGCCAGATCTTGTGCTCTTTGGAAAGGAGGCCTACGACTACATAAAGGCGCAGATAACCGAGGAGTTTGGGAGCGAGGAGGAGGTAAGCGAGCTCTCCGGGATAAAGGTGAGAATCGTAGAGGAATTACGAGGCGACGCAGTGGTTATAGATAGCAAGGCCCTCGGTCTGGGCCTGGGAGGCGCAAAGCGCTTCAAGGTCGTCCTATAATCCCCCAGACCCTCCCGTCTCTCAATTCTATCCTCAATCCCCTGAGAACGAGCAGGCTGAGAGAGACCGCCATAACGTCCGCCAGGCTTCCAGGGTTTCTCAGGTCGCCCCTCTCGCGCATGAAGGCATCGAACTCCTCAAGGCTCAGCTCCCCTGCGAGAACCTTTCCAGCTTTTTCCCGAACGAGCTTCGCCTCCTCAAGGCCAGCCTTTCTAACTATCAGCGTGTCGATGTTTGTCGAGAGCAGCTCAACGAAGGCCCTCACGACCGTCTCCTCTAAGGGGAGCTCCTTTATAAGCTCGTAGAGCCTTCCAAAGGTGGAGTAGCTCAGCTCGTATTCGTTGAGCCACTCGCAGAAGATGAGTTCCCTTTCACAGCTCATCTCGGCGAGTTTAGCCAAGTTTATCCCGTCCTGGAAAAGCTCCCTGAAGGAATCGTCACTGTAAACGTCGTACTTTACCCCGCTGGGAATTCCCTTGGGGTTGGCTATCCTTATCGCCCGGTAGAGCTCCATCGTGTCCCTGACGGTTGATTCCTCTATCAGCAGTTTCGCTTTTTTCCTCGCATCGAGCATGTCGCGGCCCATTGCCAGCCCTATGATGAGGGGAAGCGAGAGGACGATGATGCCAAAGTTGGGGTTGGCGTCCTGGGCCTCGCGCGATGCCCCAACGGCACGCTTTATCAACTCGCCCAAACCGGCTTCCTTTGGTTCCAGCATGCCCTTTCTCAGAAGTTCCGCCGTCTTCACGGCCTCGTAGTAAACCCCCGTGACGGCAGTCTCTGCGAAGAGGAAGTGGTAAAGGGTCAAATCCCTGAAGTCCCGGTAGCGGTTCACGTTGCCCGGTTTTGGAACGGCCGCCTCAAGGAGAGGGCCGAGGGTAAAGGCTCTAACTATTCTCCACCGCTCCATTCACACCACCAGGTACAGTAGCAGGTAGATAAGGTAAAGGATTAACACGGCCCTCCTGAGGGCTCTTCTCGTCAGCATGTAGAGGCCAAAGGCCACCAAGGTCACCCCCCAGAAGGCGTCCCTTATATACGGCGCGTAAGGCCTGAGCCAGTCCAGGAAAGATGGATGAAACTCCCTCATAAGGAGGAGAAGGCCCAAAAACACGAATAGCCAGCCGAGGGTTCGCATCTCAATCACCCCTCGTGAGGAGGATTATTCCGACTATCAGGAACGCAACCGCGAGAAGCGTCCTGAAGTCCATGGCCGGGAGGAGAAACGGCATGAACGGACCAGCGAGAAGTATTGCACCCAGTACTATCAACAGGAGGGCGATTGCCTTCGAGTTTTCGTTTCCGGAAAAGACTTCCTCCAGCCTTTCCCCGGTCTCGTCTACCAGGTTTTCGAGCTTGTCCGAGAGGGATTTCTCCGTTTCTTCCCCCTCCTCGGGTATTATGAGCGCCGCGAGGAAGTAGAGCAGCGTCATGGCAACCGGGTTGAAAACGAGGAGAACCACGAAGATAAGCCTTATGAGGGTTGGGTCAACGTTGAGATGCTCGGCTATTCCACCGAGCACGCCTAAGAAAATCCGCTCCGTTTTTGACCTCACGAGCTTCCCAGCCATCTCTCCCACCGGGTTAGAAAAGATTGAGGGGCCTTAAAAATCATTGCCCCACGGAGACGTCGCCCACAACGTCGGATATCCTGATGGTGATCGGTCTTCCCTCGCAGGGGTAGGCCTTCCCAACCTTTCCGAGAACGTCGTCCAGAAAGAGGCTGACGGTGTAGTTGGGGGGCACGTGTATTCCAACGTCGCCCACGACGTCGTTTATGGTGACGTCTCCCCCCGCGTAGATTCTGACATCCCCAACCACATCGTCAACCCTGTATTCCGCGGGAGAATTGCTCACAACGTCCCCAACGGTGTCCTCGATGACCACCCTCGTGGCATTTGCCCCTATAGAAACGTCCCCAACGGTATTCTGAACCCAGACGTCGGCCAATTCCTTTCCAACTTCTATGACAATCCTTCCGTTTTTGTAATCCTCGCAGAGGTTGTGAGTACTAATCCCAAACCCGCTTCTCTTCTTTTCAACGAGGCAATAAACCATCAAAAAGCCTTTCTGGTAGGTTGCATTTACAGGGAGGTTGCTCTTAACCACAACCCCGCTAACGTCGGAGGAAATCAGCTGAACCTCTCCGACCACGTTCTTAACAGTTACAGATTCGGCGTCAAAGCGGCCGAGCTCCCTTAGAGGACCGGCGTCTTTTCTCGGAGTTATCCCCTCGATGTGGATGTCGCCGTGAAGGGCCAAGGCAGTTACGACTACACCAACGAGGAGCAGAACCATAACAACACCCACGACCGCACCCAAAAGCCCCGCCTTTCTGCGCATCATGGCCACCGATGAAAATTTCATCATTCACCGTATAAACCTTACGCCCAAGGGATGTCATCATATGAAACGCTACCTCCTCCCGGGCAAGAGGAGGTTTTCAAGAGAGGAATGTAGCATCCAAAAGTGCGAGGAGAGCTGGATGAGTGAAAACAATCGAAAATGAAGAAGCATCTCACTTCAAAAGCTTGACGAACTCCCTCATCCAGGCGTAGAGGTCGCCGGGATGCCTTGAGCTTACCCAGTTGCCGTCAACGACTACCTCCTCGTTCACCCACTCGGCCCCAGCGTTTATCAAATCGTCCCTGATGGTTATCGTGCTCGTTCCCTTCCTGCCCTTCAGCACTCCGGCCGAGATGAGTATCTGCGGGCCGTGGCAGATGCTGGCGACAGGCTTCCCTTCCTCGAACATCTTCTTGGTTACGGCAACGGCCTTCTCGTTGAGTCTCACCCTCTCAGGCGCCTTTCCACCGGGCAGGACCAGGGCATCGAACTCGTCAGGATCGACTTCATCAAAGCTCAGCTGAACCTCGACGGAGTAGCCGTGCTTGCCCGTTATCCTGCCCCTCTGGAAGCTGGCGATGTAAACCTCGTGGTTTTCTTCCTTGAGCCTGTGAAGGGGGTAGATAAGCTCCAGATCCTCGAACTCGTCTGCACTCAAAAGTAGCACCTTCATACAATCACCCCCGTACAGAAATAGATAAAAACAGAAGTTTATAACCCTTTCCGGGTAGAAGTAACTAAAGTGGCAGTTCGTTGGTTTCTTTATGTGTCTTCAGGACAACCATGGTGTGGGTCGCCTCAACACCGGATATCGATCCAATTTTGTCAAGGAAGTCGTTGAGCTCCTCGCTGCTTTTAGTCCTTATCTTAACGAGCATGTCGTAGTTTCCCGTAGTCTCGTAGACCTCAACGATCTTATCGTAGGCGCTCAGCTCCTTTGCAACGGAGGAGTACATCCCGGCCTTGCACTTCAGGAGGATTATCCCGAGGATGTTAAATCCAAGGGCGGTTGGCTCAAGGATGACGGTGAATTTCTTTATGACGCCCTTCTCCTTTAGCCTCTTTATCCTCTCGTAAACCGTGGATTCCGCCAATCCAACCTCCTTGGAGATCTCCCTCAGGGGTGTCCTGCTGTTTCTCTGAAGGATCGCAAGAATCTTCTTATCAACATCGTCCAGAGTTCCCCGCATTAATACCACCACCTGCAAAAATTTTTCGGGAGGATATATAAACCTGCCGATTGGGTGAAAAGAATACTTTTATAAAACTGCCAAGGCTTCTTAAGACAGAGCTTCTGGGAGGGTCAGAAATGCCAACCAACGTGACAGCAGAGTACCTGGCGGCGGAGGAGGAGTACAGAAACGCCAAGACTATTCCCGAGAAGATACGTGCCCTCGAAAAGATGTACGCAACGGTTCCAAAGCACAAGGGGACTGAAAAGCTCAGGCTCCAGATCAAGAGGAAATTAGCGGAGCTCAGAAAGGAGCTGGAGAAGCAGCGCCAGATGAAAAAAGGCGGCGGCGGGCCGTCGATGGCTGTGAGAAAGGAAGGGGCGGCACAGATAGTTTTAGCCGGCCTCCCGAACGTTGGAAAGAGCTCACTCATGAAGGCATTAACCAACGTTGATGCTGACGTTGCCGACTACGCCTTCACCACCGTTGAACCGATCCCTGGAATGATGCACCACAAGGATGTCCAGATACAGCTCGTTGAGGTTCCCGGTCTCGTTGAAGGGGCGGCCCTTGGAAAGGGAATGGGACCCCAGCTTCTCAGCGTCGTAAGAAACGCCGATGCTATAGCCATAGTCGTAGACCTCTCCCAGGACCCTGTGAAGCAGATGGAGACCCTCCTCAAGGAGTTCGAGAGGGCCGGAATAAAGCTGAACAAGCGCCGCCCGAGGGTTGAGATAAAGAGGACAGCAATGGGCGGAATCGTCATCAACGGCCAGGAGAACATCAAGGGGGACATAAACGAAGTCATGAAGATGCTCAGGGAAGAGAGGATTCACTCGGCCGAGATAACAGTCAAAGAGCCCGTAACGCTGGAAGAATTTGCCGACGCTTTGGATGAAAGCCTCGTCTGGAGGAGGGCGATAATCATAGCCAACAAGGGCGATGCGCCTGGCAGTAAAGAGAACTACGAGAAGCTCGTTGAGGCCTACGGGGACAGGTTCAGAATAATTCCCGTTTCCGCCAAGAAGAAGATACAGCTGGATAAACTCAAGGACGAGCTGTATAACTTGGCGGGAATAATCCGCGTCTTCACCAAGAGCCCCGGTGAGGAGCCGGCCTACCCGCCGGTGCCGCTGAAGAAGGGCTCAACGGTTATGGATTTGGCCGAGAGGATACATAAGGACTTCGCCAAGAACTTCCGCTATGCCAGAGTCTGGGGCAGGAGCGTCAAGTTCCCAGGCCAGCGCGTTGGGGCCGACCACGTGCTTGAGGACGGGGATATAGTGGAGATCCACGCGAGGTGAGGGTTTCTTTTCTCCCTGGGTCTCAGAGAAAAGCATACAAATAACGCTAAGAATACCAAAAACCCAAAGGAGAAGACCGAACAACAGGGCCCCATGTAACACAGGGGGTCCGAACAGGGTTGTTCACCGATCCTTCTTGCCTCAAATAAAGCCCAGATTCTGAAAGTGAGCATTTCCAGGGAGGCAACATGCCCAGAATCCTGAACACCAGGAAAGCGAAACCCCTAAATATCTCGCCGCGAACATAACTCAGGTTAGGTTATGGAGAGCGTAACACCGGGGGCATTCCGTGACTTCCTCGGCCCAAAGCCGGAGAGAGAACTGGTTCTGCTCGCGGCCATAGAACTCTACCGGGAGGGTAAGCTGAGCCTCGAAAAGGCCACCGAGTTCGCCGGCCTTAGCGTGAGGGAATTCCTCTATGAACTTAGGAAACGGGACGTCCCGATAAACTACACATTGGAGGAGGCAAGGGAGGACATAAAGTTAATTCTGGATTCTTTTTAGCTACGCCCTGATTCTCAAGGCGGCCTCCTGATAAAAGCCGTATTTGAACCGGTAGATGCTCACCACCTTGCTCTTGGATTCCTTTTCAACTATCCCCATTTCCAGAAGGGTCTCAAGCGTGTTAACGACGCTGACTTCCGTCAATCCAGACAGCCTCGCAAGTGACGATGGCCTGGAAACTCCCTCACCCATGGCGTTTAAGAGCGCTATCACTTTCCTTTGATACTCCCTTTGTGGGCGCAATCCGACAAAACTCCTGAGTTCACTCATAGCCCTCTTAACGGCTTCTTTATGGGCGTTTTTAAGGGCCCTCCTGTGGGTCAGCCCATCAATCCTCCCTCTGCCGTAAGATGATAGGTAACCCGGAAAACCACCCAATTTAATAGACGCCTCCCGAAGCTCGTCAATGGAAAAATCCACGTTTCCCGCCGCGAGGAGGCCTCTTTTTAAGAATTCAACCCCAGTTTTAACGTCCCAAGGCTCAACGTCCACCCTTACCGGAGCACGTCCATAGAGGTAATCGTCGTATTCGGGATTCAAAAGCTTCTTGAAGAGCCCCATGGCGGAGCCCGTGAAGATTATTATGGGCCTTTTCTCCGCCAGAACGTTATGAAGCCTCCACAGTGCTGCGAGGAGTTTGTTTCTTTCCGTCCGCATGTCCTGAACCTCATCCCATACGAGCAGGCTTCCCCCGGGAAGAGCCCTCATGACTTCATCAAAGAGGGCCGCGGGATTCCTGGGGGCTATATGGACGTTTTCCTCCCTTTCGAGAACCGCTTCAAAGAACTTAATACCCAAAGAGACCCTCCTGAGCTTGAGTTTATTCTCGTGCACCAAATTCATTACGTCCAGCCCGAACCTCTCAACGAATTCGGTAAAGTTGTGAATGCCGGCAAAGTTTGAATAAACCGCGGGTTTACCCGTTGCGGAAGAATAGTGGGTTGCGAACGCCCTTGCGAGGCTGGTCTTCCCAACGGCCCTCGGCCCTATGATCGCCGCCCACCGTTTCTTTTCGAGGACAAGCCGACGCAACTGGGAAACTTCTCTCTCCCTGCCATACAGCTCCTCAACTTTAATTATCGGGGTTTCCGGAAAGGGCTTCATGCCGTCCACCACATTTTTTAAGATTAAAAAATCTGGTATTTAAGTGTTTTGAAAGCTTTGAAATGGCCTAAGAGGGGATCAGAAAGTCCATTACAGAGGGCTTTTAATATGCTCAAAAAATTGTGTAATAATGAACATTAAGATTCATACAAAATCCAGAGGAGCAAGCGAAACCCCTAAATACTCCCACGCCATACTAAGCCAGGTGGTGTCCGTTGCAGGCCAACGTCAACCTCGACGCTCTTCTGGAGAAGATGAAGGATGAGTTAAAGAGGGCGAAGAGGTTCGAGCCATTGAAATTCGGCAAGACTACTGAGGAATGTCTAAACAAAGCAAAGGAAGTAGCTGATGAGAGAGAGACTATGGAATAAAATAACCTGGCAAGAAAAGGAGATTAAGTGGAGAAAAGAAAAACTAAAAGAACACGATAAAGTTATTAAAACTCACTATGATATACTTTTAGTGACGTTTCTTTTGACATCGCTTTCAGTTATACTTGCACCGGAGAGAGAAGAAGGCGCTATCAAGGCTATCATAGCTCTTATAGGACTGCTTAGTGCTGCGGTCATGATATATGCAATAGTAATAATAGTTATTGGGCATTTTCATCTCAAAAAATCAATAAAAGACGAAATCAATGAATTAAAAAAGGAAAAAGAAAAACTGGAGAAGAGATATTGGGAAACATCAATTGAGGAACTCGCAAGGAAAAAATTTGGCGACGCTTTCTTAGAAAAGTGCAGAAAAAAGTTCAGAGAATACTCCTCGAAAAACAATGCAGATTGGAAAATACTCTCA
>Ga0256833_1002455_pt1 | contig 12995 bp, 10 predicted proteins | sample 356284metaG_FD_190535 | JGI IMG/M metagenome (GOLD analysis project Ga0256833, IMG submission 190535) | Hydrothermal vent microbial communities from Mid Atlantic Ridge, Atlantic Ocean - 356-284 | ecosystem: Environmental > Aquatic > Marine > Hydrothermal vents | place: Atlantic Ocean: Mid...
CGATACGCGGCGAAGCTTCCAAGACCTTTTTCAATGCTTCTTTGTCCGAAATTTCGGTCGAAGCGACCATCATCATCGCCCCTTCGCGGCGCAGCGTTTTCGTCAGGTAGCGCGTGTCGATGTTGCAGAGTCCCATCACTCCGAAACGTTTGAGCAGGGCATCAAGCGGCTCTTCGCTGCGAAAATTCGACGGACGGCTCTGGTACTGCCGCACCAAAATGCCTTTGGCAAAGGCGCCGCGGCTCTCCATATCTTCGGCGTTGGCGCCGACGTTGCCGATCTCGGGCATCGTGAACGTCACGAACTGCCCCGCGTACGACGGGTCGGTCACGATCTCCTGATAACCGCTCATCGACGTGTTGAAAACGATTTCGCCGACCGCCGTCGTGTCCGCGCCGAAACTTTCAGCCTCGATCAGCGTGCCGTTTTCAAGGTAGATCCATGCCTTTTTCATGCCTGACCCCTGCGTGCCAGCTCCTCGCGATAGAGCTTTTCGTAGCGAATTTCGTATTCGTCGGTGCCGGGGATAAGCTGTTTTTGAAAACTGCGCATCTTCTCGATGACAGCTTTTTCGATTTCGTCGTTGTCGGCGATAAACCCGGTGATCGCGTCGTAGATGATATTTTTGATGCGGTTCTCGCTAACGTCGTAGTTGACGAGGTCTTCTTCGTAAATGGCGTCGAGAATCTGGTGGGCAAGGTCCGAAAAACGGTCTTCGTACGACAAAATCACCCCGTATTCGGGTGCGAGTTTTTTCTTGATCATGAAAAACAGCTGGCGGTCGTCGGCCTGGTAGAAGTCGATCTCGTCTTCGTTTTCGCTAACGATCTCTTTGACCCGCGCTTCGAGTGCGGCCTCTTTTTTGACGTTGGCTTCGAGCACGTTTTTCGCTGCGGCGGCGATAGGCTCCATCCCCTGCGTCATACTCACCAGACCGCTGCGGGCCAGTTCGACGGCCACCCGGTCGGCGATGTGCGGTACCTGCGAGAGTGATACTTTCATTGCGCCCCCTGATTTTTTCGCCATTTTAGCGTGTTGGAGTTTACGAAGAGGTTAGCGGCCTTTGCGTGGCCGTTTCGTAACGGTACGGTAATCGTTGCAGGCGATACTTTCACCGTCGTTTTCGACGCATCGAAATTCAAGGAGCACGGCCCATGGCCAGCAAAACGAAACACCGTATGAACACGGCGGAAAAATGCAAATTCAAACGCCTCAAAAAACACCCCGCCACGGCATGGATGATCGAAGGCCCATCCAAAAAAAATCCGCACGCTTAGAAGCGCGTTTCATTCGCCCGACCTCATCCCCTTTTATGTTCCCGTAGGATAAAATGGCGCTTAAAAAAAGCCTGCCATGTCCGTCAAACAACAGATTCTCGACACGATAAAAACCCGTCCGCTCATCATCGACGGTGCCATGGGTACCCAGCTGCAGCAGCGCTACGACCGTATTCCCGCCGAAGCGTGGGAAGGCAACGAAGGGTGCAACGAACTGCTCAACGTGACCGCCCCCGACATCATGCGCGAAATTTTCCACGCCTACCTCAACGCCGGCGCCGATCTCGTCACGACCAACACCTTCGGGGCCTTTTCCTGGGTCCTCGACGACTACGGCATCGGCCACCGCGCCTACGAACTGGCGAAAGCCGGGGCCGAACGCGTCAAGGAGATGTGCGACCGTTTCGCCACCCCCGAATGGCCGCGCTACGTGCTCGGCTCGATCGGCCCGGGCACCAAACTGCCCTCGCTCGGGCACATCGCCTACGACGATATGCTCGCCGGCTACACCGAGTGTGCGCGCGGGCTTATCGACGGCGGCTGCGACGTCTTTTTACTCGAAACCTGCCAGGACCCCCTGCAGATCAAAGCCGCCCTGCACGCCTGCGACGCGGCCAACCGCGCCTGCGGGACCGAAGTGCCCGTCATGGTCTCGGGCACGATCGAACTCTCGGGCACGATGCTGATCGGCACCGACGCGCAGACGCTTGCGGTCATTATGGAGCCCTTCGACATTCTCTCGCTGGGCTTCAACTGCGGCACCGGCCCCGAACAGTACGCCAAGCACGTCAAGGTCCTCAGCGAGGTCTGGGGCAAGCCGATCTCGATCCACGCCAACGCCGGACTGCCGCAAAACCGCGGCGGCTTCACCTACTACCCGATGGGTCCCGAAGAGTTCACCCGCCTTCAGACAAGCTTTCTCGAATACGACGGCGTCAGTTTTCTCGGCGGATGCTGCGGCACCACGCCTCAGCACATCAAGGCGCTTGCCGATGCCGTACGCGGTATCGTACCCAAACCGCCCTCGGGCTCGCAGCCCAAAGCGCTGGCCTCGCTGTTCGGATCGGTACCGCTGATGCAAGAACCCGCCCCCCTGCTCGTGGGCGAACGCGCCAATGCCACGGGGTCGAAAGCTTTTCGCGAACTCCTGCTTGCCGAAGACTACGAAGGCACGCTGAGCGTCGGCCAGCAGCAGGTGCGCGCAGGTGCACACGTGCTCGACGTCTCCGTCGGTTTCGCCGGCCGCGACGAGACCAAGGACATGAACGAAGTGATGAGCCGCTACGCGCAGAAAATCCCGTTGCCGCTCATGCCCGACTCGACCCAGACGGCCGCTTTGGAAACGGCGCTCAAACATATCGGCGGCAAGCCGATCATCAACTCCGTCAACCTCGAAGACGGCATCGAAAAATTCGATACGGTCTGTGCTTTGGCCAAAAAGTACGGTACGGCCCTGGTCTGCCTGACGATCGACGAACAGGGGATGGCCAAGACCGTCGAACGCAAACTCGAAGTCGCCGAGCGCATTTACGAGCTTGCCACGCAAAAACACGGCATCGATCCGCGCGATCTCGTGTTCGACGTGCTGACGTTTACCGTCGGCAGCGGCGACGAAGAATACCGCGACGCGGCGGTGCAGACGATCGAAGCCATTCGCGAACTGCGGCGGCGCCATCCCGAAGTCGGCGCCATCCTCGGCCTCTCGAACATCTCGTTCGGCCTGGACAAAGATGCCCGGCCCTACCTCAACTCGGTCTTTTTGCACCACTGTATCGAAGCCGGGCTCACCTCGGTCATCATCAACGTCAAACACATCATTCCGCTGAACAAAATCGGCCCCGACGATCTCGAAGTCTGCGAAAATCTCCTGTTCGACCGCAAGCCCGACGGGCAGGCACTGTTCGATTTCATCGAGCATTTCAGCACCAAAGAGGCCGTCGATTCCGAGGCCGAAGACGAAGCCTTCAACGCCATGAGCACCGAAGAGAAGATCGCCAAGCTGCTGCTCGACGGCGACAAAGAACGCATGATACCGCTTGTCGAGGCCGCCCGGCACGAGATCGCGCCCGAACGCATCGTCAACGAAATCCTGATCGACGCCATGAAGGTCGTCGGCGAGCTTTTCGGATCGGGCCAGATGCAGCTGCCCTTCGTTTTGCAAAGCGCCGAAACGATGAAAGCTGCCGTCGACCACCTCAAACCCTACCTTCCCAAGGTCGAAAAAGAGGTCGATACGACACTGATTCTCGGCACCGTCAAAGGCGACGTGCACGACGTGGGCAAAAACCTCGTCGATATCATCCTCTCCAACAACGGCTATAAAGTCGTCAATCTCGGTATCAAAGTCGAACTCGACGACTTTCTCGCGACGCTCAAAGAGAAAAATGCCCAGGCCGTCGGCATGAGCGGGCTGCTCGTCAAATCGACGCAGGTGATGAAAGAGAACCTCGAAGCGATGCAAAAAGCGGGCATCACCGTCCCCGTCCTGCTCGGCGGCGCGGCCCTGACGCGCAGCTTTATCGAAGAGTACTGCCGCCCGATCTACGACGGGCCGATTTTTTACTGCAAAGACGCCTTCGACGGCGTGACCGCCATGAGCCGCATCGAAGCGGGCAATATGGATACCAACCTGCACCCCGACGCCCCGGAAAAGGATGAAAAAAAAGCGCAGCAGCCCGTCGTCATTCCGCCGTTCGATCAGATCAAAATGCCTTCACGCGACGTGCGCATTCCCGTACCGCCGTTTTGGGGGCGGCGCGTCCTCGAACTCAGCGACGCGCAAAAAGCGCTCGCCTTCGAGTGGATCAACCACAAAATGCTCTTCAAACAGCGCTGGGGGTACGGTTCGAAAGGAATGGACAAAGCCGCCTACGAAAAACAGCTCGACGAGGTGGTGTGGCCTGCCTACGAGCGCCTCAAAGCGCAGTTTCTCGACGAAGGGCTTTTCGAGCCGACGGTGCTTTACGGCTACTGGCCCTGCCGCAGCGACGACACGACCCTGCTCGTTTTCGGCGAAACCGAAGGCTTTCACAGCGAAAGCGACGCCAACCACGAACCGCTCGAACAGATCATCGGGCGTGCCGAAGCCGAATTTACCTTTCCGCGCCAGCGCAAAAAGCCCCACCGTGCGCTAAGCGACTTTTTTCGCCCCGACCGCCACGATGTCGTGGCGCTGACCTGCGTCAGTGCGGGCAGCCGCATCAGCGACTACGAACGCACCCTTTACGACGCCGGCAAATACACCGAATATTATCAGGTGCACGGGCTGGGCGTCGAACTGGCCGAGGCCCTGGCGGAAATCGCCCATAAACAGATCCGGCTCGATCTCAACATCGCCGAAGGCGAAGGGCCGACACTTGCGGACGTGCGCATGAACCGCTACCGCGGTGCGCGCTACAGCTTCGGCTACCCGGCCTGTCCCGATCTCGAACTCAACCGCCCCCTGTTCGACCTGCTGCATCCCGAAGAGTTCGGCATCGAACTGAGCGAAACGTTCCAGATCCACCCCGAGCAGTCCACCTCCGCCATCGTGGTACACCATCCCGAAGCGACGTACTACAACGTTTAGAGGTTTCTAATAGAAGCGGTAGATCTCTTCCATCAAATTGTCGAAGGTCACGTCCGGTCCGCCGCTTTTTAAAAATGCGTCGAGTGCTTTTTCGCTCGCTTCCATCCCGCCCTCTTTTTCGATTTCGACAAGCCGCTTGTAAAGCGGATCGAGCACGGCCTTGATATATTTGGAAACCGCTTTGCGGTAGGCCTTGTAGCCGGTGATCTCTTTGGTGTTGATGTCGCGTTCGATCTCAAAATGGGTAAAAACCCAGTAGTAACGGCCGTCTTTGGCAAGATTCTTGATCACCGCAGTGATATTGCGGCCGTGCTGAATCCGGTCCCACAACAGTTTGAACGCGATTTTCGGCATATCGGGGTGGCGTACGATGCTGTGCGGTTTCCCGATCAGCTCGGCTTTGGCATATCCCGAAATTTCGGCGAAATAGTCGTTGCAATCGGTAATGATTCCCTTCGTGTCGGTCGCACTTTCGATGTATTTGGTGTTGTCGAGCACGATCTCTTCGTCTACGGGCGTCGGTCGCTGCATCACGGTATCCTTTACGTCGGTTTTGTGCATTGTAACGCATCTTGAAATACCGTTTCTTGACATCGGGCAAATCAACAGGATTCCAATCGTTTCTCACATCACATTTTGACTTCGGTCAAACCCATTTAACGTTAATTTAACTATGATTGCAGAAGGTGGAGTTGAATCGGATCTTTTTGGGCCGTTTCAACTTGCTATTTTTATGATTAAAAAAGGGGGAGCAATGAGTACGATCGTCAAAAAGCTATCCATGGTAGCGATCGGTACGATGGTCGGCGCCACGATGGCCTCCGGTGCTTCGGAACTTGACAAAGTGATGAAGGAACGGGGCCTGAACCAGCAGGATCTGCTGGCCGCGGCAAAGACCTATACGCCCAGCGGCGGACGCGACAAGTACATCGTTTTCAGTTCGGGCGGACAGTCCGGGCAGATCATGGTGTACGGCGTACCGTCGATGCGCATTCTGAAATACATCGGCGTCTTCACGCCCGAGCCGTGGCAGGGCTGGGGCTACGACGACGACACCAAGAAAGTACTTGCCGAGGGAAATATCCGCGGCAAGAAAATCACGTGGGGTGACACCCACCACCCGGCAATTTCCGAAACCAACGGCCGCTACGACGGCAAATGGCTCATCATCAACGACAAAGCCAACCCGCGCCTCGCCGTCATCGACCTGGGCGACTTCGTCACCAAACAGATCGTCGTCAACCCGGTCTTCAAATCCGACCACGGCGGGGCTTTTTTCACGCCCAACAGCGAGTACGTCCTCGAAGCGTGCCAATACGGCGCGCCGTTCGACAACAACTACCACCCCATCGAAGAGTACAAAGAGACCTACCGCGGCGGGGTGACGGTATGGAAATTCAACCACGACAAAGGACGCATCGAGCCCGACAAGTCGTTCACGATCGAAATGCCGCCGTATATGCAGGACCTCAGCGATGCAGGGAAAGAAGCCTGCTACGGCTGGGGGTTCACCAACTCGTTCAACTCCGAAATGTACACCGGCGGTATCGAAAAGGGTATGCCGCCGTTCGAAGCGGGGATGAGCCGTAACGATACGGACTTTCTGCACGTCTACAACTGGAAAAAACTGGCGAAACTCGCCGAAGATCCCAAAAACGTCAAAATCATCAACGGCGCCAAGGTCATTCCGATCGACGTCGCCGTCAAAAACGATGCCCTGTTCCTGATCCCCGAACCCAAATCGCCGCACGGCGTCGACGTCAGCCCCGACGGCAAATACATCGTCGTCTGCGGCAAACTCGATACCCATGCGACCGTCTACAGCTGGGACGCGATTCAGAACCTTATCAAGAAACACGAATACGCAGGCAAGGATCCTTACGGCATTCCGATTCTCGACATGAAAAAAGCCGCACACTGCCAGGCCGAACTCGGCCTCGGGCCCTTGCACAACCAATACGGCAAACACTGGAAAGACCAGGGCGAGATCTACACCTCGCTGTACGTCGACAGCCAGGTCGTCAAATGGAACTACCTGACCTGTAAAGTCGAAGACCGCCAGAACGTCAACTATAACATCGGTCACCTCTGCGGCATGGAAGGCAAAACCGAAGATCCGCAAGGCGACTACATCATCGCGCTGAACAAACTGGCGATCGACCGCTTCAACGAAATCGGGCCCCTGCATCCGCAGAACCACCAGCTTATCGACATCAGCGGCAAAAAAATGCAGCTGCTCTACGACATGCCGGTACCGCTGGGCGAACCGCACCAGGCCGTCGCGATCCGTGCCGACAAACTGCACACGCACGTGCGCTACAAAATGGGCACCAATCCGTTCACGGGCAAAGTCCATGTCGGCAAAACCCTTGCCGGGCAGGAAAAAATCGTCCGCAAAGGCAACCACGTTTATGTCTACGGCACGATGGTACGCTCGCACATCAACCCCGAGCACGTCACCGTCAACCTCGGCGATACGGTCACGTTCTATTTGACCAACCTCGAACGCGCCGAAGACGAAACGCACGGCTTCACGCTTGACCAGTACAACATCCACGCCTCGCTCGAACCCGGCAAAACCGTGGCACTGACGTTCAAAGCCGACCGCGAAGGCGTCTTCCCGTACTACTGTACCGAGTTCTGTTCGGCCCTGCACCTGGAGATGATGGGTTACCTGATGGTCAAAGATCCCAACAAAAAATATGTCTCCGCGCAGAAATTGAAAATGGCCAAGATGTCGCCCGAGCAGCTCAAAGCCGAATACGACAAGACCGTCGCGACCAACAACGCGACCGATGCCGTCATTCAAAGCGTCGTGAAGTTCCTTAAAGAGAACCATTACGAGCGCTATCCGACCGTCAAAGCGCTCGTCGAAGATGCGCTCGACCAGTACGGAAAAATCCCCGAGCAGAAAAAGCAGGCCGATGCCGCCTACAAAGCGGGCGACCTCGAAAAAGCGATTCTGTTCGAAAACATGATCTGGCAGTACATGGTCAAAACGGCCGATGTCGGTATCCGGGCCCGCGATCTGCTGATCAAGAAAATCGCCACCCCGATGAGCGAAGCTGCACAGCGCGGACACGCCGCCTACCTCGAAGGCGGATGTAACGGCTGCCACGTAATCGGCAAAGTCAGTTCCGGTCCGGACCTCGTCGGCGTCCTTCAGCGCCACGAAAACGGCGAGCAGTGGGTCAAACAGTGGATCATGCATCCGGAAAAAATGTACGACAATCCGTACATCAAGTCGATGACGCAATACTTCAACCTCCGCATGCCCAACCAGGGCATGACCGAGGAAGAGACCAACGATATCATCGAATACCTCAAGTGGATCGACCAGAACGCCAACCTCTTCTGATCCGCTTTCGCCGCGCCTTCGGGCGCCGGTCCGATTCTTTCTTCGCTTTTGACGTAAATCAACCTGCCTCGTCCCGCAATAAGCTATAATCATTGATATTATCGTCTGCCGTTTGATTCAACCGCGGCATACAAGGAGAAAACCCGTGAAAAGTTCCTTGACCAAAGCCCGCATCTTCACCCTGATCGCGTTGGGGATTTTGCTGTACTGGTTCGTCGTTCCCGCCGTGTTCACCCACGACGTCGTCGAACTTGCCCGCGAGGGCAAAGCCGACAAGATCCCCGCACTTTCCTACAAAGTATGGAACCACTACGCCAAAGGACGCTACGTCAGCCCCTCGGCCCCCAAAGAGGCCGTCGGGGACCTGAAAAAGATGATCGACGAAGACGCCGAGCTCTCCGTCGTCAGCGCACCGGTATGGTACGTCGCACTCGAAGCGCCCAACTATCCCAAAGAGACGTTTCCCGAAGGCATTCCCGTCTTCTACCATTTCGACGGTTTCAGCGGCGACGTGCACGAAATGAACACCATCAACCACTACATCGGCATGGATCCGATGGAACGCGGTGCTCCCTACCTGCGCGCGCTCGCCCCGTATGCCCTCGTCTTCGTAGCACTGCTAATGGTCTTCTATATGCTCTACGACGCGAAGATTCTTGATTACCTGATGCTCATTCCCGTCTTTTTGCCCCTGATTTTCCTCGGCTTCTACGCCTACTGGCTCTACTGGTTCGGCCACCACATGCACGCATGGGGGGCGTTCAAAATCAAACCGTTCACCCCGACGGTCTTCGGCGACGGGAAAGTCGCGCAGTTTACGACGCACTCCTACCCCACGCTCGGGTTCTGGCTGCTGCTGGCGATCGCCTTTTTGAGCCTGCTTGCCATCATGGCCAAGCGCAAAGCACGACGCCTGTCGAAAGCAGCGTAAAAAGACGATGGTAAAAACGATGGCGGCCTGTATCATGTGCTCGGCGACACTGTTCGCGGCCAATCCGCTGCAAGACGCGATCGACCGTGCCGACGCCGGTTCAAAACTCGAACTTCCCGCGGGTGAATATCACGGCAACATCGTGATCGACAAGCCCCTGATAATCGAAGGTGAAAGCCAAAAGGCCCACATCGTCGGCGAAGGCAAAGGAACCGTCATCACGATCAAAAGCGACTACGTGACCTTGCGAAACCTCACCGTAACGCACAGCGGAAGCGAGCACGAAAGCATCGATGCCGGTATTGCGGCCAAAAACGCCTCGCACGTCACCATCGACCGCTGCCGTATCGACGACACGCTGTTCGGTATCGATCTGCAGCAGATCAGACATTCGGCGATCACCCGCAACTGGATCCGTTCGAAGCCCCTGCCGCTGGGCCTTCGCGGCGACGCTGTACGGTTGTGGTACAGCACCGACAACAACGTCAGCTACAACCACGTCACCCATTCGCGCGACTTCGTCGTGTGGTATTCGCACGGCAACCTCATTGCCCACAATTTCGGCGAATACAGCCGCTATTCGCTGCATTTCATGTATGCCGGACGCAACGAAATCTACGACAATACCTACGAACACAACTCGGTGGGCATTTTCTTTATGTACTCGCGCGACTCCGTCGCAATCGGCAATGTCGTCAAAAGTTCGCTGGGAACGACAGGCATGGGCATCGGGCTCAAAGATGCCAGCAATTTCACGCTGAAAAACAATACCCTTATCTACTGCGCGCGCGGCCTCTACCTTGATCGATCGCCGTTTCAGCCCGACCAGAACAACACCATCGAAGGCAATCGAATTCTTTACAATACCGAAGGTATCCACTTTCATTCGCTCAGTGTCGCCAACAACATCACCGGGAATATCTTCAAAGGCAACATCGACAACGTCGTCGACGACGAATCGGTCCATCCGCACGCCGCGCAGAATCGCTGGAGCGGCAACTACTGGGATGACTACGAAGGTTTCGACCGCGACGGCGACGGCATCGGCGATACGCCCTACAGCCTTTACTACTATGCCGACCGGATGTGGATGCTCAATCCCAATATCCGGTTTTTCTACGCTTCGCCGCTGATTTCGATCATGAACTTCCTTGCCAGACTCGCCCCGCTCTCACAGCCGGTGAAAATGCTCGAAGATCCGCGGCCGATGCTCGATGCATCCGAACTCGAACAAAGGTATGCCCTATGACAGAAAAAAAACGACGCCAGTTTATGCAGCAACTCGCCGGCCTCGGCGTGCTGGGCCTTGTTGCGGCCGGCGGCATCGCCGCCGGTCCCTATCTCAAACCCAAGCGTCCCCGTCTGCGCCCGCCCGGCGCAGTGGACGAAGAAGAATTTCTGGGACTGTGCATCAAATGCGGGCAGTGCCTTCAGGTCTGCCCTTACGACGCGATCAAGCTCGAAGACGCCGACGGAGGTGCGGGCGTGGGCACGGCCTATATCGAACCGCGGGAACGCGGCTGCTACCTGTGCGAAGCCTTTCCGTGCATCCTCGCCTGTCCCAGCGGAGCCCTCGACCACGAGCACGACGCCATCGAATTCGTCCATATGGGCGTCGCCGTGGTCCACGACCCCCAAGGCTGCCTCGCCAAGACACGCACGCCCGTGCCCGACGACGCGATCGACCGCATCTACGAACACACGCACGTGCTTGAGAGCGAAGAACGTGCGACACACCGCGTGCACCTCGGCGACAACGACCCCGAAAAGGTCGTTTTGCAAAAACAGCTGCTGCAAAAACTTGAAAAACACCGCGGGGAGGCAAGCTGTACGATCTGTGCGGATATGTGCCCGTTTCACCCCGACCCCTCCGCGGCAATCGGCATGATCGACGCCAAAGGGGGCGGCATGCTGCCTGAAATCCGCGAAGCCTGCAACGGCTGCGGCGCCTGTGTCGAGCTCTGCCCCGCCGACGTCATCAAAATCGTGCCGCGCAAAACCTATGCGCAGGTCTACCGAAACGAAGGAGGCGACCATGCCTGATATCCGATGGATTCTCCCCGCCGCACTGACGTTCGTACTGATCGGCTGCGGCGGTGACGACAAACGAGAACGTCCCGAAAATACAACCGCCACGCCGCAGATCAAGGTCACGAAAAATGCGCTCAACGTCGAAAAAGACGACGGGCCGTCCAAAGAAAACAGCGGCCAGTTCTATTATGCGTACAATCAAAAGAAAACCTCCGAAGACGCACCGAAAAAAGTACGCACGACTCTCGATGCCTATCTGAACATCCGTTCACCCTATGAGCGCGTGAAGATCACGATGATGATCAACCGGCTCAGCCGCGATTTCGCGGTACGCTGCGCTCCCTGTCACGACGATTACGCCAACGGCGTCATCGGGCCGTCGCTGCTCGACAAAGATGCCGATTTCATCTACGGCCGGCTTCTCGACTTTAAAACCGGCAAGCGCAAGAACGTGCTGATGAAAGAACTCGTCATGCAGATCGACGACGCCAAACTTAAAAGCATCGCCGAGGAAATCGCCGCGTTCAACCGACAAATCCGCAAAATGAGAGAGGAAAGAAAATGATCCGACATATCATCGCCGCCATCGCTACCGCACTCGCCCTGTGGGCCGTCTTTTTCATGCTCGGGCTCGACAGCGAAGCCGACCGCATGGGCCAGATCCGCAACGTGATCGCCCGGTCCGAAGTCACGGTCAAGGTTCAGCAGGTCACGCCGGCCGCCGAACCGATCGCGGCGCCGGCGGAAACGAAAAAACAAGAAGACGAAGCCGCCAAAAAACTCAAAGCCCTGCGTGAGCGCGCCGGCAACGTGATGGCGTTCAAAGTCAGCCCGCTCTACAAGCAAAAATGCGCATCGTGCCACGGTGTCAACGGCGAAGGCATCATCGGCCCCAAACTCGTCGGCAAAACCTCGGCCGAAGTGGCACAGGCCTTGCACGATTTCAAAAGCGGCAAGCGCAAGAACTACGTCATGTACGGCCTGCTGTCGAAAATGGACGAAACACAAATGCAGGCACTGAGCGACGAGATCGGCACCTTCGCCGCCAAAGCCGCAGCCGAATAAGGAGCGCGCATGAACACCTACGACGCGTCGAGCATCAAGGAGATTTTGCACGCTTCTTTTCTCTCGACGTTCTACATCAAAAAACCCGGCGGCGGCATCCGGCCGAGCTGGCGGTTCTGGCGCTGGCTGAGCGTTATCGTCATCAACATCGCATTTTTCCTGTCGTATCACGTCGATATCCAGCTGCTTGAAGGAACCATGAACGGCTCCCGCCTGCTCGGTTTTCACCTCATCGACGTCTTTACGACGATCGAAACCGTGGCGGCCACGCACGTGCTGCACACGAACATGATCATCGGGACCGTCACCATCGCCGTGTTCTACCTGCTCGTCGGCGGCAAGAGTTTTTGTGCCTGGGCCTGCCCTTACGGCGTGCTCAGCGAAGTGGGCGAACATATCCATATGAAACTCATACGCAAGAAACTGATCAAAGAGCGCCGTTTCGATCCCCGCCTGCGCTTCGCGTTCTGGGGGCTTTTCTTGCTGCTGGCCTTCATCGACGGCTACCTGGTTTTCGAGGTCGTCAACCCCATCGGCATCATCAGCCGTTTTATCACCTACGGCTGGTCGCTTGCGCTGATCTGGGTCGTCGTGATTTTGGCGTTCGAAATCCTTTTCTCCCGCCGTGCCTGGTGCAAATACGTCTGCCCCGTCGGCACGACCTACAATATGCTCGGCTGGGTCAGTGCGACGAAGGTGCAATGGGATATGGACAAATGCGACCACTGCAGCGCCTGCCTTTCGGCCTGCTTTGAAAACCACGTC
>Ga0256833_1002456_pt1 | contig 12991 bp, 9 predicted proteins | sample 356284metaG_FD_190535 | JGI IMG/M metagenome (GOLD analysis project Ga0256833, IMG submission 190535) | Hydrothermal vent microbial communities from Mid Atlantic Ridge, Atlantic Ocean - 356-284 | ecosystem: Environmental > Aquatic > Marine > Hydrothermal vents | place: Atlantic Ocean: Mid...
CTGTATCCTTGTTTTTCAACGAAAGATAAGGCTCTAACAGTAGTAACTACGTAGTCAAATCCAGGAATCCAATGGTCAGAGTATGCGATGTAGTAATGCCTCAAATACCACGGTAAAGGCCAGTAATCATTCTCCGGCTCGTATATTAAAACAGTCTTGTTTTCTTTCCTAAGCTCAATTATCTTATTTGCAAGCTTTACTATGCTGGGCTGAGCTTGTATGTAAACCAAATCCTCTTTCCAAGCGTTGTTGTAGTCGAAATAGCAGAGGTGTATAGATACTGCAAGAGTTGCAATCATGGCAACTGCTAATGCCGTTCTCGTAACTTTCGTATCCTTGTAATATATGGAGCCGAGCAAAGCCATTGGTGCCACCATGTGAACAGTTAGCCACGGAACTTTGTGGTTGAGAATGTGGTAAGCTATTAGAGACATAACTGCCCAGTAGAATGCAAAAGCCTCGAATTTGCTGATACGCCCAAGCTTTCTGATAAATAAGATGGCTCCACTGACGAAAAGTGCTAAGCTAAGAAATTCGTATTCGAGAAATATCTTTGTGTAGTAGTATATCGGTTCCCAGTGATCCCTAATCTCGTGCATTTTTAGCCAGTAATCTATGGCACCAAAAGTACCCTCATACAAACCGTGCATTCTCGTAAAAGCAGTAGTGTAAAAGAGGGCAAAAACGAAAAAGTAAACTAAAACACTTAGAACAACGGTAATTATGTTTTTCTTACTAAATAGTTCTTTAAAGTATTTGAATCTTTTTTTGTAAAAGCCATAAACGACAGGAAAAGTCAGAAATATGAATAGGTATATGTACGCGTTTTCTTTCGAACAAACCATTAACGCTAAAAAGAAAGAAGACAACAAAGCAAATGGAATTTTAGAAGACTCCGAATAACGCAAGTAGCAATAAACAGCCGCTATAAAACAAGAAACCAATATCATGTCGTTTCTCATGTAACGGGAATAGTAAAGAATTGCAGGAGAAAATATAAGAACGAAGAGAAATATGTAAACATTTCTACCAATCCACCTATCGTAAAAAGAAGCAAAAAGAACACCCAATAGGGAAAAGAAAACTATTACCATTCTACCGTTAAACATCGAATCTCCAAATAAATAGAATACGGCAGCAGCCAGATGGTAAAGCAGAGGACCGTGATACGTTGGGTCGTAGTGGTAATTTCCCGTTTTCTCCAAGACGTAAGATAGATAGGCGTGTATGCTTTCGTCGTGATCTGCTGGTCTTTCAGATAAGGCGTAAACTCTCGTTATAAGACATATCAGCAGTACTAAGACTATGGTTTTTTTCGAAGGCATCGCCGGAATTTAACGTTAGAACAAAAAAGTTTTGCCAAAAACTATATCCACTCAGAAATTTTTAAACAATTCATGGAATTTAAGTTAAACGTTAAATTGAATAGAAAAGACGTTTGGAAAGTAGCACTTTTAACAGCGATTATAATAGTAACACTTTACATCACAAGACCCGTATGGCACCCAGTATTCATGTTGTTCTACGTTAATCCAGCAATTGTTGAAGCGATAGCTATCACTCTCTTGCTATCAGTTTTTAAAGAGGTTAGAAAAATATCTCTATTTGTATTTTTCGCTTTCCTTTTAATCCTCCTTCCACTACAAAGCGTTTACACTCCCCTTTATTTAAGCCACAACCTACACTATTCTGAGATAAAAAGCTTACCTGAAATCGATCCTTCTGTAGTTAGAATTGTTCCAAAAGTCGTTGGGGATAAGTACGCAAGAGATGCTCTCCAGTTCCCAAGATACACGATCGATAGAGGAGCTATTGTATTCGTAAACGGAACGCCTTACTGGGGTTATGGGCTAATACCCGAAGGCTTGATCAACTCCTTTGTCCTTAAAGATAAAGGTGCAATATACGTGGATATGTCAGCTTTTGGAAAGAAAACTAAGATAATCGAAGAAAAAATGGAAGTTGGAGAAGGGATGTACATAACTGACAACTACCTATGGCAAATTTACTCCAAAGTTTACACGATAGATTGCGAGAAACCTTACTTCGTCCCATACGATAACAAACTCTACATAGCTGTACCCTTGGTGGGATACGAACTACACTTCAGGTTTCCAACGTTCTTTACGGTTCCCGTATGGAAGGGCTTGGCACTAATCTCTCCAAACGGAAGTGTAAAAATTCTAACGCCAAAAGAGGCTAAAAACTGTCCCATATTAAAAGGTCAAAAACTCTTTCCAGCAGACTTAACGAGGGAGTACATAGATTCTTTCAACTACATACACGGAATAGTTAACGTGCTGTTTTACCACAAAGACCAGTTTGAGATAGCAGATGTACCGGGACAAAGTAATCAGCAACCGTTTTTAGTTGCTACTAAGAGCGGGCTTAAGTGGATAGTTGCATGCGAACCCTACGGGCAGTCTTATGGTATATTCAGAATTTACGTCGTAAACGCAAGGAACGGTAGCATACAACTATACCAACCACTAAACACAAAAGCACTTATAGGCCCAGTTAGAGCTGTTGATTACGTCAAGCAAGCCATGCCAAAAGTTGATTGGCAGAGTATGAAAGCAGTTGAACCAATACCAGTTATAGTGAACGGAACTCTTTACTGGCAGGTGAGAGTTATACCAAACGATGCGTCTGGAATAGCGTACGTTGCGATGGTTAACGCTGAAAACCCGAACGACGTAATAGTTCTGAGGAGTTACAAGGAAGTGAAGAATTTCCTCGAAAATGGAGAAAAAGTGAAGGTTGTTAAAAAAGAAAAAGAAAAAGTTCTCTACTACATACTAATAAAAAGAAACAACGAGGTAGTTAAAAAGATACCAGTCTATCAAAACGAAAGCGTGGAAATAACGAGTAGTTAAGTAATTTTTATGTAAATTATATCTTTTATATTTTATGTAATTTCTATCGCCCCCTCAGGGCATATTCTTTTGCAAACACCGCAGGAAACGCAGAGCACTGGATCTATTTTTACTCTATTTCCGTCCAGAAATATTGCGGGGCAGGAAAATTCATCTATGCACTTCAAACAAGAGTTGCATTTTTCGTTAACTCTGTAAGGCTTAAGCTTCTTGCCTTTTGCCTTTGCCTCTCTCCTCCTGAGTATTGCACACTTCTGTCTTGAAACTACTACTGCAACTCCCTCGTATTCTATAGCTCTCTTTAAAGCGTCTTTGAGTTTATCGACGCTGTAGGAGTTGACAACTTCAACGAACTCGACTCCACAACCCCTGACCACATCTTCAATTTTAACAGATGAACCTTCACCACAACCGTAGCTTTCAACTCCGGGGTGGGGTTGGTGACCAGTCATTCCAGTAGTCGAGTTGTCGAGAATTAAAACTGTCAAATTTCTTTTAGTGTGAACTGCGTTAATAAGTGGAGGAATTCCGGTGTGGAAAAAAGTAGAATCTCCGATAACCGCAATAACTTTATCTTTTAAAGCGTAGCTCAAACCGCATCCAATACCAACGCTCGCACCCATGCATATACATGTGTCAACAGCCGAGTAAGGTTTGTTTATACCCAAGGTGTAGCAACCTATGTCCCCGGTAAAAGCAGCGTTTACGCCCAACTCTTCAACAGCTTTCCTCAGGGCATAAAAAGAGGCTGAATGTGGACATCCCGGACAGAAAATTGGTGGTCTTGGTGGTGCTATTTTTGCAACATCTTCTGTTTCAACTTCTTTAATTTCAAAATTTAATAACTTCGCAATAGCTTTTTCAACTATACCTACTGAGTATTCGTAGCTTGAAGGAAGTAAGTCTTTTCCATGAACTTCTACGTTTAACTTTTCTTCACAACATAGAGCTTTAACTTGAAGCTCAAGAATTGGATCGACCTCTTCTACGACTATAACTCTATCCACTTCTACAAGAAAGTCTAAAATCAAATCTCTCGGCAGGGGATTTGGAGTGGATATCTTCAGTATGTGGGGGTTTATTGACAAGTCTTCACAAGCCTCTTTTACGTAAGCATAACTTAAACCACAAGCAATTACTCCAAAATTTCCATCTCCTTTCTCAATCCAGTTACCACTCCACCTCGAAAAAGAGGCAGATATCTTTTCAATTTTGTCAAGTAGTTCAGCTTTTAAAACTCTGGCATGAGCTGGCAAAACAACATATCTCTTTGGATTTTTGATCCAATTTTTTCTTTCAAATTCTTTTTCTGGTAAAGGTGATAAGTTAACAACTCCGCTGGCGTGGCTCAACCTCGTGTAAGTTCTAAGAAAGACTGGAATCTCATATTTCGATGAAACTTGAAAACAGAACTTAGTAAACTCCTTAGCCTCCTGAACGCTTGAAGGTTCTACAACTGGGATTTTCATTGACAAGCCATACCACCTGTTGTCCTGTTCATTCTGACTGCTGTGCATGCTTGGGTCGTCAGCTGTAACAACTACCATAGCTCCAGATACACCAGTATAGGCGAGGCTAAATAGAGCGTCACTCGCAACATTGACTCCAACGTGTTTCATTGCACACATACTTTTCATACCAGCAAAAGCGGCAGCAGCGGCGACTTCGACTGCAACTTTTTCGTTAACTGAGTACTCCATTACGAAATTTTTAAGCTCTTTACAAGCATAGCTAAGAGTATCTCCAATTTCAGAAGATGGTGTACCGGGATAGCAAGAGAAAAGGTCAATTCCAGCCTCCAATGCTCCTCTCGCTATAGCCTCGTTTCCAAGGAGAAAAGCTTTTCCAGATTTATTTAACACGTCTTTTAACATGGGAAAGCTTAAGATGGCTGGTTAAAAATAATTTCGAAAAAATTTATGGTATTAATCTGTTCCTATCTCTTGGGAAAAGAACACCTTCTCTTATGTTCTTGAGCTTGAGGATTGACATCAACAGTCTATCAGCACCAAGTCCCCAGCCAGAATGAGGTGGCATACCATACTTGAAAGCTTCGAGGTAAAATCCAAAGCTCTCTGGACTCATTCCGCACTCCCTAATTCTCTCAACCAACTTGTCGTAAAAGTGTATTCTCTGAGCGCCACTCGCCAGTTCAAGGTATCCGCACATCAAGTCAAAGCTCTTACACACCTCCGGCTTGTCTTCGTAAGGCATGGCGTAGAAAGGCTTACTTTTTGTGGGCCAGTCAACTATGAAGTAGTGTTCTGGCAACTCCTCAGCAATTAGCTTTAAAGCCGTAGTGCTTATATCTTCACCCCACGGAATGCTTTCACCTTTTTTGCTTGCAATTTCTATCGCCTCATCGTAACTAATCCTTTCAAACGGTACTTCAGGTACGTCTAATTTGACGTCAAGCCAATTCAAATACTTCTCACATTTCTCACACACATCCTCGTAAACTCTGGAAACCAATTTTTCTAAAACTCTCATAACACCCTCGTGATCGACAAAACTCGCTTCTATATCTATGGATATAGCTTCGTTTAAGTGTCTGACAGTGTTATGTTCCTCAGCTCTAAAAATTGGACCTATTTCGAAAACTCTTTCAAGTCCTGCCCCCATCAAAACTTGCTTGTACAGCTGGGGACTCTGATTTAGAAAAGCCTCTTTTTCAAAGTAGCTAATCGGGAAAAGCTCAGTTCCACCTTCAGTTGCCGTAGAGACTATTTTTGGAGTGTTAACTTCTATAAATCCCTCTTCGCACAAAAAATTTCTAACGCTCTGAAGCATGCAGTGCCTAATCCTGAATATTGCCTGAACTCTCGGTTTTCTAAGGTCGAGGAATCTGTGATCCAATCTCGTATCAAGCTCTGCCGGAACTTTTTCAGCCACATCAAGTGGTAGTGGTGCGTCAGCCTCGTTTAGAACTTTAAACTCTTCGGGTATTACCTCATAACCTCCCGGAGCTTTTGGCTCTGCTTTGACTGTTCCAATCACTTCCACAACGCTTTCTCTGTGAACTTTCTTAGCTCTTTTAAAAACTTCAGGCTTTACTTTTTTCTTTGGCAGAGTTACCTGTATAAAGCCTTCTCTATCTCTCAGTATTACGAAAACAAGCCCTCCATGGTCTCTAACTTCGTGAACCCACCCACAAAGTCTTATTTTTTTACCAACGTCTTCTTCACCTATCTCATCCGTATATTTTCTAACAACATCTGTAACTTGTGTAATTTGTATCACCTCCCTTTGATAGCTCTAATCCTCTCTTCTATCGATTTAGCATGAAACTCTAATCCTTCAGCTTTAGCTATTTTAACGGCTTTTTCTCCAAGCATTGAAACTCCCCTCTCGTTAATCTGCTGAAACGTTATCGACTTCATGAAAGTTTCCACACTTAAACCGGATAGCATCTTTGCATAACCCGCAGTAGGAAGTATATGGTTTGTGCCAGATATGTAATCCCCAAAAGCAACACCACTCAACTCTCCAATAAAAACGCTACCTGCATTTTTAACAAGTGATATTGCTTCTTCAGCACCTTCAAAAACCATTTCGAGGTGTTCAGGTGCAAAGGAGTTAGATATTTCCATCGCCTCCTCTATAGAAGATACTTCCGCGAGGTACAAGTTATCTGGTTCACCGTATTTTTTAACTTCTGTTACTACTTCGTCTATTAATTTTCGAGATGTGGAAAGCACTACAGCTACAGCCATTGGATCGTGTTCCAATTGAGCTAAGCAGTCGAGAGCTATGAACTTTGGATCGGCACTGCTATCGGCAATGATTAAAATTTCTGATGGACCAGCAGGCATATCTATTGCAACATCCTTGGAAACAAGGATTTTCGCTGCCGTAACGTAAACGTTACCCGGTCCAACGATTTTTAACACGGGTTTTATAGTTTCCGTTCCATAAGCTAATGCGGCTATCGCCTGAGCTCCACCGACTTTAAACATCTCATCTACTCCAGCAATATCGCAAGCTACTAAGGTTAGTGGATTTACGCTTCCATCTCTTGCAGGGGGTGTGCAAACGACAACTCTATCAACTCCGGCTATTTTTGCTGGAACGCAAGCCATTAAGGCAGTCGATGGATAACTCGCTCTCCCGCCCGGAACATATACACCAGCACTTTCAATTGGTAAGTACTTCTTTCCAAGAACAGCCCAATCGAAGTCTATAAAGAGTTCTTGAGGAGCAGTTATGGAGTGAAACTTTTCTATGTTTTCCTTTGCAAGTTCAATAGAATCTATCAAATCGTCCTCAACTAATTCGTAAGCTCTATCAATTTCTTCATCTCTAACCTCAAGTTCCTTCAGCTTTACTCCATCAAATTTTTCGGTAAATTCAATTAAAGCGCTGTCGCCTCTTTTTTTGACTTCCTCTACTATTAATCTAACTTTCTCCACGAATTCGTCGAGAGAAGTTTTTCTACTTATTTTTAGCACATCTCTCGCCAACTCAAGAATCTTCATGCAACCACTTCTGCGGAGAAGTTATAATCCTTTTCGTAAATTAGAAGAGTTAAGGACGTTTAAGATATTGAAAGATGAGCATTCTTTACTGGAAAAAAAGCAAAAATAAGCAAGATACCGTAAATTATTTATGCGGAAAGTTTAAGGCAAATAAAAGAGGTGATACGGAATGCCGGTATTGGAAGTAAAAGGGAAGAAATTGACCCTCGACGAGGACGGATTTTTGCAGGACTGGGAAGAATGGGATGAAGAAGTTGCGGAAGCTCTCGCAAAAGATACGAGATTTAGCCCGCAACCAATTGAGTTGACGGAGGATCACTGGGTTCTTATAAGGTATTTAAGAGAGTACTTCCTCAAATACGGTGTTGCTCCGCCTGTAAGAATGCTTGTAAAACACATGAAAAAGACGCTTGGAAAAGAGAAGGGAACTCTGGAATACATATACCAGCTCTTCCCACAGGGTCCAGCTAAGGACGCTTGTAGAATTGCTGGTTTACCGAAGCCAACTGGATGTGTCTAACCTTTCTATTTTCTCTATTTCATTTTGAATCATATTTTAGCGGACATCAGATTTATAAACCCCAGGACTCTCTCCCGTAAGAGGTGGTGTAAGTGGAGTTCAAAGTCGTTATATCCGATCCAAAAACGGGAAAAGCTTACCAAACTGTCGTCAGTGGTGCGAACGCGAACAAGCTAATAGGAAAGCAGATAGGAGACGTAATAAACGGAACTCTCGTAGAGTTACCTCCTGATTATGAGTTAAAAATTACTGGCGGTAGTGACAGAGACGGTTTTCCAATGAGACCAGACATACCGGGCAGTGGTAGGAAGAAAATACTTCTCTCAGGGGGAGTAGGTTTTAATCCAAAAGAAAAAGGTATGAGGAAAAGAAAGCACGTTAGGGGGAGGGTGATAAGCAGAGATATAGTCCAGATAAACGTTAAAGTTGTAACTCACGGCAAAATACCCTTAGAAGAATTCTTCAAGAAAGAAGAGAGTGAAGAGTAAAGGGATAACATGGAATTTTTAAAAGATAAAAAGAGAGCCCGTTATTTTTACAAGTACTTTTCGAAAATTTACGATTTTGTAAACCCGTTTTTCTATTCTGACGAGATGAGAAAAACAGTTGTAGATTTTGCAGATTTAAAAAAAGACAGTAAAGTAGTAGAGATTGGATGTGGAACTGGATTTACGACGGCTGAAATCGTTAGAAGAGTCGGAGAAGAGAACGTTACGGCTGTTGATTTAACTCCGGAGCAGATGATCAAAGCTATCAAAAGGTTTCCAAAAGCAAACTTTTTGAGGGGGGATGCGGAAAACCTTCCTTTCAGAGATGCAAGCTTCGACGCATCTATTTCTGCAGGAAGCATCGAATACTGGCCTAACCCTCAGAGAGGAATTGAAGAAATGGCGAGAGTAACTAAACCGGGGGGTAGAGTTGTAATACTCGCACCGAGAAAACCGGACGGCTACATAGCCAGAAAGTTTGCCGAGTCAATAATGCTATTTCCTACAACAGATGAGTGTGTTGAGTGGTTCAAAAACGCTGGATTGAAGGAGATAAAATACGTCGAAACGGGCCCGTACTTTTTCTGGAGCAAGTTAGTTGTGATAATATCTGGAGTCGTTTAGTTCGTTACCGTTATATTCTCGCTCATTGCCACAAAAAGCAATGAAGTGTGAAAAATGCGACGGCAAAGGATACATCGAAGTGGAAGAAACTTGTCCTAATTGTAAAGGGAGTGGAAAAGCTAAGAGCTTTGACCCAAAGCTTACGTCAGAGTTGAGTGACGAACAAATAGCTTTGTTTGCAAAAGGTATTTGCGGCGTTTGTAGAGGAAAAGGTAAGGTTAAGAAAGTCGTCGTCTGTCCCGAATGCAACGGAAGTGGAAAAGCCAGTTTTTGCAAGATTTGTGGAGCGAAAATCTCCGGAAATTCAGATTTATGCCCTAAGTGCAGAAAAAAACCTCACGCTTATCAGCTTAAAAACAGTTGTGGAATAGAAGATTTAAAGTTAAACAGGGTTTACGTTGGTAAAGTTTCTGGCATTACAGACATAGGCGTTTTTGTAAACTTAAATAAAAGACTTAGAGGATTAATTCACAGAAAAAACCTTGGAAACGTTAAGTTAAGTGAAGACGAAGATGTTTTAGTTAAGATTTCGGGCATAAGACCAACTGGAGAAATAGACCTCGTTTTAAGCCCGATGAAGGATTACGCCGTAATAGAAGTTTCTAAGGACGTACCAAAAGTAAAGATTTCTGAACTCGAAAAGTTCGCTGGAAAACTGGTAGAAGTTAGAGGAAAAGTTACTCACATAAAGCAAACGGCTGGACCAACGGTATTTACGATCGTTGACGAGAGCGGAGCGGTAAACGCTGCAGCTTTTGAGGGAGGAGATAGAGCTTATCCGGAAATAAAAATAGACGACGTAGTAAAAGTAGTAGGCATAGTTAAAAAGAGAGATTTTAAACCTCAGTTAGAAGTTCTTGAGATGGAAAGGTTGCTTGGAGAGGAGGCTTACGAAGTACACAAGTTAATAGAAAGAGAACTCGAAAGAAAAAGCGAACCTGTTTTCAGAGGTTTTTTAATAGAAAGCGAAGTTCTCGAAAAGCTAAAAGAAGAAATGCTAAAAGTTGCAAAGGAGTTGAGAAAAGCTATTTTCGAGTCAAGACCGGTAATAATAAGACACCACTGGGATGCAGATGGTGTTTGTAGTGGCGTAGCCCTCGAAGTCGCTTTAACAGATTTAGTCGAAAAAGTCCATCCAGACCCCGAAGCGAAATACTACTTAGTAAAGAGAAAAGTTTCGAGAGCCCCATTTTACGAGCTTGAAGACGTTGTTAAGGACTTAGATGAGGCTTTAGAAGATATGGAAAGGCATGGAGATAAGATACCCTTAGTAGTTTTAGCTGACAACGGTTCAGGGTATGAGGACGTTCCTGCAATAAGACAGTTCCTCGCTTTTGGAGCGGATGTAATCACAATTGACCACCACTTTCCGGATGAGGAGGTTGACGAATACTTGCTATACCACGTAAACCCATATAAAGTAGGGGGAGATAGCAATTACACAGCAGGAGTTTTGTGCGTCGAAATAGCGAGAATGGTAAACCCAGATGTAAGTGGCTTAGAATTCCTCGCCGGAGTTTCGGTAATTGGCGATAGAAGCGAAGGAGAAGTACTAAAATACGCTGAGTTAACTGGAGTTAGCAAAGAAGAGCTTTACAAAACCGGACTGGCTTTAGAATTCGAAGGATTTTATCTAAGGTATAGGTCAGCGAGCGGAATAATACACGAAATTCTTGGTTTTGGCAGAAAAGATAGGCAGAAAAAACTCGTAGAGATGCTTTACAAGTACGCAAGAGAGGCTATTGAATCTCAACTCAAAACCGCGATGAGTGGAGTAAAAGTTCAAAAGTTACCCAACGGAGTTGCCTTAGCCGCGTTTGACGTTGAAAACTATGCAAAGAAGTTTACTTTTCCTCCACCCGGAAAGTTAACGGGAGAAGTTCACGACAGGTTAAAAGAAGAGTACAAAAAAATAGTTACTATTGGCTACGGCCCCGATTTTGCAGTTATAAGAAGCGAAGGTGTTGAATTAGATATACCGAGATTCGTTAAAGAATTGCAGAAGGAAATACCGGACGGCGGTGTAGAGGGTGGTGGCCATTTGGTAGTTGGCTCGATAAAGTTCGTACCTGCGAGGAGGAAGGACGTTCTGTCGAGGTTAGCAGCAAAAATAGGATCAATTTAAGTTCTCGTTTGTAAACTTCTTAGAGTTATAAGCTCCTCGAACAATTCTCTTTCTTCTCCATTCATGTAAACTTGGCACTCTGCTGGGAATCTATTGTAAGGACAGAGAGAGTTAATACAAGGATAGCTGTACTTTCCCCTCTTCTCTCTCAAACACGGAATATAAACCAATTCCATCATGTTCATCACCAATGATAGTAATGATAATGGTTATTTAAACTTTTCGGAAGTTTTTAGTAATATTGCGAGAACAAAGAAAATTCTGCAGATAAATGTTATCTAAGCTAAATTTTTTCAATAGATAACGAAAAACAATTACAAAATGAAGATATGACAAAAGTTATTATAGCAGTCGAAAAACGCCAGCTATGCAAGAAAAGATAAAGCTCGGATTAGTCGTATCAGAATTTAACAGAGACATAACTCACGCAATGGAAATAGTTGCGAAAGAGCACGCAGAATTTCTCGGTGCAGAAGTCGTTAGAGTTATAAGAGTTCCCGGCGTTTTCGACGCACCTATAGCAATAAAAGAGATGCTTAAAACAGATGTCGATGCAGTTGTAGCTATAGGATGCGTTATAGAAGGTGAAACAGAGCATGACGAAATCGTCGCTCAGCACGCTGCAAGGAAAATAATGGATTTAAGCTTAGAGTACGAAAAACCGGTAACTTTGGGAATAAGCGGTCCAGGAATGGGAAGATTAGCGGCACATCAAAGAATAGATTACGCAAAGAGAGCAGTTGAAGCAGCTGTAAAGCTTGTGAGAAGGCTTAGAGAGTTTAAGGAGGAGAAGTAATAAAAGAGGTGATAAAAACGATAAAAACGATAAGCGAGAAAGTGAAAAGCATTCAACCTTCAGCGACACTCGCTATATCTGCAAAAGCAAAAGAGCTTGCGGCTAAGGGGAAACCAGTAATAAACATGGGAGTAGGAGAACCGGACTTTAAAACTCCAGAACACATAATTAGAGCGGCTGAAAAAGCGATGAGAGAAGGTAAAACTTTTTACACTCCTGCAAAAGGCATACCAGAGCTAATAGATGCGATAGTCGAGTTATACAAAAAGCTCGATATAAGTGCAGAAAACGTCATAGTTACTCCCGGAGCTAAGTATGCAATATTCGAAGCCATAATGACTGTTGTAGATAGTGGAGACGAAGTGATATTACTCGATCCGTCTTGGGTAAGCTATGAGCCGTGCATCAGGGTTGCTGGAGGTAAAGTAGTTTGGGTTCCTCATTCCGAAGGTTTTGATGACGCACCAATAGAGGAGTACGTAACTAACAAGACGAAGTTAATAGTAATAAACTCTCCAAGCAACCCGCTTGGAACTATTTATCCTGAAGAATTTCTGAAAAAGGTGAGAGACATAGCTATTGACGAAGACATCTTAGTGCTGTCAGACGAGATATACGACAGAATAGTTTTCGAAGGAAAGTTTAGGAGTATAGCTGAACTGGATGGAATGTTGGAAAGAACTATTGTAGTAAACGGCTTTTCTAAAACCTACGCAATGACGGGATGGAGATTGGGGTACGCAATAGCGAGGGAAGACATAGTAAAGTACATGGTAAGATTGCAATCACACAGCGTAAGTCACCCAACTTCTTTCGTTCAATACGCAGGAGTTGAAGCGATAAAAGGAGACCAAAAGTGCGTGGAGGAGATGGTTAAAGAGTTTAAAGAGAGAAGAGACTTAATGGTGAATAGAATAAAAGAGATAGGCTTAGAATTTGCTCCGCCAAGAGGTGCTTTTTATATGTTCGTGAACGTTGAAAAAGATTCAATGGAGTTTTGCGAAGAGTTTTTGAAAGAAAAGTTCGTGGCTGCAACGCCCGGAAAGGCTTTTGGAAAATCGTATGATACTTGGATAAGGTTGAGCTA
>Ga0256833_1002457_pt1 | contig 12986 bp, 14 predicted proteins | sample 356284metaG_FD_190535 | JGI IMG/M metagenome (GOLD analysis project Ga0256833, IMG submission 190535) | Hydrothermal vent microbial communities from Mid Atlantic Ridge, Atlantic Ocean - 356-284 | ecosystem: Environmental > Aquatic > Marine > Hydrothermal vents | place: Atlantic Ocean: Mid...
TTGTGCCATAGAGGGGGAGATGCTAAACAGGGAGAGTGTACGCTCATCTATACAAGAGAAACTGGGACTTAAAGATGATGCACATTACAGAAGCAGAAACAAAGAAGACAACTATGTGGATATACTCATAGATGCCAACACCCATTATGCTGAGACCTTGTCGCTAGAGAAAATATTTGCTTGGCATCATGCCATGTTTGAAACATCAACACATTTATATAGAATGAATATCGCTACTTTTAGAGGGGATGGTGTAATGCAAGTAGTCTCAGGAGCTATAGGCAAAGAGAAAGTCTATTATGAAGCACCACCAAGAGCACAGCTAGAACGAGAAATGCAAGACTTTATAGCATGGTACAATAACACACCAAACACACTCATAAAAGCTGCCATCACACACCTATGGTTTGTCATCATACACCCCCTAGACGATGGTAATGGTAGGATAGCTAGAGCATTGACAGATAGAGTACTCTCTAGTATAGAAAACTCCCATATCTCCAAACTCTACACTATGTCAAAAAGTATCAATGACGACAGAAAAAGCTACTACTCTGCACTGGAAAAAACCACAGGGTACATTAAAAAGCAAAACCCACTAGACATTACCGATTGGTGTAGGTGGTTTTTTGAGACACTCTATAAGGCACTTATGGATGCACAAAAATCACTAAGCTACATTGCAGACAAAACAAAATTTTGGGATGTGCATAAAGATGATGCACTCAATGCTAGACAGATAAAAGTAATGAACAAAATTTTAGATATGGGTAGAGAAAATTTCAAAGGTGGACTCAGCAAGAAAAAGTACATTACCATAGCAGATACCACACCTGCCACAGCATCAAGAGACATAGCTGAACTGATAGAAAAAAAGTGTATCAAACAAGTAGATGGCACAGTAGGTAAAAATACACGGTATAAGATTATTATCTAGTTAAAAATTTATGGAAGTGAAGCGTTTACTCTCACTCATATATTTAGTGGGACTGAAGTCTCCACTGCCTAAAAGGAAACTTACTTCTCAATCCTCATCATAGCAATCTCCCCACGTACTACATCAAGCTTGCCAAGTGCTGTGATAGCCTCTTGCATTTCACTCTCTTTACATCTGTGGGTGGTGAAGAGTAGTTTGGCTACTGCTTCGTCTGAGGTAGGCTTTTGGAGCATGCTTTCTATGGAGATACCAAACTCTCCTAGGGTAGAGGTGATGTTGGCGAGTACGCCACTTTCATCTGCTACTTCTAGACGTAGGTAGTACTGTGTGACTATCTCGTCACGGCTGAGGAGTTTGAGTCCTGATTCTAAGCCTTTTTTGTAGCCTAGCATCGGGCCTTGGTTACCACGTACGATGTCTACGATGTCTGAAATGACCGCGGAGGCTGTGGCATCACCACCAGCACCTGGCCCGTAGTACATCGTTTCGCCTACACGGTCACCCACGACTGTCACAGCATTCATGACACCATCGACTTTGGCTATCATGGACGCTTGTGGTATCATGGTAGCGTGTACGCGTAGTTCCACGCCGTCATCCACCTTTTTAGCAATGCCAAGTAGTTTGATTTCATAGCCAAACTCTTTGGCAAACGCCACATCTGTTTGGGTAATATTTTCTATCCCTTCGATAAGAATATCCTCAGGCTTTGCATCAATCCCATAGGCGATACTTGCCAAAATGAGTAGCTTATGAGAAGCATCAAACCCACCCACATCAAAGGTCGGGTCTGCTTCGGCGTAGCCTAACTCTTGTGCCTCTTTGAGGATGGCATCATACTGTGCACCTTCGTTTATCATCTTGGTGAGCATATAGTTACAGGTACCATTCATAATGCCCTGTATAGACTCTATATGGTTGGCACTCAGCCCCGTACGTAAAGCACCAATAATAGGGATACCGCCAGCCGTACTTGCTTCATACATAAGTGGTGTGTCACCTGCTATCTCTTGAAGTTCATACCGGTGGTAGGCAAGCAGTGCTTTGTTGGCGGTGACAACGGCTTTGCCATTTTCCAGTGCTTTTTTTAGCAATGCATAAGGCTCTTCCACCCCACCCATGAGTTCTACAACGATGTCTATCTCTGGGTCATCTACCACATCTAGAGGGTTGTCAGAGAGTTTGATGCTCACGCCTCTGTCTTTAGATAGATTTTTTACTACACCTGATTTGGCGACTATCTTCTTGCCTGCACGTGCTTCGATAATGTCGGCATTGGCTTCAAGTATATTGGCTACGCTGGCACCTACCGTACCTACACCTAAAATCCCAATCTTAACCATTCTTTTTTTCCTCTTCAAGCTTTTTGAGGAACTTCTTGATATTCTTTGCCGCTTGACGTATGCGTTTTTCATTTTCAATGAGTGCAATACGTACATACGCATCACCATACTTACCAAAGCCAATCCCTGGACTTACTGCTACGCCCGCTTTAAGTAAAAGTTGTTTTGCAAATTCTAAAGAACCCATGTCTCGTGCCACTTCAGGGATTTTACCCCAGATAAACATGGAGGCATTAGGTTTACCCATTTTCCAACCTGCATTGGCAAAGGCTTCAAGCATCACATCACGACGTTTTTGATAGCGTGGAATGATTTGCTCATCTGGTACATAGTAATGCTCGTCCAGTGCTACAGTTGCTGCCACTTGAATAGGAGTAAACATCCCATAATCAAGCCAAGATTTAATGCTCTGAAGCGCACCGATGAGCTTCTTGTTTCCTACGATGAACCCTACTCTCCAACCTGCCATATTGTAAGACTTAGAAAGGGTGTACGACTCTACTGCAACGTCTTTAGCCCCCTCAACCTCCATGATAGACGGTGTTTTGTAGCCATCAAAAGTGATGTCTGCATAGGCAATGTCTGAGATAATGTAAAAACGTTTCTCTTTTGCAAGCGCCACAAGTCTTTTGTAAAACTCAGGTGTCACGGTCGCTGTACTTGGGTTATGCGGGAAGTTTACTACCAAAAACTTCGCTTGTGGTACTGAGTTGTCTAGCGATGCTTCAAGGTCTGCTAAGAACTTGTCTTCATCTACCTCAAAAGTCTCCTCATCAAAAATGAGTTTCATCTTCTCTACATTTGCTCCAGCCAATATAAATGCCTGAGAGTGGATAGGATAGGTAGGGTCTGGTACAATCGCCACGTCACCAGGGTTAGAGATAGCTTGTACCAAGTGTACATACCCCTCTTTAGAACCCATAGTAGCAACGATTTCTGTATCAGGGTCCAAGTCTGCTCCATACTTACGTTTGTACCAGTTACTCATCGCCAAACGAAGTTTATAGATACCTTTGGAAGCAGAATAGCCATGTGTCTTTGGCTTTTGTGCAGTTTCACACAGTTTGTCTATAATAGGTTGAGGCGTAGATGCATCAGGATTACCCATAGAAAAATCTATAATATCTGCACCATTTCTTCTTAGTTGCATTTTCAAATCATTAATCTCTGCAAAAAGATACTTTGGTAAGCGATTTATTTTCTCAAATTGTATTTCATCAAACATTGTTTACTCTCTTTGTTATTTTATCTAGTATTACCATCTTTTATATCCGCCTTGTTCGATATATTCAGCTTTCGTTAAGGGCTCTATGCCTTCATTGTTCACCTTAAAATAGTGCTTACGCCCATCGTTATACTCTTTTGTATCATTTTTGTTAATCAAAGCGAAGTTCGCGGCACTTGTAGCTAACAGCCAATTCTTTTTTGTGACATCTATGTTATATTGTTTATCTATTGTTTTTTGATCTCTTTCACCCGTTTCTGTATCGATAAGCCCAAACCAAAGTTTTTCTGCAGGAAGTAATACTATTTTTTTATTATGTGCAAGCGTATGTGGACTTTTTGAGTGTATAGGTTTTTTTGTTTTTTCTTGCGTTTGTGTTGTACTTAGTGATTCTTTTTTCTCTTCTTGTGAAAAAGGCATCATATTTGTCAACATTTTTTGATCAAACTGGGTAAAAAAATACCAAGATGCATATGCCAAAACACCCAATATAAATAAAGGAAAAAGTTTTGAACGCCCTTTTGGGGCTTCTGCTTTTGTAAAGGCAATATTGATATTCTCTTCTGCGTTTCCATGTATTTTATAATACTCTAATGCTACTTTGCGTAATGCACTTAAGTCAGCTGCATAATCACGTTCCAAAATAGAAATAAATCCTATTGCTTTTGCTTTAGGTAAGGAAGAAAAATCTTCAGCAATGAGTAATGCTATATTCTGTTCTGAAATCATTGTTTTTTGACTTATGGCTTTTATACTTTTTTCACCTACTATTTCATCTAATTGCATCATTCATCCTATCTATTAAAATTGCTGCAGCTGCTGAGACATTGAGTGAGTCAAAAGCATGCTTCATCTCTATGGAGACTTTTTGGTTGATTTTATTTTCTATTTTTTTTGAAAGACCTTTGCCTTCACTTCCTAGTACCAAAACTTTTTTTGCAGGGAAAGTCATTGTTTTGATATTTTCCCCATTCATGGCTGCTCCATATATATGAAAACCTAACTGTCCAAGCTCATTGAAATGGTCTAAAATATTTGCTGTAATCATCAAAGGCATATCGAGTAGGGCGCCAGAACTTGAACGGGCTATGGCAGCAAAATTTAATTGTCTCACCCCTGAGACTAGAATAGCGTCTACTCCCAATGCATATGCTGAACGTACAATTGCACCAATGTTTCCTACATCAGTAAGACCGTCAAGTACCACGATAAAACTGCTATGCTTTATCGTGGCAAAATTTGTTTCTTCAAAAGCTTCCATCTCTACAAGAAGACCTTGATGGTTTCCTCCTTTTGCCATAGACTGTGCCCACTTCTCTTCAAGAAACTTAATCTTATCTTGATACTGATGAAACAGCGCTTGTGGCAAGATATTTTTCTTTGCCACATACACTGTTTTTATCTTCTCTGAGTGATGCGCCAAGGCATGTAAACAGACTTGTTTTCCATATATAATCATGAGATAGATTTTATCTAATTTTTACTTGATATTTGCGCTTAAAAACTTCTAACTTTTAAATTCTAATTTTGAATTAGTTCAGAATACCACTCTTTTACTGACTTATTACTAAGCATTGCTAAGAGTTTGGCTTTAGATTTCGGAGGCAGGTCTAGCTGTAAAACTTCTGAAAAGCCAAGGCTTTTGTTTCGTTGTTCTTTCGCTTTTATTACCACTACCCACTCTCCACGGATAGTCAGTTCTCTGAACTGAACATTGAGTGATTTGGCTGTACCTTTGTAGTAGTGTTGATATTTTTTGCTTATCTCTTTTGCTAAAAAAAGCTCTCTGTTTGCATCTAATACTTCTATCTCATCTAAAAGTTTTTCCAAGCGGTGTGGAGATTCATATAGTACTGTATTATAGCCATTATTCATTGCTTCACTCAGTGCCGAGGCTCGCTCTTTGCCCTTGTGTGGCAAAAAGGCATAAAACAAAAATTTACCCTCTTCAAACCCTGAAGCAGCATAGGCAGTTGTCACCGCAGAAGCACCAGGAAGTACATCATACGCCAAATTATGCTCTTGGGCATACGCTACGAGTAGTTGCCCGGGGTCAGAGATAACAGGCATCCCGGCATCACTGACATAGACAACTTCTTTATCTGAAAAAGACTCTCCAAACTCATCTAAGCGTTCTTGCCCGTTGTGCTCATTAAACGAATAAAATACTGCATCAGGATACGTCATAGCAAACCGCTCTTCAAGTAGACGCAAAAGCCGTTTGGTCTGACGTGTATCTTCGCATAAAAATAGATTTGCTTTTTCAAAAAGCTTCATTGCACGAATAGTAATATCTTGGGGATTTCCAATAGGAGTGGGGATAAATGTAATCATAAATTTTTCGTAGGGGCAGATTCTATATCTGCCCCAAAAACAAAAATTGCCTTACGACAATTTATATTTGCTCTTAAATTTCTCTACTCTACCAGCAGCATCTACAATTTTTTCAGAACCTGTAAAGAATGGGTGACATTCATTACAAATATCAATACTCATCTCTGCTTTGTTAGATTTAATTTCAAACTTGTTTCCACAAGCACATGCTACTTTACACTCAACATAATCTGGGTGAATATCTTTTCTCATTGTATTTTCCTTAAAAGTTTGTTTTTATGACAGGTAACTAGCCTGTTCTAGCATTATGCTCTTCCTTTTTTTACAAAAAGTGTCGTTGCAACAGTCTTAGCTGAGACAACAATTAGGGCAAAATTATAGCAAAGAATATTTAGAAGAAGTTAAACCCAAAATATACATCTATTTACTTGTGTAGTAAATCAGTATAGAAGAGTTTTAAAATAAAAGAAAAAACGTTTTTATTTTGCTATAATCAAATTAATTTTACATAAGGATATATTATGTCAACGATAGCCCAAGCTAAAATATTTTTTGGTTCAAAAGAAGAAAATAAGATAAAACAACAAGAACGTATAAGCCCCTATGATGGTAGCGTAGCGAGTTCTGCTCCTGTGTGTGACGTAGAAGATGCGCTTAGAGCATTAGAGATAGCAAAATCAGCCACTAAAGCAGCAGCAAAATCTCCACTCTCTCAGCGTATTTTATGGCTAGAAGATGTAGCCAAAAAATTAGCAAATCAAAAAGAAGAGTTTGCATTGATATTGGCAAAAGAAGTAGCAAAACCTATTGCTTTTTCTCGTATGGAAGTAGAGCGTTGTGTGGAGACTATTCGTCTAACAGCCATGGAATTAGCAAACCTTCATGGAGAGACAATACCTACGGATATTATGCCAAGTGGAAAGAGAACATTAGCGTATTATAGACGTGAACCTGTGGGTGTAGTAGCGTGCATCACTCCGTTTAATTTTCCTCTTAATCTTGTAGCACATAAAATAGCACCAGCACTGGGTGCAGGTAATGCAGTCGTACTCAAACCTACACCTGAGGCACCCATGGTAGCCTATATGTTTGCCAAGCTTTTTGTAGAATCTGAATATGCTATAAAAGATGCACTTTGCGTAGTTTATGGTGATGCAGAGGTGGGTTCAGCGTTGGTGAGTTCTAATATTCCTAGAGTTATCTCATTTACAGGCTCAGTACCAGTGGGGAATATTATTACAAAACAGGCAGGGATTAAAAAGGTGAGCTTAGAGCTTGGGGGAAATGCAGCAACCTATATAGACAAAAGTGCAGACCTTGTACTGGCAGCCAAACGTTGTGCTTTTGGTGCATTTTATAATTCTGGTCAAGTCTGTATCTCATTGCAACGTATCTATGTAAATGAAGATGTTTATGATGCATTCACCAAACATATGGCAGATGAGACAGCTAAGCTAAAAGTGGGTTCTCCCTATGAAGAAGATACATTTATGGGACCGCTTATAGATGAAGATTCCAAACAAAGAACAAAGAGATGGATAGAATCAGCTATGAACGAAGGAGCGAAAATTGTTGCAGGAGGTGAAGAGATTGATACCATCTTCCCGCCTACAGTGATGGCAGATGTGACGGATGATATGCAAATTATATGCGAAGAGGTATTTGCACCTATAGTGAGTCTTGTGAAAGTGCCTAATTATGAAATAGCAATAGAAAAAATGAATGATTCTCCATACGGATTGCAATTTTCTATTTTTACCAATGATTTAAGCTTGACACAAAGATTTATAGACGATGCCCAGTGTGGGGGAGTGGTCATTAACGACATTCCAACACTGCGTTTTGATGTACAGCCCTATGGTGGTTCTAAACTTTCAGGTGTAGGACGTGAAGGCCCTAAGTGGGCACTCGAAGAGTTTACTGAAATAAAGTCAATTGTGATTTGTTAATACTCTTTTGGTATGCTAAATAAAAAATAAATGAGGATAATTATGGATTATATGTTTCAAGAAGGTTTCTTAGGCACTAGAGCACCATTTTTTATGGATTTTGTGACATTAATTGTGGCTGTTTTACCTTTTCTGGTAGGTATTGCTATCTCTTTTGCCAAAAAAAATAAATATACTTTGCATAAGATAGTGCAGACGATTATATTGGTAGTTTCTATTATTGTTGTAGGGTATTTTGAATATGGTGTACGTGCAGGTGGGGGGTATGAAGTTTTTGCTAAAGGAACGAGTGTTCCACATCATTATTTATTGATAGTGCTCATTGTACATATTATTATCTCAGTGCTTACTTTAGGTATATGGATAAGTACTGTATGGAGAGCGAATAAGGATTATGAACAGGGACTACCTGGACCATACAGCAGATCACATAAAAAAGCAGGAATACGTACGTTTATAGGCATTATTTTAACCGCTTTGACAGGTATATGGGTCTATTTACTTCTTTTTGTATTTTAAGATGAAAAAGATAGCCATTTCAGCTTGTTTGTTGGGTGAACCATGTCGTTATGATGCTTCAAACAATAAAAATGAAAGATTGTTAGAAAAGCTAAAGGGGTATGAACTTATTCCTTTTTGTCCAGAAGACTATGCTTTTGGGAGCCCTAGACCTACAATGGATTTAGTCAAAACCAGCCAAGGGAATAGAGCTATATCAAATAAAACGGGAGAAGATATTTCATCTCCAATCATAGACTATGCCAAAGTTTTTTTTGATAAAAATCCACAAATAGATCTATTTATAGGAAAAGATAGGAGCCCTAGTTGTGGAGTCTGTTCTGCAAAATTATATGACAAAGAGAAAAATCTAATTTCATCAACAGAAGCAGGATTGATGGCAGAAGAAGCACTCAAAAGAGGTATTAAATCTATAGATGCAGAAGCTAATCATATTTTTTAAATTGCTCTAGCCACTCTTTGTCTTCTTCACTTAGTTTCCCTGAACGTTCTAAAAGTCTTGCCTTAGTATTTTCTAAATCTTCGAGGCTAAGAAAAGCGAGTAAATCAGGATGTATAGTCGGTTCTTCTCGTCCATAAGAGATAAGTTTTTCTATCTCTTCCAAGAGTTTTTCTTTAGTAGGTGTTTTTTCAATCTTCATTTTGTTATACTAGCAGATGAATTAGAAATTAGAAATTAAAATAGATAATAAAGGAAATTATATGTTAAACATAGGAGATAAAGTACCAGACTTTTGTCTGCCAAATCAAGATGAAGAAGAGATATGCTTTCGAGATATTAAGGGAAAATGGATTGTGCTCTATTTTTATCCTAAAGACAATACCCCAGGGTGTACGACAGAAGCATGTGATTTCACAGAAGCACTCCCAGACTTTGAAGCGTTAGATGCCTTGGTGTTAGGGGTTAGCCCTGATAGTCCCAAGAAACACAGAAATTTTATAGAAAAAAAAGATCTTAAAATTACACTACTCGCAGATGAAGAGAAGGAGCTTTGTAATGCCTTTGGTGTATGGCAACTTAAAAAGTTTATGGGCAAAGAGTATATGGGTGTAGTGCGTTCTACTTTTATTATAAATCCAGAAGGAGAAATAGCATTTGTATGGACAAAAGTACGGGTTAAAGAGCATGTGAATGCAGTAAAAGAAAAATTAAAAGAGTTAAAGGGAATCGCATGAAAAAAATAGTCTTAATCTGTATCATGACGTTATTATGTGCAACACATACAACAGCAGATGAATTCAATGACAATAATACATTCGCATATGAAGAGGATTCTTCATTTAATATAGGGGTAAAAGCAGGTATTTTAGGCTTTGGTTTTGATATCTCAAAATCTATAAATGATTTTGTATCTGTACGATTTAATATGAATACATTAAATTATACTACTACGGATAATTCACTCTATAATAAATATATTAGTGCGGGGAAGACATTTAATCTTGATACCAAAGGAGTATTATTAGATTTTTATTTATTACAGTTACGTGTGACTACAGGTTTGTATCTGAACAACAATACAATTACATATAAACCAAAATCAGGTACAGCCATATCTTTAAATGGCGTAGATTATGATTTGGATAGTTTTGCAAAGTTTGAATCAACGATTAGTGCCAATAAAGTTTCTCCTTATCTTGGGATTGGATGGGGGAATAATGGAAGTAGGGAAGGTTGGGGTGGATGGAATCTCACTTTAGATATTGGACTTTTATATCATGGTACCCCAAAACTAGATGTGCAAACCACAATCAATGATGCTATCCCCGCTCCAGTGCAAGCTGTAATGAGAGCCAATATAGAGGCAGAGAGAAAAAAGCAAGAAAAAGAGATATCTTATTCTGCTTTTCTCCCGGTGGTAATGGTGGGGCTTAATTATACATTTTAGTAAAACGCAACCCTGAGTATCAAATTTACGTGATTATCATTTTTTATTTAATATTAAAAGAATTTTCGATATAATCGCGTTCCTTATTTAATTTTGGATAAAAAAATACACATGTAGTTATTCCTTGAACGGTTGCACTGAGCTTGTCGAAGTGTTGAGGACTACAGCGGATTAAACCTAGTGATGAAGCATATGTGCTTTTAACTGAGCTTTTATAGAAAAGTTCTATTAATGATATATACCAAGGAGAAATGATGGTAACAATGAAAGACCTATTGGAGTGTGGAGTACACTTCGGACACCAAACAAGAAGATGGAATCCAAAAATGAAAAAATTCATTTTTGGTGCAAGAAAGAATATCTACATTATCGACCTTCAAAAAACACTTAGATACTTCAAATACACTTATAATGTAGTAAGAGATGCAGCTGCTGAGGGACAAACAGTTCTTTTTGTAGGAACTAAAAAACAAGCACGTCAAGCAGTAAAAGAGCATGCAGAGAGATGTGGTATGCCTTACGTTGCTACAAGATGGTTAGGTGGAATGCTCACAAACTACCCAACGATGAAAAAATCTATCAGAAAACTCGAAATCATCGAACAAATGGAAGAGAATGGTCAACTTGATATGTTGACTAAAAAAGAAGCATTGATGCTTTTAAGAAAGAAAGAAAAACTTACTTCATACCTAGAAGGTTTCAGACATATGAAAAAACTTCCAGATATGATGTTTGTTATTGATACAGTGAAAGAACATATCGCAGTAAAAGAAGCAAAACGTATGGGTATGAAAGTGGTTGCTCCATTAGATACGAACTGTGATCCAGATGTAATAGATTACCCAATCCCAGGAAATGATGATGCTATCCGTTCTATCAACCTTTTCTGTAAAGAGATGGCTGAAGCAATCATCGAAGGTAAAGCAGCATATGCAGAAGCAAATGGTGATGTAGCCCAAGAGGTGCCTGCAGGTGAAATGGAAGCACTCATGACAGAAGCAGTAAGTGAAGAAGAGGCAAAACCAGCAACAGTTGAAGAAGTAGCCACACTTTCTGAGGCTAAATCAGCATCTAAAGCACAAGAGGCTAAAAAAGAAGAAGTATCAAAAACTGAGACAGCAGTAGAAAAAAAAGGTGATGATCTCACTAAAATTGTTGGTGTAGGTAAAGTGTATGCAGCTAAATTAAATGATGAAGGTTTCTATACATTTAATGACGTAGCAAATATGACTGAAGCACAGATTCAAGTCATGGAAGACAAATACTCTTTCAAAGGTGATTTTAAAGACGCAGTGGCATCTGCAAAAGAATTGGCAAAGGCGTAATCATGGCAAATTTCGGACCAAAAGATATTAAAAAACTCAGAGAGATGACTGATGCAGGAATGATGGATTGTAAAAAAGCATTGGCAGCATCTGATGGAGATATGGATAAAGCTGTAGAATGGCTTAGAGATCAAGGTATGGGTGCAGCTGCTAAAAAAGCGAACAAAACAGCAGCCGAAGGTGCTATCGGTGTGAAAGTTGATGGTAAAAAAGCTGTCGTTGTTGAGATAAACTCTCAAACAGACTTTGTAGCACAAAATGAGAAATTTGTGTCATTGATGAATGAGGTGGTCAATCATGCATTTGACAACTCTCTTGTAGATGCAGAAGCTATCAATGCTTCCATAATCAATGGTGAACCGTTTTCGGAATATCTTGCACAAAAGGTAGCTGTGATTGGTGAAAACCTTGTAGTGAGACGTGCAGGATTGATTGATGCAGATGAGACGACAGCAGTCAATGCCTATGTACACTCCAATAAACAAAATGGTGTGATTATTGAAGCAAAATGTGAATCAGCAGAGTTAGCAGAGCAGATGACACCGGTGCTTAAAGAGATAGCGATGCATGCAGCTGCGATGAGTCCATCTACACTCTCTTATAAAGATTTTGATGCAAAGTATGTCGAAGAAGAGACAAAGGGTAGAATCGTAGCCATTGAGAAAGAGAATGAGGAGCTTTCACGTCTTGGAAAGCCACTTAAAAATGTACCACAATATATCTCTATGAGCCAGCTCACAAGTGATGTTATGGCAAAAGTAGAAGAGAAACTCAAAGCAGAACTTGCAGCAGAAGGAAAACCAGAAAAAATCTGGGATAAAATCCTTCCAGGTAAAATAGCTAGATTTATCTCAGACAATACTACACTTGACCAAGAACAGTGCCTTCTTGATCAAAAATTCGTCATGGACGACAGCAAAACAGTAGCTGAGTACTTTGCAGAAAAATCAGGCGGAAAAGCCCAAATCATAAACTTCGTTAGACTTGAAGTGGGTGAAGGAATCGAAGTAGAAGAAGAAGACTTCGCAGCAGAAGTAGCCGCACAAATGGCATAATAGTTCTTCTGCTTCATCGCATCTTCGAGGGAGTTTGTTTGGTCACATACTTAATGTATGCTCCCAAACAACAACCCTCAAATCTACAATAAATCAGAAGACTATTAATATAATTTCAATTTTTAAAAAATTAAAACTTCTTAAATCAATTTCTCACTTACTTTATTATGCTAAAATAACCTAATTTATTTTAAGGTCTATTATGTCTCATACTCTTTTAGAAGCGAGTGGTATTTCTCACTCTTTTGATACACTTTTATTTTCAAATGTAAATTTTTCGTTACACTCCTCTAAAAGTGCCGCGATAGTAGGGCGTAGTGGTTCTGGAAAATCTACATTGTTGCATATATTTTCTACTTTTATTGAGCCAAATGAGGGGGTTGTGAAGCTTTTTGGTAAGGAGCTATATA
>Ga0256833_1002458_pt1 | contig 12985 bp, 10 predicted proteins | sample 356284metaG_FD_190535 | JGI IMG/M metagenome (GOLD analysis project Ga0256833, IMG submission 190535) | Hydrothermal vent microbial communities from Mid Atlantic Ridge, Atlantic Ocean - 356-284 | ecosystem: Environmental > Aquatic > Marine > Hydrothermal vents | place: Atlantic Ocean: Mid...
TGATACGTTAACAGGCAACAGAAATGTAAATTTAGGGGGCAATAATTTAGCATTTGATACAAACAAGTTATTTATAGATGGTAGTAATGGGCGTGTGGGTATTGGGACTAGTAGTCCTGGGGTAAAGCTGGAAATTACAGATAGTGCTACTGGGGCTACTCCAATATTTAGAGTTAACAATACAGCTAGTTCTGTGTGGTTGCCGTCATTTGAGTTGCTAGCTCCAAACATGAATAACGGGCAAAATCTTTATTTTGCAATAGGTAAGCAAGCATCAAATTATAATAGGGCAGGTATAGTTTTTCATTATGCAGGCAATCATTCGCAAAATAATAGGATTTACTTTGGCTTTTATGGTGCTGATGATCTATTTAATGTTTTAGCAAATGGTAATGTTGGCATTGGAACAATAAATCCAAGTGCAAAGTTACAGGTACAAGGTGGAGAATTCTGGTTATTTAATGATGGAAATAACCCAAGGTTAATTATAGGTGATAATGCTAACACTGGTGAATATGGCTGGTTGCAGTGGGATAGCAATAATAATTATTTTAGAATTGATACTTCAAATAGTCCTGCAACTGGATTAAAATTATCTGATAATACTTTAGCCGTTGGAGATATTTATCCATCTAACGATTCGGTTTTAATTTTAGCAAAGGATTCTAATCAGGTTTTTAGAGTTTATAATAATGGAAATATACAAACAACATTAAATTCTAATTCTGGAGTTTATACTGATTCTAATGGTATTTTAACAACAACTGTTCCAAATTCAGGCACAATAGGCTTTTGGCAAAGGGACGGAAATACTTTAAAACCTGCTAATGCCGGGGATAATCTAGAAATTTCAGGTAATACAACCTTATCAGGTAATGTTAATATTTCTGGCAATTTATTAAGTAATCTAGTTCCTGATGACTCAGTATATGATTTGGGTTCAAATTCTACTCCATGGAATGATGTTTTTGCAAATCAGTTGCACGGAAATTTGCAGACAAATCTAGAAGAAGGCTCTGTGCCATTTATAGATAATGCAGGTAATTTAATCGACGATAACGGGCAATTGTATTGGGATGCTACTAATAGGCGATTAGGTGTTGGTACAAATTCGCCACAAGTTAAATTACAAGTAATAGGCCAAGCAAGAGCTTCTAGCTTTAGTTCAGCCGATGGTTCTGCTCATACACCAGCTTATAGATTTGCAGGTGATTCAAATACTGGCATGTATAGAATAGATACAGATGTGTTAGGTTTTACCACTGGTGGAGTAGAACGTTTAAGGATAAATTCTAGTGGTAAAGTAGGTATTAATCAGCAATACCCAAATGCTTTATTAGATGTTAATGGTACGTTTATAGCAAGAGATGTTTCAACATTTTATAATGATTTAATTGTTCAGGCTTCTACAAATTATCCATTAGATGTGGATTATGGTGACGGCTCTGATGGTGATTTAACTGTAACTTCTACTAATACAGTGGTTAATAAATATGCTTATGTCACTGATACTAGTGTTAATGTTGGTGCTACGCAAATACATGTAAATAGTACTGCAGACTTTTCTAATAATGATTTAGTTTTAATAATACAAATGCAAGATTATAATAATCCTGACAATGTAGGTAAATATGAATTTAAGCGAGTGACTGTTGTCAATTCTACTACATTACAATTTAATTCTCCATTAGATAATTCTTACACATCTGGGACGTTTAATTCTACAAATGCACAGGCTACTCAAATTATTCGTGTGCCAGAATATAACAATTTAACCATAGATGATGGTGCTTCTATTACAGCACAAGCTTGGAATGGCCAAACAGGTGGTATTGTTGTTTTTAAGGTTTTAAATAATTTGGTATTTAACGGCTCAGGCAAGATAGATGTTACAGCTAAAGGTTATAGAGGTGGTAGTTGTAATGGTTGTGGAAATAACGCATGGGGGCAACAAGGTGAAGGCATTACTGGTCTTGGACAAAATAGTTTGAATAAAAATGCGAATGGTGGTGGAGGTGGTTATGGGCCTTCTGGTTATGGTGGTGAACCTGGTGCTGGTGGTGGTTGTGCAACAGCAGGTAAAGATGGTGTAAGTTCTTATACTTCTGAAGGTGGTAATGCTGTTTGTACTGCTGATAAGCTAATAATGGGTGGTGGAGCTGGCGCAGGTGGTGATGATGATAATAAAACGCCTTTGCCTCAATACGTAAATGGTGCTGGTGCAGTTTTTATATCAGCTAAAACAATTAGCAATGCTAAAATTATTGCAAAAGGGCAAGATGGTATTGCGAGTACTAATAATGCAGGTGGTACAACAGGCGGTGGTGCAGGTGGTACTGTTAAATTATATTTTACAAATTATTCTGAACAATTAATTGATGTCTCTGGAGGTAAAGGAGGTGTTGACAGCGATGATACTGGTGGCGATGGCGGTAAGGGTTTGGTTGTTAAAAGATATCAAGTTAGCACAAACAAATTGTTGTATGCTGATGTTTCTAGTGGTAAGGTAGGTATTAGGCAACCTAATCCAGAATATGCACTGGATGTTGGTGGTATTATACGAGGCTCACAATTTTTAACTTATTCAGATAAAAGGTTAAAAACTCAAATTTCACCTTTACATGATGAACTAAAAAATATATTAAAAATACATCCTGTTTCTTATAAGTTTAAAAAGTTTTCTGATGGTTCTAGACATTTAGGTTTATTAGCACAAGAGATACAAAAAGTTTTTCCTGATTTAGTTAAAAAAGATAGACACGGGGTCTTATCTGTAGATTATATAGGTTTAATTGCTCCAATAATATCAAGTATTCAAGAATTAAATAATAAAGTTAACGAATTATCTAAAAAAGTAGATGCTTTAATGCAAAAATTACATAATGCAGATATTCAAATAGTAACTAATATTAAAAAATTAGAAGTAGTGCATATTGTTTCTAAAACAACAAGAACAGAAGAACTTGAAGTTTCTGAAAGTTTATTATTAGATCAACATGTTGCTGGCTATATTACCATAAAGAAGGGTCAAACTCAAGCAAAAGTGCAGGCGGATAATATTAATAAAAACAGTATTATTTTAGTTACACCAAATGTAACAGATTTTAATGTTCAAATTAAATATGTTATGATTAAAGGTAACAAAGAATTTGTGTTAAAAATTGACAAGCCGGCCAAACAAGATATTCAGTTTGGCTATATTGTAATAAATACGAATTATAAGGGGAATAATGGCACAGGTATCAGCCCAACATGCAATAATGCTAAATAATATTGACAAACCAGGGGAAAAACTTAGGATGATACAAACAATAATCATCCAACAATTAGCGTAACTCCAACACCTATATCTCTACAGAGCATAGCTCCTACGTCTTCCATTAATTTTATGGTAAAGATTGGTTATTTCTATTTAATAGAGAATTCATATTATAAGTATGTACTTTAATATGTATTTTTAATGTATAATTAATTATGTTGCAAAAAATAGTAGATGTCTTTACTCCTAAACGTTTGGCAATGGATTTAGGCACTGCAAATACGTTGGTTTATGTTCAAGGAAAAGGCGTTGTTGTACAAGAACCAACTGTTGTTGCAATTGATGCCTACGACATGCAAATAATTGCAGTCGGCAATGAAGCTAAATATATGTTAGGGAAAACTTCTGATAGAATAATAATGAAACGCCCTTTACGTAGCGGTGTTATTGCTAGCTCTAAAATAACAATCAAATTATTGTCTTATTTTATAAGACGAGCCCTAGGCCCAGTTAGATTTTTTAAGCCAGAGGTTATGATTAGCACTCCTTATGGTATAACCTCTGTTGAAAAACGAGCTGTGTTAAAGGCGACAATGGAAACAGGTGCATCTAAAGTTTATTTGATTCCAGAGCCATTAGCAGCTGCTTTAGGTGTTGGTTTGCCTGTTCATGAAAGTTTTGGAAGCATGATCGTAAATATAGGCGGTGGAACAACAGAAATTGCTGTTATCTCTCTAAATGGTATTGTTATTGCTGATTCTTTAAGGCTAGCTGGTGATAATCTTAATTCTGCAATAATGTCTTATGCAAGAAGAAACAAAGGTTTAATCATAGGTGAACAAATGGCAGAACGTATTAAAATTGAGATTGGGAGTAGTATTTATGTAGAAAATCCATTAAAAATGGAAGTTAGCGGTAGAGAAATAGGCTCTGGCTTGCCTAGAACGGTTGAATTTACATCTAATGATGTTGTAGATGCTGTATCAGGAGTATTAAAAGAAATGATTACAGCAATTAAAAAAGTCCTTGAAAAAACGCCGCCAGAACTTGCAGCAGATATTAAGGAATTTGGTATTGCTTTAAGTGGTGGAAGTTCGCTTTTAAGGAATTTAGATAGGTTAATAATGGAAGTTTTAGAAGTCCCAGTTTTTGTTGCAGATGATCCATTACATGCAGTTGTAAGAGGAACCGCATATGCATTAGATTATATTGACGTACTTAAAAAGTCTTTAACAATTTTGTAAGCTGAGATTCAAATGGCTGTTTTTGCGGTTGCCAAAAATGTGACAGCCAGGTTCTTACATAATCACTTTTTCGTTTGCGTGTCAAGAATATTACTTATATGTTTAATTTTAATAAAAAATTGCTGTATAATTGTTTATGGTTAGAAAAGTTGAAGGCCCTATAGTTTTGCTGATTTTAGATGGGGTAGGAAGTTATGAGCCTTACAAAGGTAATGCTGTTGCGTGGGGTAATACTCCTTTTTTGCAAAGAGCTTGGGATTTATATCCAAAAACTTTATTAATGGCAAGTGCAGAATATGTAGGGTTACCTCCTATGGTAAAGGGTAATAGCGAGGTTGGTCACACAAATATTGGAGCAGGTAGGGTAGTTTTACAAGATTTACCTAGGATAGATAAGTCTATAGAAGACGGTTCATTTTTTACAAGGCCAGCTCTATTAAAGGGATTAGAACATATAAAAAAAACAAATGGTAATGTGCATATAATAGGTTGTTTAAGTGAAGGAAGAGTTCATTCAAGTGCAAGCCATCTTAAAGCACTATTATTATTTTTTAAGAAAAACATTCCAAGCAAAACAGTTTATGTTCATGCATTTACAGATGGCAGAGATTCGGCACCTAAAAGTGCGGGTACTTATTTTAAAGAAGTAGAAGATTTTGCTAATGCTAACGATATTAATTTCAAGTGGGCGTCTGTAATAGGTAGGTTATATGCGATGGATAGAAATTTTACATGGTCTTATATTGAGCTTGCTTATAATTTAATTGTTAAAGGTAAAGGAGAGCCTGTTAACTCTTGGGCACAAGCCCTTAATGCTTCTTATAAAGCAGGCAAGACAGATGAATTTATTTTACCTTTTATTATATTAGATAACGGACAAAAGCATTTAATTAAAGATGGAGACTTAGTAATTAATTATAATTATCGTCCTGATAGAGCTATTGAAATAACCTCTACATTTGTAGATGAAGATTTCCATGGATTTGATAGAGGACCTAAACTAAAAGATTTGATGTATATTGGTATGACTAGATATAGCAAAAAATTTGTTGGTAAAGCATTAGAGATTTTTGAGCCTATATATGTTCATTTGCCAGTTGGTCAAGTATTAGCATTTAATGGTATAAGGCAATTAAGATTAGCAGAGTCTCAGAAATTTCCACATGTTACGTATTTTTTTGACGGTGGCACGAATATGCTTTATCCTGGAGAAGATAGAATAAAAATTCCATCTCCCGATTTACCGCGGTTTGATTTAAAGCCAGAAATGAGCATATATGAAGTAACCAAAACGTTTGGGCAAAGAATAAATACTAATATGTATGATTTTTTTGTTATTAATTTTGCAAATGGCGATATGGTAGGTCATTCTGGCAATTTAGAAGCAAGTAAAAAAGCAATGGAGCATGTAGATAAATGTGTAAAGGTCGTAGCAGAAGAAGTATTAAAGAAAAATGGTGCATTAATAATAACTGCAGATCATGGAAATGTAGAAGAAGTTATAAATCAAAAAACAGGAGAGCCAGATACAGAACATTCAATTTATCCTGTACCGTTTATTTTTGTTTCTAAAGATACTAGCCCTAAATGGCTTAAAATGGGTAGACTGGCAGATATAGCACCAACTCTTCTTACTCTATTTGGTTTAGAACCTCCTCCTGAATACACTGGAAGAGTGTTGCTGTAATTGGTATAATACATATCATGCTAGTTATTAAGTTTAAACATTATAAAGGGTTAGTAATATTTTTAGCTTTTGGGGTAATTCTAATTAGTATTGTTGGCTTTCTAATATTTACCCATATGTTTTCTACTGAAAATATTGTCGCATCTAATAATAATTATATTTATGTTCCAATGTATAGAGACGCCGATACTTATGGTCCATTGCCTTATATAAATGTAAATTATAAAAATAGAAAAAATAATTTTAATGGTAATTCTACGAGAGAAAACAATTTGTTTATAGAGGTTAAAGCTATTTATAAAAATTTTACTTCTAAATTCTCTCATAAACAAAATAAAGTAAGCAAAGATTGGTATATAAGTAAGTATTCTAGTTCAAAACAAAAATATTTGTTAAAAGTTAGAAATAAAAAAATAAGATGGGTACGTTCTTTTTTCCATTGGTATAAATCACCTTTAGAAAAATATGCTGTAGAATTTGTGCATGCATCCGAATATTATAATATTGATTATCGGTTGCTTCCTGCAATTTCTATCGTAGAAAGCAGTGGGGGCAAATATCTGTTTAGGCCAAATAATCCGTTTGGATGGGGTAATAATGGCTATAAGAGTTTTAAAGATGCAATTTGGGATGTAGCTAGAGGATTATCTATATATTATTATAGATTCAATCGAAGAACTCCAGAATTGATAGGTGAGATTTATAATCCTGTTACCCCTAAACAGTGGGCTGGCAAAGTTAGATATTTAATGAATCAAATGCCACGATACTAAAATTTAAGTGTATAATTAGAAAGCAGGTGTATAAATATCAATAAAGGTTTAAATTTACTGTAGTTTGAGAAAATTTTAATGTATAATACCAAAATAAACTAATATAATTTTATATTAATATGTCTAATAATAGTCAATCTGCACAAGATGACAAATTTTTACAAACAAAAGGTGTTTATAATTTTTTTAAGCAGATTGATGAATCAATTATTGATTTTTGGAAACAAAACAAAGTTTTTGAAAAGAGTATTGAATCTAGGCCTAAAAACAATCAATTTGTATTTTTTGATGGTCCGCCATTTGTAACAGGTACACCACATTATGGTCATTTGTTAGTAAGTGCAATAAAAGATATGGTTGCACGTTATCAAACAATGTTAGGCAAACGCGTTGAAAGACAATGGGGGTGGGATTGTCACGGTATTTACGTAGAACAAAAAGTAGAAGAAAAATTAGGCATTAAAAATAGGGCAGAAATTGGCACAAAAATTTCAGAAGAAGAATTTATTCAAGCTTGTTATGATTTTGTAAGTAACGTTTCTGGAAAGTGGCCTTGGTATATTGACCATATTGGGAGATGGGCAGATTTGAAAAACGCTTATTGGACATTAGATAAAAAGTATATGGAAAGTGTTATATGGGCATTTAAGCAAATATATGATAAAGGTTATGTTTATAAAGGCAAAAAGGTGTTGATGCATTGTCCAAGATGTGTTACTCCTATATCAAAGTTTGAGATAGCAATGAGCAATTCATATAAAGATTTAGAAGATCCATCAATAATTATAAAAATGAAGGTAGTTGATAAACAAAATACTTATTTATTGGTTTGGACAACTACTCCTTGGACATTGCCAGAAAATGTTGCAGTAGCAGTAGATAAAAATAAAACTTATGTTACAGTTAAATTTGAGAATAATTATTATATATTAGCAAAAGCTAGATTAGAACATGTTTTTAAAGATAAAAAATATGAAGTTATCGACGAATATAAAGGAGAAGAATTAATAGGCTTATCTTATGAACCTTTATTTGATTATTTTAAAAACCAAGCAACTGATAAAGATTTTAAGGTTTATGGTGCAGATTTTGTAAGTATGGAAGAAGGTACCGGCCTTGTGCATATGGCTCCTGCTTATGGCGAAGATGATTATGTTTTATCTCAAAAATATGGCTTTAGCGTTTTTGAAGGTGTAGACGAATTAGGCAAATTTTATGATATTGTTAAAGATTATAAAGGTCAATTTTTTAAAGATGCAGATAAAAATATTATTAAAGATTTAGACAAAAAAGGTTTATTATTTGAGAATGCTACAATTAAACATAGTTATCCTGTTTGTCACAGATGTGGCACGCCTTTAATGTATAGGGCTACAGATTCTTATTTTATAAACTTAAAAGATCATAAAAAAGAATTACTTGAACAAGCAGAAAAAATTAATTGGGTGCCAAAGCACCTAAAACACGGTAGATTTAAATATATTCTAGAATCTGCCCCAGATTGGAATATTACAAGAACAAGATATTGGTCTGTTCCTATACCAATTTGGAAGTGCGACAAATGTGGACACGAAATAGCAGTAGGTTCTATTAAAGAAATAGAAGAACGTTCAGGCAAAAAGGTTACAGATCTACATAGACCATATATAGACAAGCATATATTTACTTGCGAAAAATGCGGTGGCACAATGCATAGAGTAGAAGATGTTATTGATGTTTGGTTTGAATCTGGCAGTATGCCTTATGGTAGTAGGCATTATCCATTTGAGAATAAAAAGGAGTTTGAAAATCATTTCCCAGCTGATTTTATTGTAGAAGGTATAGATCAAACTCGAGGTTGGTTTAATGCTTTGCATAAAATTTCTGTGTTATTATTTAATAAGCCTGCGTTTAGAAACGTTGTATGCCACGGAGTTATTTTAGGAAAAGATGGCTACAAGTTGAGCAAAAGTCGTAAAAATTATCCAGATCCGGAGCCAACATTACAAAAATATGGTGGTGATGCATTAAGGCTTTATATGTTGTCTAGTGCTGTTGTTCAGGGTGATAGTGTTGCTTTTAGTGAAAAAGAATTAGCAGGAGTGTTAAGAGATATTTTAATTCCATATTTAAATATATTTAGATATTTTGCTATTTATGCAAATAAAAGTAACTTTAAGCCAGAAGAACACCCTAAAAATGTTTTAGAAAAAGGTAAAAATTTATCTAATATTCTAGATGAGTGGGTGATAAATGTTGTTCATAAACAAATTAAAGAAATGCGTGATTACTTAGATAATTATTATATAATGCACGCTTCTAGAAAATTGCGGAAAATAGTAGATGATATATCTATGTGGTATATAAAGCGATCTAGAGATAGATTTGTTAATTCTGATGCAGATGCTTTAAATACCTTGTTTTGGGTTTTGTGGGATGTTAATCGTGCATTTGCCCCATTTGTTCCATTTGTAACAGAATATATACATCAAGAATTAAAAAAGATATATGATAAAGCTAAATTAAGTGTCCATTTAGAATATTATCCTGAGTTATTAAAAAACATTAATACTGAATTATTAGATAATATGGAGATTGTAAGAAAATTAGCAAGTTTGGGGCATAAAGTTAGGGTAGAAAATAATTTACCTGTTAAACAACCTTTGAGTCATGCATATGTTAATGTTAATTTAGACAAGTATTATTTAGAACTATTAGCACAAGAACTAAATATAGATAAAACAGAGTATTTAGAAAAAGATGCTTTTGATAAATTAGATAAAGATTATAGCCAAGGTTTTGACAGTACATCAAATCTTAAAATAGCAGTTAATATATTTGTTACAAGAGATTTATTAAAACGTAGGTTAGTTAGAGAAATAATAAGAAGTTTGCAGATTGTAAGAAAACACCTTAAATTTAATTTAGAAGAGTATGCCAATGTTCAAATTATTTATAATGATGATATTATTAAAGAGATATTAGAAGAATTTGCTAATGATATTAAGAAGACAACCAATATTTCAAAAATATATGAAGAGCAGGTAAATTCTGTTATGGAACATTGTAAAAAATTAAATCAACAAAGTTTTAATTTTAAGATAGGGCCAGATAAAATTGATATATGTGTTATAATGTCTAAATTAAATAAATAATATGTTATAAGTATAAAAATGGCAATACAAGTATTAAATATGGATGAATTTAATAAAGAAGTTTTACAAGAAAAAGACAAATTAGTGTTAGTAGATTTTTGGGCTGTTTGGTGTGCTCCTTGTCAATTTTTAAATCCTGTAATTGAAGAGCTTCACAATGAATTTAAAGATGACTTAAAGGTAGTAAAAGTTAATGTTGATGAAGCTAGTGATGTTGCAGCAAGTTATAGCATTATGAGTATTCCAACAGTAATGTTTTTTAGAAATGGTGAACAAGTTAAAACAATGATTGGGGCTCAACCTTTAGACGTGTTTAAAAATGTTGTAAAAGATTTATTAGCTAGCAAAGACGAAGAATAGCTTGGATCTATTTAAATAAGGTTTGTGTAGATGTCAAACATATAATGCGTGCGGTGCTATACTAATTAATAATTAAAAGCATTTTGTTTAATCATGCTTTGTAATGTTTAAGTTTAAATTATTTAGTCAAAAAAAGAAGGCGCAAGGTTCAACAATAGTTTTTCATAATAAAAGTAATTCTAACTATACAAAAAGATTTTTGGTTAAAAAGATCTATATTTTGTTTAAAAAAATTATACTTTTTTTGTTATTAATTATAGTTGCATTATCTTTGATACTAATTATATTAGATTCTGTTTTATATATAAAAAATCATAAAGGATTAGGTTTAATTAATTTTGTGGTAACTAAAATAAATGTAAAGAATAAAAAAGAACATGTTGAATTAGTTAAAGGCCTAGAAAAATATAAAATTTATAGTTTTCCTAACAGCAGATTTGTTTTTAACTTTGATGAAAATATAAGTTCTGATGCTAAAAAGCAGATAGAGTTATTTTTAGCATATGGTAATAGTGTATATTTGTTACCTAATAATACGGATTTTAATTCTATAAAACAAGAATATAAAACACAGCTGGTTAAACAAGGGTGGAATTTTGTAGGTGAGAAAAAACTTACTGATGAAAATGGATTAGCTGGTTTGTATTTTACTAAAAAAAACATTGGATTAAGAATTTATACAATTACCAATTATGACATGTGGTATGAAATATTAACTAAAAAACAGGCATTAAGTTTTTTAAAACAAAGAATTTTAAATATTAAGGCCAAGCAACAAAGTATTACTACTGATAGCAATAAGTTATCTCCTAAGTATAATTTGCATCTAATATTGGTAGACGGGATAACATTAGATGCAATAAAATTGCCAGCTATGAATGCTTATTTTTTAACATTTTATGATAGGCAGAAAAAACCCATACTTAGGATTATTCCATATAAAAAGAACTACTTGCAGGTTACTTCTAGTCAACTTAAAACATTAGGCTTGCAATATTTACAAGATTCTAATAGAGTTTTAAATTTGTCAAGTTCATATAGTTTTAAAAAAGTCGAATATTTTGATATCTTTAATAGTAAAAAATATGTTCCTGTAAATTTTTTATATCAAGACATTAATATTGATGAATTAAAAAATGAGTATAAACTTACTAATTGGTATGAATTAGAGTATTTTACAATAAACACATCCAAAATAAATAAATTATACATAAAGCAACATAAAAATATTATTTGGATAATAGATGTGTTATAATACCATCAGCATTATAAATGCCAAAGACAACTGGGGAGCAAAAGGCATGTTGCTAGCCACAATATGCTATAATAATTCTGCTCTTAAAAATCCAGTTTAGGCTAAAATAAATAAATATTAAATGGCTAAAACAAAATTACAAAAAGCTCAATTATTTGAGTCGTATTTAAAGATTCTTGAATCTGGAAATTTTTTCCTTATCAAGTTAAACAAAAATTTACCAGCCTTTTCAATTAATGAATACAGGAAATATCTTAATGAGAATAATTCTAGTATGCATTTGTTAAAAAACAAGGTGTTTATAAAAGCAGTTGAAACTAATAAATTATACGCAGAATTCTTTAAGGGTTTTGCTTTTGATTCAAATATAGCAATCGTTCAAGCAGAAGATATTATTATTGCGCTAAAAGGTTTAGATAAAATGCAAGAAAGTGCAAAAGAGCTATTAGCATTAAGAGGCAAAGAAGAAGACGAAGTTAAAAAATATAAATCTCATGAGCTTGTAGCTGGTGTAGTAGCAGGCAACATTGTAGAAAAACAAGACCTAAATATGCTTGCTACGTTACCTGGTGTAGATGCTTTATATGGTATGCTTGCTGGTGGACTTAAAAATGTTTTGTCTGGTTTTGTGAGTGTATTAAGTGGAAATATTAGAAATTTGGCATATGCTTTAAATCAAGTTGTTGAAAGTAAAAAATAATTAAGTTTAGAATAATATATTATTAATAAAAATATGGCAGAAGAAGCAAAAAAAGAAGTAAAGCTTTCTGAAAAAGCTCAAAAAGTTTTAGATCAAATTAAAGAGCTAACTGTAGTTGAGCTTGCTGAATTGGTTAAAGCAATAGAAGAAGAGTTTGGAGTTAGCGCTAATGCTCCTGTTGCTGTTGCTAGTGCACCTGCTGCCAGTGGCGCTCAAGAAGAAGAAAAATCTAGTTATGATGTTGTCATAGAAGATGCAGGTAGCAACAAGATTGGTGCAATTAAGGCTGTTAAAGATATTTTAGGCTGTGGTTTAACAGAAGCAAAAACTATTGTTGAAAGTGCACCAAAAGCAATTAAAGAAGGGGTAAGCAAAGAAGAAGCAGAAGAAATTAAAAAGAAATTAGAAGAAGCAGGTGTTAAAGTTAGCTTAAAATAGTTTTTATTGGGGGTTTAAGTTAAGGGGTAGGGCGCTATTTTTTATTGCTTTATTGGCGTGGAGGTAAAAGTTTTAATGTAAAAGGGCATGCTTTTATCTAATTTGTCAAAATATTTGTCTTAATGTTTGAAGGTG
>Ga0256833_1002459_pt1 | contig 12984 bp, 13 predicted proteins | sample 356284metaG_FD_190535 | JGI IMG/M metagenome (GOLD analysis project Ga0256833, IMG submission 190535) | Hydrothermal vent microbial communities from Mid Atlantic Ridge, Atlantic Ocean - 356-284 | ecosystem: Environmental > Aquatic > Marine > Hydrothermal vents | place: Atlantic Ocean: Mid...
TCCCACCACAAGGACTTTTTCTTTCCAGAAGTCGTAAGTGTGGGCGAAAACGATAGCCCCGCAGATACCACCCAGGAGGCCGAAGAAACCATCAAAGGCCCCTTCTGCCAAAGCTCCACCAGAAGTCCCGGGACAGTAACCCAGAAGGGCCCATCCCAGGCCGTAGATGAAGCCTCCCAGCACGTTTGCTAGGGCATGAGTGGGCTTTATGGCATAGGATATAACCCCGAAGTGGGCCAAAAGATTGATGGCAAAACTTCCTACAATGACCCCGCTTAGCAAAAATTTGAGGATAGTGAAATCCTGAAGGGTAAGGAGCCCGATGTGTTTTTCAAATCGCAGGATGCGTGCCCTTTGAAAGATGTAGCCCCACACGAGGCCGGTTAAAAAACCCAGAAGAAGCTCCATTTTACCTCCTCCTCCGATAAAGGATTAATGCCAGAGGAATCCCTCCCAGGAAAAACCCCATTACCGTAAGAAACCCGGAAAGCGAAAGTTGAGACATCCCCGAAAGCCCGTGCCCACTTGGGCATCCTCCCGCAAGCCTTGCCCCGTAAATGATGAGAAATCCTCCGAGAAAGGCCGTGAAAGCTCTAAGGGCACTTTTTTTACCAAAGCTTTCCTCCCAGCGCGGGGGGATAAAGTGTGGGCGAAATTCTCCATTTTTTAGGGCCGCCAAAAGGGCTCCGCAGGGAACCCCTACAAAGACCAGGGCCACTTTCCAGTCTATCTTGGGGGCATATTTCTGGTAATAAGAAAGTCTCTCTACGGCCTCAGGAGAGAGACTTTTTTCCACAAGCCCTGCTATCCGAACATAGGCGGTTGAAGTGCCAAGATATTTGGGTTTTCCCAAAAATTTTTGGGTAACCACTACCGAGACCACCAGCAAGAGACCAGTTAAAAAACCTCCCAGATAAGGTGACCAACCCTTGTTCATTTCAACTCGCCTCCTGTTTAAAAAATTTGTGCATCATTTGAGCCATTTTCTCCGGCGGTGTAAGGATGAGTTCTGAAGCCAGTTGCCGTTGCAGAAAATAATCATCCGTGCGGTAGTTTTCATAAAAATTCTGGCGGGTAATGAGTCTTAAATGAGGTGTGAACCAGGGAGTCCTCTCCCCTAAGGGGGGCAGAAAAAGGCTAAAATTGAAAGTCCCGTAGCCCATCTCTTCGTAGCCTTTCAAAGCGGCGCTTATTCCGCGTGCAAGGTCTAAGATATCTTCCCGGGTGATTTCAGAAAGGCTGCCGGCCCCTTCTATCAGGCCCAGAATTTCGTTACTCCCCAGAGGAGCAAAACTTGCTAAAAAGACTACCCGGCCGAACTGCCCCAGGAAACGCTCCCCTCGGGCCCTTTCTTCGGTGATAAGTTCTTCCCAGAAGTTTTTTCCGGTCCGGGAGTAATGGGCAAGGCTCTTTTCAAGAAGCCGATGTTGCAAAGGAAAGGCCTCTTTGTTAGCCACCACCTGGAAATGAGGGTGGACGAGACTTGCCCCTGCCGGGGGGAGAAAATTGGCACAAACACAGCCAAAACGCATGGCGGGGTCTTCATCGGTGACCAGCCGTAAAAAATCAAGCCCTAAAGCCAGGCCATCGGCTACCAATTCCGGGCTGAATTCGTCAAGTTTCCGAAAATGGGCCTCTCCAACCGCGATTACGGCATGCCGCGGAGAAATGGGAAAAAGGTTGGGGAAAAGGGTGCATTCTCCGCGCACAAGGCGCCCCTCAGGGATGAAATCTTCGGGATAGCGAGGGGTTATCTCCCGCACTTTTGGCGGGCACATGAAACAGGCCTCTTTTGTGGCCTGAGCAACCTTTTCCACCAGTGTCCAATCATGTTTGCCGAAAAAAAGGCGCACCTTATCCTCAAGGGCGGGATTAAAGACGGCAAAATGGTCAAGAAGGGGATCAAACCGGATCAATACTTCCTGACTTTCAGGAGTAAAATTATTCAACGGATTGTGGAAAGTCTTGATATGCTTTTCCTCCCGAAACTCAATTCCCATAGCTGGCCTCCTTCTCCGACATCCATCAACTCCAAATATGGTCATTCTTGAACCTTAAAGCAAATATGGAAGCACATTTTATTGAAAAGAATCACGATTAGAACGAGGGAGACTTTTGCAAAATGGCTAAGAGCAATGGAAGCACAACTATAAGGGATCCGTTCCCATTTTTCGGAACGAAAAATAGGAACGGATCCTTGACTGGGCTCAAGCCGTTGGACTCGGTGCAGGAGATCAGTTGTCACTCTTGTCTTTGCCTCATTCTTTCGAGCCCCTGTACCAGCTTCCCTACCTGAAAGGCCAGCTGATCCACTCGGGCATTGAATCCGTCAAAATGTCCGGTAAGCTCTGCCCGCACGTCTTTTATTTTTTTGAAGGATCGTCAATAGCCATTTTCAACTAGCCTGCCAATAGAGGAGCTCTACCGGACGTTCGGGCAGAGACAAGCGCTTAACAAGCTTTAAGGGCAGAATTTCTGATTTCCAGGGCTCGACGTCCTTACGCCAGAGATAGAAAGCTTTTCGAGCTTTCAGATATTTGGCGGCATGAAGGACAAATTTATCTACACTTCCATAGCCCCTTGCCAGGGCCACTGGAGCCTCCGGAACTTTGCCTTCAAACCCCACGTGACAGCAGAGGGCTTCTATCCCGGAGATTTTAAGCTTTTGGGCCAGCTGTTTCAGAAACTCTACCCGTGGCGGATAGGCCTCAAGAAGAGATATCTGGAGTTCGGGGCGAGCTATTTTGACGATAAATCCCGGAATACCGGCTCCGGTTCCCAGATCGGCACAGGGGCCCTCGGAAGGCAGATGAGAGGCCAGAAAAAGGGACTCAAAGACCGGCCCCTGGATAAGTTCACCTCTGCTCTTGATGGCGGTAAGCTTAAGCCCTGAGGCTTCTCTTTCAAAGGCCTCAAAATAGGCTTCAAGCCGGGGCCAGAAAGAGTCTAGAGGGAAATTTATCCCGCATCTCGTAAGCCTTTCTTCCAGAAGAGAGCGGGCATCATCCCAGGAGATATCAGCTCTCATGATCCTTCTTGTGGCGTAAGGCGGCGTTTACAAAGGAGACAAAAAGGGGATGGGGATCCATGGGGCGGGAACGAAATTCCGGATGAAATTGACAGCCCAAAAACCAGGGATGATTCTCTTCCGGTAATTCCACGATTTCCACCAGCTCCCCATCAGGGGAAATTCCACTTATAACCAGGCCCCTTTCCGTAAGGAGATCGCGATATTCGTTGTTGAATTCGTAACGATGGCGGTGTCTTTCAAAAACTTCGTCTTTCTGATAGGCCTTTTGGGCCAGGGTGCCATCAACCAGCCGGCAGGGATAGGCCCCCAGACGCATGGTGCCACCTTTTTCGGTGTGTTCGTCTCGAATCTCCACCCGCTGGGTGCGATAATTGAACCACTCCCGCATGAGATAGATCACGGGGTGAGGGGTATCAGGGTTGAATTCCGTTGAGTCTGCGCCTTCAAGCCCGGCAACATGTCTTGCAAATTCTATTACCGCAAGCTGCATCCCCAGACAGATGCCGAAAAAGGGGAGCCTGTTTTGGCGCGCATACTCAATGGCCCGGATCTTCCCTTCAATACCTCGAGAGCCAAATCCTCCCGGGACCAAAACGGCATTTACCCCTTCAAGAAGTTCAGAGATGTTTTCCGGCGTAATCTCTTCGGAATCAATATAGCGGATATTTACCCTGGTGCGGGTGGGAATGCCTCCGTGCACCAGGGCTTCGTGAAGGGATTTATAAGAATCTTTAAGATGCACATATTTCCCCACTACGGCGATGGTGACTTCCTGTTTGGGATTTTTGAGACGAAAGACCAGCTCTTCCCATTCCTGCAGGCGGGGCTCCCTGGTCCAGATGTTTAAGAGTTCGATAATTTTTTCATCAAGCTTTTCTTTGTGGAAAATAAGGGGAATTTCATAGATGCAATCCACATCTTTAGCGGTGATGACTGCGTTTTCGTCCACATTACAGAAGAGGGCAATCTTTTTCTTGACTTCCGGAGGCAAAAACCGTTCGGTGCGGCAAAGGAGAATGTCGGGCTGAATCCCTATGGCTCTAAGTTCCTTAACACTGTGCTGAGTGGGTTTGGTCTTTAATTCTCCGGCGGTTTTAATAAAAGGGACGTAAGTGAGATGGATATAGAGGGTATTTTCCCGGCCCAGATCGTTGCGAAGCTGGCGGATGGCTTCCAGAAAAGGCAAGCCCTCAATGTCTCCTACGGTTCCCCCTATTTCAACGATAGCGATATCGACTTCACTGCCGGCTAATTGCAGAATGGAGGCTTTAATTTCGTCTGTGATGTGGGGGATAATTTGCACCGTGCCCCCCAGATAATCCCCCCGCCGCTCCTTCATGATTACGGAATAGTAAATTTTGCCGGAGGTGAAGTTGTTCTTCTGGCCCATTTTGGCGGAAGTGAAGCGCTCATAATGCCCCAGATCCAGGTCGGTTTCCGCCCCGTCGTCAGTGACATAGACTTCCCCGTGCTGAAAAGGGTTCATGGTGCCCGGGTCCACGTTGATGTAGGGGTCAAGTTTTTGGAGGGTTACTGAAAGCCCTCGGGCTTCAAGAAGGGTTCCGATGGCGGCGGCAGCCAACCCTTTACCCAGAGAAGAGAGGACCCCTCCAGTAACAAAAATAAACTTGGTATGAAGTTTATGCTTGCGTGCCATTTCAGGACTCCTTGACTAGTTTTTCTCTGTTAAACGGGCTTCAGCCAGCATCTGGCCGCTTCCCGCAAGCTTAATCTCTACTCTGGAAATTTTCGAAAAGGATATTCCTCGGGGAAGGGTAGAGAGAAAAGTGGCCCCTTCAAAACGGCCCACCTCTCGAGCAATACCGTCTTTGCCTACCAGAAGGACCAGGGCCTTTTCAGGCACCCTATTGTTTAACTTGATGAGAATATATTCTGATCCGTCCCCCCGTCTTTTAAAGATTACCTCTCCAGAGAGAGGTTTAGCCTTTGGAGACAGGAAAGAAAGGGGTATTTCTGCCAGAAGGACACTTCGAGCACGCTCCGCCCTCAGGGCAAAAAGATAAAAGATCACTACAATAAATAAGATGTAGATCAGGGTGCGCGAAAAAACTCTCACGTTCTCACACTATATTATTCTCTTCCCAGGCTTCAAGTAAAACCTCAAATTCCCGGTTAATTCTCCCTCCCTTTTAAAGCTTCTTTCCTTTAGGGTCGAAAAATAAAGCAGTTTCAAAGACTGGAGGCCTTTTTGCTTGCTAAGGTCTTTTCGGCAGCCATAATAGGGGTGGAGGCTTACCTGGTAGAGGTAGAGGTTGACATTTCTCAGGGGCTTCCGGGTTTTGCCATCGTGGGGCTGCCTCAGGGGGCCTTAAAGGAGAGCAAAGAAAGGCTGCGGGCCGCTATCAGAAATGCGGGTTTTTCCTTCCCCCTTCAGAAAATAACTGCCAATCTCGCCCCGGCGGATCTCAAAAAAGAAGGAAGTGCCTTTGATCTCCCCCTGGCCATGGCTATCCTTTCGGCGGCGAGAATCATTCCCCAGGAGCAACTTCGGGGCTATCTCTTTTACGGTGAGCTTTCTCTTGACGGGAAATTAAAACCCGTCTCAGGGGTCCTTCCGGTTGCCCTTCTGGCCAGGAGAAAACACCTTGCTCTGGTCTGCCCGGAGAAAAATCTGGGGGAGGCGGCCCTCATCAAAGGGCTCAAAATTTTGCCTGTCTCTCACCTCAAAGAGGCGGCTTTTAATCTCGGCCAGGAAAGGGAATTTTGTCTCGAACAAGCGGCGGAAAGCTCGGCCCCGGTGCCTGATCTTTCCGAGGTGGCCGGGCAGGAACATGCCAAAAGGGCCCTTGAGATAGCGGCGGCAGGGGGGCACAACCTTCTTTTCATTGGCCCTCCGGGGGCGGGAAAGACCATGCTGGCCAGGAGGTTTCCGGGTATTCTCCCGCCCCTTTCTTACGAGGAGGCCCTTGAAACAAGCCGCATTTATAGTGTTTTGGGGCTCCTGGATCCTGAAAGGCCGCTTCTTAAAGAACGCCCCTTCAGGGCCCCCCATCATACCATCTCTGATGCCGGTCTTATCGGCGGGGGCAATCCTCCCAAGCCCGGGGAGATCTCTCTTGCCCACAACGGGGTCCTTTTCCTTGACGAACTCCCGGAGTTCCGCCGCAACGCGCTTGAGGCCTTGAGAGAGCCCCTTGAGGCCGGCGAGATTACCGTTTCCCGGGCCCAGATGAGCATCACTTACCCTGCCAAATTTATTTTGCTGGCAGCCATGAACCCCTGCCGCTGTGGCTATTACGGAGATCCCAAAAGGCCCTGTCAATGCAGCCCCCAGGAGGTGCGCCGCTACCGGCAAAAACTATCCGGTCCATTGCTTGATCGAATAGATCTTCAGGTAGAGGTGGCGGCGGTAGATTATGAAGACCTGGCCCGTGAAAGGCCAGCGGAACCCTCAGCCAAGGTGAGGGAAAGAGTGCTTCTGGCCCGTAGGAGGCAGAAGGAACGCTACGGCAGGGAGATCTTAAATGCTTATCTGGGGCCGGCAGAACTTAAAAAATTTTGCCATTTAGGGCCAGAGGAAAGAAGGCTTCTTGAACGAGCTGCCCAGAAACTTAATCTTTCCGCCAGGGCCTTTCATCGCGTGCTCAAGATAGCCCGCACCATCGCCGATCTTTCCCACGAAGAAAAGATCAAAACCCCTCATCTACTGGAGGCCCTTCAGTACCGGGTCTTTGACCGCCTGTCCTGGTAATTTTGGCCAAAAAAAGATAGATTGTGGGTATGGATCTTGGCGTTCAGATTGGTCCTCTCAAGGCCGCTAACCCTCTTTTTCTGGCCTCCGGCACCTGGGGTTTCGGAGAGTTACTTTCCAGATATTTTGATCTTTCCCTGATGGGAGGCCTTGTTACCAAAGGCCTTTCCTGGCTCCCTCGAGAAGGTAATCCTCCACCTCGCCTGGCAGAGGCCCCCTGTGGTCTGATAAATGCTATCGGCCTTGAGAACCCGGGGGTTTTGAGATTTCGGGAAGAGATCTGGCCGCGGCTTTCCCAATATGGCACCAACATCCTAGTAAATGTCTTCGGTGAGACGGTATCAGATTTTGTGAAGGTAGTAGAGGCCTTGCGTTCTTTACCTCTGGCCGGGATAGAGCTTAACATTTCCTGCCCCAATGTGGAGAAGGGTGGTCTTTCTTTTGCCCAGGATCCCAAAGCCGTAAAAAGACTGCTTCGGGAAGTGCGAAACATTTATGGGGGCTTTCTGGTGGTAAAGCTTTCTCCGGTGGGGCCGGTGCTTGAAGTGGCTGAGGTCTGCCTGATGGAAGGAGCAGACGCCCTCACCGTGGCCAATACCTATCCGGCCCTGGCGGTGGACCTCTGGCAGCGGAGACCTGCCCTGGGGCGTGGTTCAGGGGGCCTTTCCGGCCCCGCTATAAAGCCCTTGACTTTGAAGCTCATCCATGAGATCTGGAAACGTTTTAAGCCCCCCATCTTTGGTTGTGGGGGGATTGTCTCGGGGAGGGATGTCCTGGAATACATGCTCTGTGGGGCCACGGCCGTCCAGGTGGGCACGGCCACCCTGCTTGACCCGGAAAATCCCCCCCGCATCCTGGAGGAAACGAAAACCCTCCTTGCCAAAATGGGAGAAGAAAAAATATTATCTCTAATTGGGGCCCTTAAATCTTGACGGAGATGTAATCTCAGGCTAGAGGACAAATTTATGCGTCTGGCAGGGAAAATTTTTCTTCTTTTTTTTATTTTTAGCTGGCTCTTTGTAGGTTGTGTGGCCCAGCAACAGGAAGTCGAAAGCTTACAGTCCCAGGTCTATGATCTCAACCAGAGGCTTGAAGCCTTTGACAAGAGGCTTTCTGCCGTCGAGAAGGAAGTAGCGCGTCTCGGGGAAGATCTTTCCCGTTTTGAGAAAAGTCGCAAACAGATGGAACAGATTGCCGAAAGGCAGCTTGAGCTTCTTTCGGAGCTCGAAAAACTGCAGGCCGAGCAGATGCGTCTAAGCGGCCAGATGGAGCAGGTCCTCTATCAGCAGGGGCAGGACAGAGAGGCCTTTCAGGAATTCCAGAAGCAGATCCTTGCCCGGCTTAATCTGCTAGAAGAAAACCTCAAATCCAAGAAGATCAAAAAGGCCCCACCTCCCAAAAAGGCCCTTGACGAGGAAGCCCTTTACAAAAAGGCCTTAAATCTCTACCGCCAGAAGAGATACGAAGAGGCCCAGGCCCTTTTTGAAGAATACCTTCGCAAGTATCCCAGGGGTAAAAGGGCGGCAAATGCCACCTTCTGGATCGGAGAATGTCTCTATCAACGCAAACTTTACGAGGACGCCATCCTGCAATACCAGAAGGTAATAGACGAATTCCCCCGGAGCGGCAAAGTGCCGGCCGCCCTTCTAAAACAGGGGCTGGCTTTTCTGCGTCTGGGTGATACGGAGGCCGCAGTCATCGTCTTTAAAAAACTGGTGCGTCTTTATCCTCGCACCGAACAGGCCCGTATTGCGCGGAAATATCTTGTTAAGCTCCAGAAGCGTTAAAAAGTTTTTCTTTCTCCTCGCTTTCTTCTTTTTGAGTCTGGCCTCACCTCTCTGGGCCGGGTTGCGGGTGGGAATTGTTCTCCCCCTTTCAGGAGAGGCCTCTTCTCAAGGCCAGGCCCTTAAAGACTGGCTTCAAACCGCTGCAAACGCCCTCCCTTCAAGAATTGATCTTTTCTTCTATGATTCTTCCGGAAAATGTAGCCGTCTTTCCCAGATTGTTGAGAGGGCTTACTGGGACGGGGTAAATGTCCTGGTGGGGCCTTTTCTTTCCCGCTGTTCCGAAGAATTTGTGAGCAGGGTGCGTTCCTGGGGAATACCTGCCATCGTCACCAGCGGGGATTTTCACCCAGTAAAAGAATGGGGGAAAAACCTGGGGCCTTATTTTCGCACGGGTCTTTCCACCCGCGCGGCCGTCAAGGTCCTTTACCGTTGTTTAAAGAAAAAGGGGCAGAAAAAGATTGGCCTCCTTCTTACCCGCGATCCGGTGGGGAAGGAGGCGGAACGCTGGCTCATGGCCTACGCGGTGGAATACGGCCTAAAAATTCAGAAAAAGCGTTATTTTGGGCTCCATGATACCGATGTCTCCTATCATCTGGAGGCCCTTCTGGAATGCGAGGCGGTTATCTGCTGGGCCCCCAGAGAAACCCTTGCCAGGGTTGCCCGGAATCTGGCCTCTTTAAATTTTGGGCTTCCGGTTTATTTCCCCCATCTGGTAGCTGAAGAAGATTTTTTGCGTAAGAATCAGGGGCTTTCGGGACAGGCTTTTGTGGGAGCCGCTCTCCTGGCAGGGAATATTCCTTTCTCTCAAAAATGGTCCAGGCTTTACGAAGACTGGCGCCGCAAGCGAAATTTTCCCAGAGATCTCCTTTTCTTTGCCTATACCGATGCCCTTATCTTTCTGGATGCCGGCTGGCGGCGGGGAAGGCACCGCTGGGTGCAGGGGCTTGAAAAAGCAGGCCTTGTCAAAGGTTTAACAGGACTTTACTTTCTATCTACAGATGACCACTACGGGCTTATACCGGCAAGTGTGGGGGTTTTTAGATATCAGGGCCGGGATTATGTATTCGTGTGCCCGCCTAGCAAAAGTATTTTTTGAGAAACGGAGGAGGAGATGGCCGTTATTCGTATTTTATGGAGTGAAGGGCTTGGCAAACTTCAACGCCAGATGCAACTCTATTTAAACGAGCTCCTTTACTATCATATCCGTTGTCTCCCCTCCCAGGAGACCTGGGTTCCTCAGGTGGATATCTTCGAAATCCCGCAGGCCTTGATGGTATTGATTACCTGCCCGGGGGCAGAAAGGGACCGCTTCGACATCCGGCTTGACGGCCATTTCCTCTACGTGAAAGGCTACCGGTCTCTGCCGAATTACGGCCGGGTTTATCAGCTGGAAGGAGAATACGGGCCTTTTGAGCGTCTTATCAGGCTGCCCTTCCCTGTAACACCAGAAGGGGCGGAAGCGGTATTTGAAGAGGGCATTCTGCGTATCCTTCTTCCCAAAAGAAGGCATTAAAATTCGCAGACCTCAAAGACCTCTTCCGGGGTTATCTCTTTGAGACAGCGGCGCTTAAGGCAGCTTTTTTTAAAGCAGGGGCTGCACGAAAGCCCTTTGAATATTACCCGGTGTCCATCTCCGTAAGGGCCGGTCCGCCAGGGGGCGGTGGGGCCGAAAAGGGCCACGGTCTTTTTTCCTAAAGCCGCTGCCAGGTGAAGGGGCCCGGTATCTACGGAAACGATAAAAGAGGCCTCTTTCAAAAGACTTGCCAGTTCAAGGAGGCCGGTTTTCCCGCAGAGAGAAAGGCCAGGGGCCTCGCTAAGTATTGTCTTTACGTAATCCCGGTCGGCTTGGGCCCCCACAAAGACGGGAAGTATCCCTTCCTCTTCAAATTTTTGCGCCAGGGATTGCCAGCCCCGCACGTGCCAGAGTTTGGTGGACCACCGGGCCCGCGGGATGAAGACCGCAAAGCGTGCGGGAAGCCCAAATTTTTCTTTTAAAGGCCTGAATTCCGGAAGTGAGGGGAGGGGAAAAGAAACCTCAGGAGAATTTAGCCCCAGAAGAGAAAGCACTTTCAGATACCGTTTAACAGCGTGTTCATCAGGATCATAAGGAGGCATCTTCAGGTTGTAAAAAAAGGTGCTCCCTTCACGGTGATTGGCAAAACCCAGCTTGCATCTGCCCCTTGCAAGCCCTACCAGGACCCCGCTTTTAAAAAGCCCCTGAAGATCAATAATCAGGTCGTATGATTCCTGACGCAGCTCCTTTAAAAAGGCCTTCCATCCCTGAAGAGAATTTCTCTCAATTCGTTTAAGCCCTGCAAAGAGTCTTTTTCGCTGCCAGACGACGACTCTGTGAAGGAGGGGATGTCCTTTTAGGATTTCTGAGGCCGCCTCTTCCACCACCCAGTCTATCCGGGCCTCAGGAAAGGCACCCTTTAAGGCCGATAGGACCGGAAGGGCGTGGATAACGTCTCCCAGGGAGGAGAGTTTAACGAGAAGTATTTTTTTCATGGGCGATGATCTTTTGGGCGGCTTCCCAGAGATCTTCAGCTACCAGGTCGGGCTCAAGACCTATGCGGGGGAGATAATAGGTAAGTTCTCCTCTTCCGTAGCCGGTAAGCACCAGGACCCCACAGGCGTTGATTTCGCGGGCCAGGAGGAGATCGGTAAAACGGTCTCCCACCACATAGGCCCGGGAAAGATCAAGGTCAAGATCCGAAGCCGCCTTTTGGATCAAACCCGGCCGGGGTTTGCGGCAAAGGCAGCCTTCGTCAGGATGGTGAGGGCAGTAATAGATGCCGTCAAGCTGGGCTCCGAAACGGGAAAGCTCCTCCTGAAGGAGGTGGTGCACTTCTCTTACCAGGCTCTCCGGGAAAAAGCCCCGGGCGATACCACTCTGATTTGTTACCACCACGGTGGCAAAGCCTGCCTCTTTAAGGAGTTTGAGGGCCTCTCCCACCCGGGGTAAGAGCCGAAAGCGGCTGATATGATTCAGGTAGCCCACTTCTTCGTTAATGGTTCCGTCTCGATCAAGAAAGACCACCGGACGCTTCATCTCGTCACCTCAAGACAGGCCTTAAGAACATCAGCCACCTGGATCTTTTCGAAACAAAGGTAGCCCCGCTTGCAGCTTCTGGCAAAGCAGGGGCTGCAGGGGACATCTGCCCGAAGGATTTTGGCCCTGGGATTTAAGGGGCCGGTTTTTTCAGGGCTGGTGGAGCCAAAGATGGCCACCTGGGGAACGCCGGCTGAGGCCGCCACGTGCATGAGACCGGAATCGTTGCTCACGAAAAGATCCGCCCTGGAGATGATAGCAGCGGTGGTGGCCAGATTCAAAAGACCGCAGAGATTGCGGGCACGGGCGAGATCTCTGGCGATCTCCGCCCCACTTTGGCGTTCGGCAACACTTCCCACCACCAGAATACTGAACCCCTTCCGGCGAAGATGGTAAGCAAGGGCTCGATAGCGGGAAAGGGGCCAGCACTTGGCAGGGCCAAAAGCTGCCCCCGGGGCCAGAACCGCCCGTGGAGGAGGAAGGTCAGAAAGAAAGGCCTCTGCCCGATCAAAGGCTTCTTGAGGAAGGAAGAGCCTGAGTCTTTTAAAGGGGGTTTCAAGCCCCAGGGCTTCAAGAAGATGAAGGTAATAATCTCGCTGGTGCAGGCTCTGAGAGGGCTTTTTGACAGGATGGGTCAGAAGTAATTTGCGGCCATCGGTGGCGTAACCGGCACGGGCCCTGACCCGGGTCCAGAAAAAGAAAAAGGCCGAAGAAAAAGAATTGGGCAAAAGGATCCCCGAGGAGAAACGCCCTCTTATTCTGCGAGCCAGCGAAAAGAGCTCCGCACGGGAAGACCCCAGAGGGAAAAGGCCTTTGAGTGCCGGAAGCCCCTGAAAGAGCTCCAAAATGTGAGGGCGCCCCACAAGGGCAAGCCCTTCGTAAGAGGCCAGAAGGTTGACCAGCACCGGGGAGGCCATGACCGCGTCTCCCACCCAGTTGGGAAGACGCAAAAGGAGAACGCCCCCTTTGGGAAAATCTTCAGGCATAACGGGAAGAATACAAAGTTACTTCAGCTCTGCAACTATCTTCGGGCGCGCCACTCCAGGTAAAGCCAGAGAAGGCCAACGAAGACTCCAATGGCTAACATTTCCTGGAAAAATTCTTTCATGTTCCCGGAAAAACCTCCTCATATTTTTACCTTACAAAATATCATCATATCATCGCCAAGCGAGTCACTTAACCAACCCTGGCTCCCGGTTAGTGGAGTAGAAAAAAGCTCTTGGCTCTTATCTAATGGCGAATAGGTAGTGGCGAGTAACGATTGGCGAATGGCAAGTGGGGGACTTAGCATCCCCTCGTAGGGCTGATTTTCCCCCATTTTATTTCAAAAAATACCAAGAACCTTCGGATATACCTGCTTTACAAGCACTATAATCGTAACCAGTAACCACTTTATATTCTT